>Ga0114967_10003125_pt1 | contig 13679 bp, 10 predicted proteins | sample M_130628_MF_Meta_FD_92639 | JGI IMG/M metagenome (GOLD analysis project Ga0114967, IMG submission 92639) | Freshwater microbial communities from Lake Montjoie, Canada to study carbon cycling - M_130628_MF_MetaG | ecosystem: Environmental > Aquatic > Freshwater > Lake | place: Lake Montjoie... | reverse complement strand
ATAGCTTCGAGCTTCGGTGAGAGCCGTGCCGCGTTTTTGTCCGGCGTCAGTTACTTGCTGGAACGCCATGTCCAACTGGCGCGGTTGGCGCGTCTCGACGATGCATTGATCCACAATTATGCCGAGTTTCTGTTCCGAAACGAGCTTGGCGACGCGGCGTGTGACGGCGTCTTGAAACGCGATTTTGTCCAGCAACACGTCGTCCACGCGAGTGAGACCAGAGGCGTGGAGTAGGGCGTTGTCGAGGGCGTTGAGGACGGCATTCGAGATGCCAACCAGCCCAAATGATTGCTGCGTGCCCTTAACGGCGAAGTCGAACACGCATCGGCGAGGATCATCAATGTGATAACGCAATGTCGCCTTCGCATGGATAATGTTTCCGTCCGCGGTGAGCGTATAACCATCAATCGCCGGATTGAGCGTCGGGCCGGCATAGGGAATTTCGCCTTTGGCTTCCTGCACGGCGGATTGCAAAAACCACTGAGTGCGCGATCTCACCTCCTGAACCTCCGTGATCGGAATCTTGATGACTTCGTTTATCGGGTACGGGAACGACCAATGCGCGCCCGAACCGAGCAGCATTTTTTCCCCGTCGCCGACAGGTTTGCCGAATTGGAGCACGATGGCTTTCTCCTGTGGTCCGACGGTGAAAATGCCCGAGAAGAGGAACATGATGAACAACCCCGACATCACGAATTTAACGATGCCAAAGCTGCTCTTCAACGCGTCTGCCATTGCCTGTGCGCCGCTGTCCATCGGCGTGGGCGGTTGTGGTGTTTGAGGGTCGTGGCTGCTCATACGATCACTTGGAGAGCTTGTTGGTGAAGGACCCGGTCAATAGGTTGAACGGCGACGTGCGTGAATCAAAAATGAGGATGGAACGTTCTTTCAGAGTGGTTTCCAATGCCTCAGATTCAAGCAATACGCGAGCGAGATCGGGGTTCTGCTCGAACACCGGTAAATAGGACGCGGCGACCGCATCGCCTTCGCCTTTGATGCGGCGGGCTTCGCCTTCAGCCACGGAGATTTTTTGGGCGGCTTCACGGTCGGCTGAGGATCTGATCTTTTGAGCCTCGGCAAGACCTTCGGATTCTAGCTTGTCAGCAAGCTTCTTGCGATCGGCCGTCATACGATCAAATACAGCTTGGGTAACGCTCTCAGGCAGGCCAATTTTTTTGATACCTAGGTATTCGATGCGGATGCCAGAGTTATTTGCGGCAATCTTTTCCTGGAGGATGGCTTTAATCTCATTTTCGATGGCGTCGAACTTGAGGTCTTTCGGGTTTGCGTTGACGAAATCCGATAGAGGATGTTTGCCGACGACCGCGGCCTTGGCCTGCGTGACGACTTCCTTGAGATTGCGTTCAGCGTCGATCACCGAGCCGCCTTTGAACTTGGGGAAGAACGCCGCCGCATCGCTGATGCGCCAGCCGACATAAACTGTGGTGAGCAGGTTGTTGTTGTCCGCCGTGAGCGTCTCGGTAAAAGGATCTTCGAGGCTCTGTATGCGTTGATCGAGCTTATAGACGCTTTCGATGCCGGGCGGCAATCGGAAGAACGCTCCAGGCTCGGATTGTGTCCGCACTGGCCTGCCGAACCGCGTGACAACGGCTACTTCAGATTGGCGGACCTGGAACACAAACAGGATCAACACAAAAATCGCGGCCAGCAATGCGCTGACGACAATGGTGAGTAGATTTTTTTTCATGCGATGTTGGATAAAAATTAAAACTTAGTTCGGCTTGTTGATGGCCTCGGCCTGCTGACGGATGAAATCATCCGTGGCGTTGTGTTGCAGATCGAAGGTGATGACGTGATCCGTATTAGTGGAGACGAGAATATATTTGCGGGCGTTGGCCACGGCGCGCGGGAAAGTCTGCGCGTAGAGCCGCTGAACATAGACGGAGGGTGCGGCCTTGAAGGCGGGAATCTGATTTGTGAACGCAGCAGCGCGGGCGGACGCGGTGAGCTCGAGCTTGATTCGCGCGGCTTCCGCGAGGTTTGTGACGGACAGAGCCTTTGCGCCCGCGAGGTTGTTGGTGCGGATGGCTTCGCCCTCGGCCCGGATAATTGTGGCCTGACGGAGTTGGGCGGCGGCGACAACTTTCTCGTATTCGCCCGCCACCTTCACCGGAGGATGCAAGTCTTGCAGACCGACGAAGAGGATGCGCGCGCCGAGCTTCTGCGCGTTGGCAGCTTCCTGAATCCGCTTCTCTAACATCTGCGCGGACTCCAAGCGCTCGTGTGACATGATCTCGTTGATGTCTGCGCTGACGAGGAAACGGACGACTTCGCGCGTAGCGATTTGCTGCAAAAGTTCCTCGCCGTTCTCATTGTTATAGACCCAGTCGACGAGGTTCGTGATCTGGAATTGCACCGGGATGCTTACTGTGATGAGGCTGACAGGTGGAGATTTTTTTGTTCCAGCTGCGGCAACGTCGGCCTCGGTGGACGCTTGTTCGCGGTTGGCCACGAGGAAATTATCCTCCTTGGAATGTGCCACAGTCCAAAGGACGAGAGTTTCTTCGTGCTCTTCCTTCTCCGGCGTGAATCCGACACTTAGCGTCTGAATCTGCTCGGTGCGATAGCGATAAACTTTGTCCACAGGCCACGGCAGTTTCAGATGCGCACCAGGGCTCAAGATCGTGTTGTTGGCTACGGGCTTGCCGAAGCGTTCGAGCAACGCTTGTTCGCCCGGCTCTATGAAGACGACACAGGTGGAGATGATGAGCAGGACGAATTGAAAGACCAAAACTTGCAAGATGCGCTCCCTCAGCATGCGGAAGAACCATGTCTCGGAAACTTTGAAGCCGAACTGATAGTCCAATGTCTGGGCGGCCGTCGCGACGAGTCCTTCGGGTTGAGCGAGCAAGCCGATGACGCGGGAATCATAGATCGGGCGGGCGACCTTGCCCTTGAGACGTGGCCGATAGAGTTCGAAAATGAGCGTGATCAGGGTTTCCAGCGCAACTAAACCTAGGACTACGCTGAAAGTTTTGGCGAGGTAAAGATCAGCTTTTGGGAAGTCCACCTTGTCCCCGACCATTGCGGCGGCACAGAGGATGGAAAGGTACGAGCCGAGCAGGACGAAGTTTGACGCCGGGCGGAGCAGGCGGTTGTTCTCCACCCGCGAGATTGTGACCATGAATCTTCCGACCATGAACAAGATCAACGCCATTCCTGCGAACAATCCTGTCGCAATCATCATCCGATCTGCGGGGATACCCATGAAGTCAACTTTGCCCAGACCGCGCCAGAGGAGGATTGCGCCGGTGAATTCCAAGATCATCAACACGACCATGAAGCCGGGCACGAAGTATTTCTCGAACTGCTCGCGTGAGCTGCGGGCGGGAAAGAATGCAGTTTCCTTGTCGTCGAACAGCGTGGAACTCGTCTTGGTGCGGGCGAGCTCCTCTATCTCCATCTTCTCGGCAACTTCGCGCTCTTCGAGCCGCATGTGAAACCAACTCACGAACGCGACGAGTTTTCCCAAACCTAAGAACATGAACGCCACCAACGCAGCGAGTGAATTGGCAAAGCGACTTGTGGCGAACATCGCGCCGCCAAATGCCACTAGCACCAGGAAGTTCACCAAGCCTTTAGATTTTGTATTGCGATCCATGTGATTCAAACGCTTCGCCCGTCAGCTCAATTCCCGGTCTTCAAACAACACCACCGCAGCGGCCAACGTGGCGCCGATGTAGCAGGCCGCATAGACAAAGGCCTTGCCCACGTATCCCCAATGGAACGTGCTGCGCCCCGAATCCAGCGCGTCAGCGAGCCAGAAGTTTTGCCAGTTAGGCACGATGGTGTAAAGAACCGTCCCCCACCACGAGCCCTGGTCCGCCGGCCTGCCGAACAAGTAATCCGACATCAATCCCACAAGAAAGACTGCCGAACAAATAGCGAGGGTTGGTATCACGTCCAAGCGCGTGGAACACGCCAGCGCGATCGCTGCCAGTATCCATAGAGCGAACAGAATCAGTACCGCCAACGGAACCATCCGCCAATCCACGTTGCCGACCGTCCCCAGACTTTGTTTCTGTTCTGTAAAAGCGAAAATAATCACTGCCGCGACAGTTACCGTAACTGTCAGCGCCAGCACGGCATCACTCGTAAAGGGGCGTCGCAGGAAAAAATTACTGAAACCGCCCAGTAGATAGGCGGCCACAACGCTCCCGACGAAAATACCCAGGGCTGCGAGATCTACCTCACCGTAAGCGTCAAATGTCATCCGGCCAGCGACGAGCGAGGCCACCGTGTTGATATAGGTCACCAATGTTAGTGCGCTGATGATCCCGAAGTATTTCGCCAAGACAAACTGAGCACGGCCGATGGGTTTGGAAAGCACCGCCAAGGCAGTGCCAGAGCGGATTTCCCGCGCGAGCGAGGCCGAGGCACTCAACACCGCGCTGAACAATCCCGCCAACAACGTCACCGCCAGCACAGAGTTCTTCACCAGTTTGGGTTCATCACCGAAAGCGAAGTAAAATGGAGTGGCTAGGAAAATCTCAAACAGGCACGAACCTGTCGCCAGCAGCAGGAAAACCGGCTGCCTCACTAGCTCCATGAAAGCATTCGTTGCTATGGTGATGAATTGTCGCATCGGTTGGTCTCCGGGACGGATTCGATAATGCAGGTTAGAAACCCACCTAGTGGTTGTAAATTAGTTAATCTGCGCCAGATGACCTGGCTGAGACAATTGGACTCCGTAATTCACTCAAAAAAATGTCGTGGTAGGGGATTTTCGCCTTCGACGACTCGTCCAAAGTCGGGGGAGTGCGTCTCGCCGCACAGCCAGCGGAAAAATCCAACTCTCAATGGCGCACAGTGAAGGCTTGATTTTCCAGCGAATTCCCCACCTTACTAATACGCATCAGAAGTCCTTGCGATTGAACCGATCATGAATCCCATCCAATCCGATCTATCTCCGGCGCAACTTGCCGAACTCAAATCCAGCCCGCTCTTCAACGCTGACCTCTCGCCCGTCTCTTCCGCCGAGCGCAAATGGCGCGTGGGTAGTTTTGCAGCGCTCTGGATTTCCATGTCCGCGTGCATCCCGACATACATGCTCGCATCATCGCTCATCGGCGGCGGCATGAATTGGTGGCAGGCTGTCCTCACGATCTTCCTCGGCAATCTCATCGTGCTCGCGCCGATGATACTCAACGCCCATGCCGGGACACGTTACGGAATTCCCTTTCCCGTTTATTGCCGCGCGGCGTTCGGTCCGCTTGGCGCAAATGTCCCCGCTGTTCTACGCGCGTTGGTTGCGTGCGGTTGGTTTGGCATCCAGACATGGATTGGTGGCGATGCGATCTACAAGATTTGTTGCACGCTGTTTAATATTCAACCCGCGACCGCTACGAACTGGCTCGGCATCAACGCCGGTCAGTTCGCCTGTTTCATGCTGTTTTGGGCCGTTAATATGTATGTCATCTACCGCGGCATCGATACCATCCGCCTGCTGCTGAACATCAAAGCGCCGCTGCTCATCGCGCTGGGATTACTGCTACTTTGGTGGGCGTGGAGCAAGGCGGGCGGGTTCGGGCCGATGTTGTCGCAACCTTCTGCCTTCGATGTCGGTCAGCCCAAGGAAGGTCAGTTCTGGAAATATTTTTTCCCGGCGCTCACCGGCATGGTGGGATTTTGGGCGACACTCTCATTGAACATCCCGGACTTTTCGCGCTACGCGAAATCCCAGCGCGATCAGATTCTCGGTCAGGCGCTGGGATTACCTGCAACGATGGCGTTGTATTCGTTCATCGGGGTCGCTGTCACGTCGGCCACCACGATCATCTTCAAGGAAACGCTCTGGAATCCCGTAGATGTGCTCACGCGATTCAACAACCCAGCTGTGTTAGTCACATCGCTCGTGGCGTTGTGCATCGCTACGCTCGCCACGAACATCGCCGCGAACGTCGTGAGTCCGGCCAACGATTTCGCGCATCTCGCTCCGCACAAAATCTCCTTCCGGCTCGGCGGCTACATGACGGGAGTGCTGGGTGTTTTGATGATGCCGTGGAAACTGCTCGCCAATCCTGAGAGCTACATCTTCGATTGGCTCGGCGGCTACAGCGCGTTGCTGGGGCCGATCGCGGGTGTGTTGATCGCTGATTATTTCGTGATTCGGCGCATGAAGCTCGACCTGGTAGCGCTCTACAAATCGGACGGAGAATATCGCTACACGAACGGTTTCAGCCTGCTGGCGATTGCGGCCATCGTGCTCGGCGCGCTGCCAAGTTTGCCTGGGTTTCTCGTCCATGTGAAACGCCTCAATCCCGAAAACGTCCCGGCGATGATGGTGGATCTGTTCAACTACTCTTGGTTCATCGGCCTGGCGGTTGCGTTTGTCATCTATGTCGCCGGTCGGAAATTGTCCGGGCCAAAACTGATAAGAAGTTGATCGGGTCGATTGGCTTTTAGCTAAATCTACATAGGTTGCCTCTTCAACATTTCTCTTTTCACGCCGGGCGCTCGGCTCTAAACATTCGTTAGTTGTTACATTGAACGAACCATGAAAGAAAATGTGTCGCAGTCGCCGCCGCCGATAGTCCGCAATCGTTTCGAGCGTGTGCGAGAGCTTTTTACCAAGCACGTCATCCCCAGCTATGGGCGTTTCGAGCTAGTGCTCAGTCACGGCGTGGGCAGCCATCTGTTCGATGTGAACGGTCGTCGCTATCTCGATCTCGGTGGCGGTATCGCGGTCTGCTCGCTCGGTCACGCGCATCCCGCCATCACCGAAGCACTCGTGGAGCAATCCTCCAAACTTGTTCACGTCTCCAATCTTTATTACACCGAACCACAGGGTCGTCTCGCGGAGGCTTTGGTGGATTTGATCGGCCCGGGCAAGTGCTTCTTTAGTAACAGCGGCGCAGAAGCGAACGAAGGCTTGTTCAAGCTCGCGCGCAAGTTCGGACACGACGAGGGACGATTCGAGATCATCACCGCAACCAATTCTTTTCACGGTCGCACGCTCGCCGGGATCGCGGCGACGGGTCAGGACAAGGTGAAGAAAGGTTTCGAGCCGATGGTCTCAGGCTTCCGTCATGTGCCATATAACGATCTCGCTTCGATGCGCAGGGCCATATCGCCAGCGACAGCCGCAATCATGATTGAAGGCATTCAAGGCGAAGGCGGCGTCACACCCGCCACGCCGGAATATCTGCTCGGCCTTCGCGCGTTGTGTGATGAGAAGAAATTGCTCCTGCTCATGGACGGCGTGCAGTGCGGTCATTTCCGTAGCGGACGCTTTCAAAGTTTCCAACGCATCCTTGAGGGCGTACCCGGCGGCGAAAAGTTTTTGCCGGATGGCGTCTCGATGGCGAAATCGCTGGGTGGTGGATTCCCGATGGGTGCGTTCTGGGTGCGCGCGCCGTATGCGGACTTGTTGAGCGCAGGCACGCATGGCACTACCTATGGCGGCTCTCCGCTCGCGTGCGCAGTGGCATTGAGGATTCTCGATGTCATTGACGAAGAAAAGCTGGCGGAGAACGCCCGGCTCATCGGCGATTTTCTATGCGAAGGATTGGAACAGATCGCGAAGAATTATCCGCAATACGTGAAGACCGTTCGTGGGATGGGGCTGATGCTTGGCTTTGAACTCGCGCCGGATATCGCGTCGCTCGCTGTGGAAGGCAAGATGCCGTCTTCGTTGTTGGCTTCGCGATTGCAAGAGGAGGGTTTGCTAGTGATCCCAGCAGGGCAAAATGTGTTGCGTCTGTTGCCGCCGTTGAACCTCTCTCGTGGCGACGCCGAGGAAGGATTGATCATGCTCGAGAGAGTGATTGCGAAGCTGGGCGCGTGATTGTATTTAATGCCCTTTGGAACACGTCTGATTGCGGATGAAACATCTACTGAGCATTGAAAAACTGGCGCGGCCGGACATGGAACGCATCCTGACCGATAGCGTGGTGATGAAGCGCGCGCGCGGGAGACACAAGGCCCAACCGCTCGCAGGCCAAACCTGGGCGTTGATCTTCTCCAAATCTTCCACCCGCACCCGCGTGTCATTCGAGGTAGGCATCAGCGAGCTCGGTGGTCGTCCGATGTTTCTCAGCGCCGCGGATATTCAGCTCGGTCGCGGTGAGCCGATCAAAGACACCGCGCGTGTGATGGGTCGCATGTTGCACGGGGCGATCTTCCGCACGTATGCGCAGAGCGATGTGGAAGAATTTGCCCAATACTCTGGTATTCCGACGATCAATGCTCTCACCGATGCCGAGCATCCGTGCCAGATTCTTGCGGACATCCAGACGATTCAAGAGAAGCAGGGTTCAATCGCAGGCAAAATTGTCACCTTCATCGGCGACGGCGCGTGCAACGTGCCGGTGTCGTGGATGTTTGCCGCGGGGAAACTGGGCTTTCAACTCCGCATCGCTGCGCCGAAGAAGTTTCAACCTTCAGCCGCATTGCTCAAACGCGCTGCCGGAAAAATTATTTGCACGGAAGACGTGAAAGCCGCGGCTCGCGAGGCGGACGTGCTTTACACGGACGTGTGGGTTTCGATGGGCAAGGAAGCGGAGTCCGCCGCACGAATCAAGGCCTTGAAGAGTTATCAGATCAATCAAGCGCTCGTAAAGCTCGCCAAACCAGGCGCACTCGTGATGCACTGTCTGCCTGCGTATCGCGGCAAGGAGATTGACGATGCAACCTTCGAGGCCAACGCAGACACCATCTTCACGCAGGCCGAAAACAGGCTGCACGCCCAAAAGGCGATCTTGAACTGGGCGGTGAGTTGATTGCGAGTGTGGCCGTCCTGTGCCATAGCGGCAGCGCCGTGCGATGGCTTCCGAAAATGGCAACGCTTGGGTCTCTCTGACGTGGCTACGCTCGAGTACGGGTGCGCTCCGCCCCAAATTCCTCAAGCGATCTTGCCCCACGTCGTGATCGAAGGGTCTTCGGCGCACAATTCATTCCCGCGCAGCAGCAACTCCTTTATTTGTGGCGTTTGCATGCGTGCATCAAGCGAGGGTTTATCGTTCCAGTTTTCGTAAAAATTTGCAGGCGAATCGGTCGGGATGTGAAGATTGTAATTGGTGGAGCGAACCTCCTTGCGCGTGGGTTCGGCATGCGAGGGACAAGCGGTGACGCGACTGAGAGCGACTAAGAATCCGATGCGACGTGGATGCTACATAAATAAAAACGGCGGCTTCCGTCCTAATATCGCGTCTGGCGAGTGTAGCCAATTGCCCGCACCGGGAGGTGACATCAACCAACCTGTGTCTTGGTCTTAGAAACCAGACAGACATCCGTTATGCGCATCTTTTTATCCACGGCCTTGCACATGTCGTAGATTGTCAACGCCGCCACGCTCACCGCCGTCAGTGCTTCCATTTCAACACCAGTTTGCGCGGAGATCTTGGCAGAGGCGATAATCACGATGCGATCGCGCGTCCTCGGCGTCTCAAAACTCACCTCGCAATGGGTGATGGGCAGCGGGTGGCAGAGGGGAATGAGATCGCCAGTTTTCTTCGCCGCGAGAATCCCCGCAAGCCGAGCCGTGGCGAGAACATTGCCCTTGGTGATACCATTGGACTCGATGAGTTGCAGCGTGGCTTTCGCCAGCCGAATCTCCCCACGCGCAATGGCCAGGCGGAGTTGCACCGGCTTGGCGGACACGTCCACCATGCTAGCTTCACCGCGCCCGTTGAGATGAGAGAGTTGTCGCATGGATTGGTTGTATCGCTCGCGGCAGGACTTGGCAAAACACTTCTACCAACAGGCAATCACTTTCCATTCACACCTTTCAGATACTCTAGGATCAATTCCGGCAGTTCATCGCTGTAGCCACCTTCCAACAGGCTGAACATAGGCACACCGACCTTCCTCAACTCCCTGCCAAGCCAGTGGAAGTCCTCTGTTTCGAGCGGACTGTTTGCCAGCGGATCGCCCGAGTACGCATCAAACCCGGCCGACACACCGATCATCTCCGGGCCAAACCGTTTCAGCTCCGAGAGAGCACACAACAACGCAGCGCGATACTCGCCACGGGTGGCGTGTGGGCGGACGGGGAAGTTAAAGCAGTTGTCACCCACATGTTCCCCGCCTGTGCCGGGATAACACGGATGTTCATGAACAGAAAAAAAGGCCGCCCCCGGTTGATTCAGGAGGACGTCCTCCGTGCCGTTGCCGTGATGCACATCAAAGTCGAATACTGCAATGCGTTTCGTTCCGGTGGCCAGCGCATGAAGTGCGGCAATTGCCATGTTGCTCAAGTAACAAAAGCCCATCGCCTCTTCACGGGTGGCGTGATGCCCCGGCGGACGCATCAGGGAAAACACAGTTTCACCCCTTCGCGCACAATCCACCGCCATCGCGCCCGCACCCGCAGCTAGGCGCGCGATTTGTTCGACCTCAGGAAAGTGGAAAGTGTCAGCATCAAACGGTTGTGGGATTCGGAGGCGTGCAACGTGTTCAGGCAGATGAGCGCGGAGGGTGGCGTCATTAGAAATCGCCACGGGCTTGATCCATTCGATGGGTAAATCCTTTTGGCGGTGGAGCAGTGCCAGCGAATCCAGAATCCGCGAAGGCCGCTCTGGATGGCCAGGGTTGTGATAACTAGCGCAAGACTCGTCGCAGATGATCTTCATCACGCTGAATATTAGCCACGTCGAAACTAGATGGACATGGGATTTTTGACGTGCATAAACGCGATCAGGCTTCCCTTCACGTGTCTTTACGCTTCTCAGCCTCGACCGAATTGATCAAAACCTCCGACGCTTGTTTGTATGGCTAGACTCTGTCACTCTCTTGTAGCGTCAGTTTCTAAAACTCTAATCTGCTGTCGCACACACACAAACATCTATGCCTACACATACTCCAGACCTTACCAAACAAGCCCCCCGCAGTCCGCGCGTCCGGCTCGGCGGTTATGCCATTCTAGCTCGCGCCCTCGACAAGGGCCGAGCTACTCTCGCCAACAAGAATGGCGAATATCATTACAACTGCCCGCTCGATGAGGGATTCCTCATCTTTGCAGGCGTGGACGCCGAAGCTTTGAAACAACAACTTGCTGCCGGAAAGGGCGACGGCGAGATCCTCGACTGGATCAACGCCAACGCAAAAAACAAACGCACTTGGCCGGAGATCGTCGCGTGGTCATCCTGGCAAGAGCAACGCTCGCCGGACAATCCCGATTCACGCGCTTACTTCAATGAACTCCACACTGCGGTCGCACCCAAGCGCATGGATATCGCGTCATGGTTCGACATTCTGGATGTTGATGATTACGCGAGCTTCGGCGGAAAAGTCTGAAGCGGGGAACTTCTCGACCGGAGCGCGCTTCTAGCTGGAGCGCGTTCCGGTTCTTTCCCAGACATTGAATCACGAGCGGAACTGAAGATCGTAGAGCTTCTGATAAACGCCGCCGCGCTTCACGAGTTCATCGTGACGTCCCTGTTCCACAATGCGTCCCTGCTCCAGAACTACAATAACGTCCGCGTGAAGGATTGTTGAGAGCCGATGCGCGATGCACAGCGTGGTGCGGCCTTTCATCAATTCATCCAGCGCAGACTGCACGGCGCGTTCGGATTCGGTGTCCAACGCGCTGGTGGCTTCATCCAGGATAAGAATCGGCGCGTTGCGAACCACGGCGCGGGCGATGGCGAGCCGCTGCTTCTGTCCGCCGGAAAGAGTGACGCCCTTTTCACCGACCACCGTGTCGTAGGCTTGAGGCTTGGCGAGAATGAACTCATGCGCATGCGCGTGTTTGGCGGCGGCAACGATTTCTTCCTCGGTCGCGCCTTGTCGCCCGAGTTCGATGTTCCGGCGGATGGATTCGTTGAATAGAATGTTCTCCTGCGTGACTACGGCGATCTGGCTGCGAAGATCGCTGGTTGAAAACTCGCGCAAGTCAACGCCACCGATCCGCACCGTTCCACGCCGTGGATCGTCGAAGCGTAGCAACAGATTTGAAAGCGTGGTTTTACCGGAGCCGCTGGAGCCGACGAGCGCAACGAGTTGGCCCGGTTTGATGAGCAGATCAATGCCGCTCAGTACGGGTTTCTCTCCATAGGCAAAGTGGACGTTGTCGAAATGGATTTCTGCGCCAGCGGCCCTGAGTAGTTTTGGCTGCGCCGGCTCTTGCATCGTGCTTTTGACCGCGAGCATCTCGAACACGCGTTCGCTTGCGGCTTGAGCTTGACTGAGCTGGATGTGGATTTTGGTCAGATTCTTGACCGGTTTATAGAGCGAATAAATGCCGATGATGAAACCTAGGAACTGTCCGGCGCTAGGCTTTGACTCCACGAACAGTCCGATGTATAGAAAAAAACCTGCGATACCCAGCGAGGCAATGAATTCCAATAACGGTCCAGGGATTTCCTTGGCGCGGACGAGCCGCATGAAGTTGCTTATGTAACGGCGCGTAGTAGCGAAAAACTGTTTCTCCATCTCGCCTTCCAGTCCGTAGGCCTTAACCACGCGCACGCCGGAAAAAGATTCGTGCATCACATTGCTCGTCTCGGAAAGTTGGTTCTGAATCTCGCGGCTGGATTTGCGGACTTTGCGAGCGAATAAAGTCACGGGCAAGATCGAAATCGGAAAAATCAACAACGCCATCGCAGTCCACTTTGGATTCGCAAACAACAACACCACCAGAATACCCATGATGGAAGCCGGATCGCGCACGAGCGATGTAATGGATTGGTTCAACGTCGTCTGGACAGTCGTGGTGTCAGTGACGATACGAGAGATCAAATCACCGGTTTTTGCCTCGCGATAAAACGCAACGGGTTGTGAAATGAGGTGGGAAAAGAGTTTTGTCCGAAGATCGGCTACGGCGCGGACGGCTGCCCACTGCATGAAATAGGCGTTTAAATACTCGAACATCCCACGAAAAAACATCAGCAGCGGAATCAGAAACACCAGCATTACCACTGCCGCCGGACTTGAATTTGCGTTGGCACTCAAGCTCATCTTGACTTCAGGGATTATGGCCCGAAGAAACGCTGGCAATTTGTTCAGAAGCAAATCCGCTTGGCTCTCTCCGCCTGAGGGAAAGAGCGTATCAGTAATTAACGTGATCAGGGGGATGAGCAGTGGTTCACACAAGCCCGAAAAGATGCCCATAACGATGCCCAGCACCAAACGCAGACGATAGGGTTTGGCGATGGAAAGCAGTTTCTGGATGAACGCAAACATTTGTCTTGAATATGCGTAAAGGCTGCGATGCTAAGCGAGGTTTTTATGGAACTGGATCAATCCGCTTGCTAATGTGTCGCGCATCCGGCAGCCGCTTTCACGCTGGGTAGAACAATTAAAAACAAGCGCCCCTGTCACGTCAGTTCGGTAGAAAAGTTTTGCCACGGGCTGACCTAACATTGCTCGGAAGATAAACTCTAGATTTACATGAGAACAATTAAGCGTTTGCCCATCACCGTCTGCATGATTGCAGGCGCGGAAGAACATCGCATCCGGCGCGCGCTCGAAAGCGTGGCGTGTTGGACCACAGAGATTGTAGTCGTGATGAATGATGATGTCCGGGATCAAACCCAGCAGATCGCAGAGGAATTCGGCGCAAAAGTATTTCGTGAATCTTGGAAGGGCCACATCGCTCAGAAAAATTCCGCCGCTGAAAAGGCTACACAAAAGTGGTTGTTCGGTTTGGATGCTGACGAGGTAGTCACGCCACAGTTGAGGGATGAAATTCAGGCATTATTTGCGAGTAATTTTAATTT
>Ga0114967_10003122_pt1 | contig 13685 bp, 29 predicted proteins | sample M_130628_MF_Meta_FD_92639 | JGI IMG/M metagenome (GOLD analysis project Ga0114967, IMG submission 92639) | Freshwater microbial communities from Lake Montjoie, Canada to study carbon cycling - M_130628_MF_MetaG | ecosystem: Environmental > Aquatic > Freshwater > Lake | place: Lake Montjoie... | reverse complement strand
GTTTCCAAGTTCCGCCCAGCAGCAGCGCCGGTTACACAAGATTTAATATTGTTCTTTGATTCAGAAAGAACAGACTGCTATCCTGGCACAGGTACAACAATTTACAACATAGTAGACCTTCCTACACAGACACCATCAACTTTGTTTGGTGATGTTACATTCAGCAACGGACTACTTAGAATATCGAATACTGATACCGCAGTTCCTACTAATCGCGTATCAGGTATACAATGTCAAACTGTTACAGGATTTAAAACTATCAGTTTGTGGTATCGACAACTAACTAGTTCTGCTGGATACTATTCTTACATTGTTGATGCAAGAGGCGGCATGCCAGGAGGATGGATATATGATACTCCTGCCAATGATTGGTTTGGCAGCGATTGGGGTGCCGGTACAATGTTTATCAATGGCGGTGCAAGCCAATCACCAACCTATACCCAGCAACTAAATGTATGGAGAAATGTAACCTTTGTTACCAATGGAACTGCCTTCACAGACGATATTGCGTTGTTTAGTAGAAATAACCATATAGAAGGATTGGACGTGGAGTTTGGTGCTGTTATGATCTACAGCCGCACAATCACCGAAGCCGAAAACAAACAAAACTACGATCAGTTTAAGACCAGGTACGGACTTTCATAAAAATAGGTTGACATCCTGTTATAGTTGTCGTATAATAGAACACATAGCAAGGAAACTTGTTAGGAAGTTTTAGGTTAGGTACAGCAACATTCATCATACTATGAATCGTTGGTCACTATGGTAGAAGCTGGAGCACAAAGGTTTGCCGGAGTGCTGTGAAGGTTACTATTGAAATAGCCCAACAAGCTCAGAGTGATGGCCTGAGTTGAATAAAAGCAGTCGACAACTAACCTGTTGAATTTTGGGATGGATACAGCAATTTAAACATAAAGCTGAGCATATTGCTATAGAAGGTGGTTGCAGGACACAGTAGAAATACTGTACTAGAAATAGACGCCGAAGGAATAGACGACACCTTGGAAAGACTTGGTATGTTGTTAGTAGCAGACACAATTACTAACTAGGCAACATGAATTGTATGCTAGGCTTGCGGAACTGAACCGACATACTGGGGAATAGGCAAGCAGAAAATAAAATACGGTTCCGGCCATCCTGTTTAATTTAGAATGTTAACAGCAACTTCAATTTTCACTCATATCGAAAAAAACACATTCTGTAAAGGTAATCAAAATGAACGCATTTGTAAACGCAATCGCGAATCAAGAAGCCCGCACTGCCAATGGCATGAAGGCACGTAAGTCAACTGCTAGCAAGTGCGTTGACCTGTTCTACAACATTGGTGCAAGCCGTGGTAAGAACATTGTTCCAGCATTCACCGCTGCCTATGTTGAACACGCAGACCTGGCTCTGCGTATCGCACAATGGGCACGTGATGTGCGTGGTGGCGCAGGTGAACGCGAACTGTTCCGCAGCCTGCTGGTTCACTTGGAAAAGACCAACCCAGATGCCGCTTTGGCTTTGCTGAAGAAGGTTCCCGAAGTGGGTCGCTGGGATGACATCTTTGTGTTTTCTACTCCAGCTCTAAAGACAGCCGCGTATACCATGTTGGGTGATGCCCTTCGTGCTCGTAATGGTCTTGCTGCCAAGTGGACTCCACGTAAGGGCAAGATTGCAGCCGAAGTACGAGAATTCTTTGGTATGAGCCCCAAGCAGTACCGTAAGAGCCTGGTAGCAATGACCACAGTTGTTGAAACACAAATGTGTTCCGGCGACTGGGACAACATCAACTTCAATCACGTGCCAAGTGTGGCTGCCCGTAACTACAAGAAGGCTTTTGGACGTCATACTCCTAAGTTTGCTGAATACGTGGCTGCACTGGTCAAGGGCGAAGCAGGTGTCAAGGTCAATGCCAACTCAATCTTCCCACACGATGTCCTGAAGGGTGTTGTTGGTATGTATGGTCGTAAGACCATGTCCAAGACAGATCTGGATCATATCACTGCACAGTGGAACGCACTGCCTAACTATGTTGGCGATGCCAGCATCCTGCCACTGGTAGACGTAAGCGGCTCTATGAGCTGCCCAGTAGGTGGCAAGGGTGATGTTACTTGTATGGATGTTTCTCTCAGCCTGGGCTTGTACTTGGCTGATAAGAACCGGGGTGTGTTCAAGGACACATTCTTGACATTCAGTGACAAGCCTGAACTGTTGACCCTTCGGGGCGATATTGTTCAGAAGCTGGACCAAATGCGCAATAGTGACTGGGGTATGAGCACTAACCTGCACGCCGCATTCAACCGGATCCTTGATGTTGCAGTCAAGGGCAATGCTCCACAAGAAGATATGCCAGCAATGGTCCTGATCTTGAGCGACATGCAATTTAACTCTTGTGTCAAGCATGACGACAGTGCAATGGCCATGATCGAACGCAAGTTTGAAGCAGCCGGATACACTGTTCCAAAGGTTGTTTTCTGGAATCTAAACAGTTCTGGTAACGTTCCAGTTGCGGCAGACAAGAGCGGTGCTGCTCTAGTAAGTGGATTCAGTCCAGCAATCATGGCCAGCTTGCTAGGCGCGGATGTTGAACAATTCACGCCAGAAGGCATCATGCTCAAGACTGTAATGAGCGATCGTTACAACTTGAATTTTGTTTAAGGTTGGTTAACTCTTATAACAGGAAAAGTCCCAGGGCTTTTTCTGTTTTTTTTTAGGAAAAATTATGGCATTAGTCCCAATGGTATTAGAGCAGACAAGTAAAGGTGAGCGTAGCTATGATATCTACAGCCGATTACTTAGAGACCGTGTTATTTTACTCGAAGGTGAAGTGCACGATCAAATGGCAAATTTAATTGTTGCACAGTTATTGTATCTTGAAAGTGAAAGCACTGATCAGGATATTTCTTTGTATATCAACAGCCCGGGTGGTAGTGTAACAGCTGGAATGGCCATATATGATACCATGCAATTTATCAAGTGTGATATTCGCACGATTGTTATGGGTCAGGCATGTAGCATGGGTAGTTTGTTGGCACAGGCTGGCACCAAAGGTAAACGCTCCATGCTACCCAATGCTCGGCACATGATACACCAGCCCAGTGGCGGCGCACGTGGCCAGGCCACTGACATGTTGATTCAGGTCACAGAAATTCTTGAGATAAAAAAGAACCTTACACAGATCTATGTAGATCACAACAGTGCAGGTAAAACTTTTGAAGAATTTTCTAGAGACATGGAACGTGATAATTTTATGAGTGCACAACAATCACTGGACTATGGGTTGGTTGATATAATTGTTAGGAAGCGTACATGACGTTTAAAATAATTGGAAAAGAGGAAACATTCCAAGTTCTCACACTGGCAGAAGCAATGAACGTTGCCAAACATATGAATGAGTTTGTAACAATCAAAGGCAAAGACTTTGAGATTGTTGGAATGTTTGGAGTAGACAGTGTCAAAAATGGACATTGTCCAGATGGCATTGCCTACGACTGGAACAAGTCCAGCCGTATTGGCGCAACAAAAAGACATTAAAAGGAAACAATATGTTGATATACAAAGGTGTAAGTTCAGGTGATGTGGTCACTATCAAATTGACCAGTGGTGAAGAGCTGGTGGCAAAGCTGATTGAAGAAACAGCAACACAGCTAAAGCTGTCTCGTCCCATGGTTCTGACCATGGGAGCTCAAGGAGTTGGCATGGTTCCCTACTTGTTTACAGTAGATCCTGAAAAAGAAGTACGGTTAAATAGTAGTACTATCACAGTACTTGAAGTAACTGACCAATCTTCAGCGGCTCAATATATCAAAGCTACCACAGGCATTTTGACCTAAAAACGGTTGACAGCGTCACCAAAAGGCGTTATAATATACTTTACAACATAAAGGAATCCTAAATGGCCGGCAAAGCAAAATCCGTGTACCTTACAGTCACTCCAAAAGGTTCCTTGACAAGTGTGTTTCGTAAGATGTTTTTTGATGCCAAGGCATACAATGAGTTTGTAAAAACTGAAGAATTCAAAGAAAAATATCCTGCAGACAAGTTTCAAATTCTTAAAGAAATTTATTAAGGAACAGCATCATGAGAAAGATGGCAACTATTCGTAAGATTGATTCTATCCGTCCTATTGCAGGTGCAGATGCAATTGAATGTGCAGTAGTGGGTGGATGGACCTGTGTGGTCAAGCGGGGTGAATATGCCGCAGGTGATCTGGCTGTGTACTGCGAGATCGATAGTTTCATCCCTACCGCTATTGCACCCTTTCTAACCCGGCCCGCACACTCGGCAAAGACTTTTGAAGGTGTCGAAGGCGAACGGCTCCGCACTGTGAAGTTGCGTGGTCAACTATCGCAGGGGCTGTTGTTGAACTTGGATGCAGTTATGCCGCAGACCAATTCTTTTGCTGAAGGTGATGATGTGTCTGAACTACTTGGCATTGTCAAGTACGAAGCACCTGTTCCAGCAGAACTTGCAGGTGAAGTTAAAGGTATGTTCCCTTCTGTGATTCCAAAGACTGACCAAGAGCGTATTCAAAACTTGTCAGTTGAATTGGAACAATGGAAGACAGAAGGCCTGACTTGGGAAGTGACTGAAAAGCTGGACGGTTCTTCAATGACTGTATATGTCATCGATGGCGAAGTTGGTGTTTGCTCACGCAACCTTGACCTCAAACCCAATCCAGACAACTCATTATGGCGTGCCGCATACCGGCATGACCTACCTGCCAAGTTGTCCAATATTAGGCGCAACATTGCGATACAAGGCGAGCTGGTCGGTAACGGTATTCAGGGTAACATGTACCGGATGCGGGACCAGGACTTTTATGTGTATGACATTTACAATATTGAAGCAGGATGCTATTTTACTCCTGCTGAACGTGAAGCATTTGTAGCAGTGTTCAATTTGAATCACTGCCCGGTGTTAAAATCATCTGTGTCTATTACTACAGAAACTGTTACAGACTTGCTAGCAATGGCCGAAGCCAAGTCAGTAATGGGAGACATTGTAGGTCCAGAACGCGAAGGCCTTGTGTTCAAGTGCAATGAACGTCAAGTGTCCTTCAAGGCAATTAGTAACCGGTTCCTGCTCAAAGGCGGAGAGTAAGTTGTACCATGCGTAACTTGGTTATCGCTAAGATCATTGAGATATGGGATGACTATACCGCCGACGAGCTGGGATTTGGTACTGGTAAATTAAGCAGCATGTCCAACAAAGATCTATTGGCCCTGCTGATTGATTTAATGGATTCCAACAGTTAATATTCGGGAGATCAATATGAAAAGTTTCAACTTTGATGTGATTGTTAGAGAATCTGCCAGTGGGTATTCTCGCATTACCAAAGGCGTCACGCATTGGACGAGTAAAGAAAGAACGTGAATAAAGAAAGGAGTATAGTATGGCTTACAATAATGGAAATCAGTATGACCAAGAGGCAGAATATGCTAAGAAGTCTACGACAGAATTGATTGCTATCCGTACTCAGTTTGAGTTGGCAGTGATTAATCACCCGGACGGCCCCAAGATGTTTAATGAACATTTAGAATGGGTCAAGATGAAAATTGCAGAAAGAATTGGAAGGAAATAATATGCCCTGGATCGAAAATGTAGCAGCCGCTGATATACCTACAAGGTTCCATCACGAGGCTGGAGAGAATAGTATGCTGATCAGCATTGTTGATCCAGCAAGTTGGAGGCCGACTCCTGCCCACAAGTTCAAAGAACAACATAACTTTGAATTTTTGGACATTGAGAAGAATGACTTTGCCTTGGATGAGGCTATGCGTTGTAGTCAAGAGCAAGCCAACGAACTTGTTCGACTGCTACAACATGCATTGGCTAATAGAATGAACGTGGTTGTTCATTGTTACGCAGGTGTGTGCCGTAGCGGTGCAGTATGCGAACTTGGTGTCATGATGGGCTTTGAAGACACTGGACGTTTCCGTAGTCCCAACCTGTTGGTCAAACATCGTATGATGAAGGCTCTGGGTTGGACTTATGATGAAGATGAAAAGCCAAACATTGATGATTGGCGAACTTTTAGGAGAGTAGAATAATGTATATATCTAGAGAAGAAGTTGCAAAGATTGTGGCAACAATGGAAAAGTTTCCAGAGGCTGATTCATTTGAATTGATACAGGATGGACATAGTGGTATTGGTAGCATCACCAACATGATTGTGCATACCACAATCAATGGACTAGACGGTGAGTTTAAAATTGAAATTTCAGGTGTGGAGAATTGGTAATGCCCCGATGCTATCAATTAATTGGTGTGCCCGGCTCAGGCAAATCCACTTGGGTAGATTCCCAAGACTGGGCTCTGCTTTGTGCTCGTGTCAGCACAGACAAGTGGGTTGAAATCTATGCCGCAGAAGTGGGTCGTACCTATTCTGAAGTGTTTACAGATTTCATGCCAACTGCTGTGAAACTGATGTCCAAGGAAGTTGTTGCAGCTCGAGAATCGGGTCGTGACATTATATGGGATCAGACCAGTACCACAATAGCAAGCCGCACTCGTAAGTTTAATATGTTGCCAGATTATGAACATATTGCTGTGGTATTTGAAACTCCGTCGAGAATTGAATTGACACGTAGATTAAATAGCCGGCCGGGTAAAGTAATTCCTGATGTGGTAATAGAAGGAATGCTGGCAAGTTTTGCCATACCAACTGAAGACGAAGGCTTCAAGGAAATTTGGTTTGCTGGTTAATGTATTTAAAATATAGGGTAGTAGGTGAATAAAATGAAAACATGGATAACCAGTGATCTACATTGGGGGCATACAAACATCATGAATTTTTGTCCTGTGTCACGAGCTCGATTCCGCAATGATGTGGACTACATGAACGAAGCTATGGTCAAAGAATGGAACGATTTGATCCAACCCGAAGACACAGTATACATTCTTGGAGATGTGGCATTTTTGCCGGCTCAAAAGGCCGCAGAATTTATGAACCGTTGCAACGGTACAAAGATTTTGATTGAAGGCAATCACGACCGTAAGACATTGAATGACCCTACGTTTCGTAAGTGTTTCAAAGAAGTGCATCAATACCTGCGTATTGTCTACAACGGTACTGTGGTCTGCATGTTCCATTATCCTATTGCAGAATTTGACCAACAACATCGTGGCAGTGTTCACTTTCACGGCCACTTACATGGTGGTGTGAGTGGAATTGAACACTATAGAGTTCTTGATGTCGGTATGGACGCTACTGGTATGATTGCCGTCTCAATGGAAGATGCAATTGCCAGCGCAATGAAGGGGCAAATTAAGGGTCATCATTAGAGGTTGACCGTTTATCTAACTTGTGTTATAATACTAGCATAGAACGAAACAACCAGGAGTTGACATGCACATAGTAGAGCGAGCCAGGGTATTTGCCACAGCAGCCCATGCTGCTGTCAAACAAGTACGAAAGTACACATTTGAACCTTATATTGTGCATCCTGCTGAAGTTGCAGGCATTGTGGCTGAATTGGAAGGTGCCACATTTGAAATGGTTACGGCTGCATGGTTACACGATGTTGTAGAAGACACTGGTGTTACTATCGAGGACATACGTGCTGAATTTGGTCCCGAAGTTGCAACCTTGGTTGGTTGGTTGACTGATGTGAGTTGTCTCGAAGATGGCAACAGAGCTGTTCGCAAGGCCATAGACCGTGAGCATACTGCGGCTGCACCTGCTGAAGCACAGACCATCAAGTTGGCTGATTTGATAGCCAACACTCGTAGCATTGTAAAACACGATGTGGCCTTTGCTAGGACCTACTTGGAAGAAAAGCGTTTGTTGTTGGCGGTAATGACACGAGCCGATGCTGGATTGATGGCTGAAGCTCGAGCAACAGTTGGAGTTGAAGAATGACCGATTTAGAAAAACTTGAAGTACGTATCAAAGCAGTCGACACAGCCATCGCCAATGTTAAAATGGCCATGGGTGTGGATCGTAAAATGAGTCATGAAAAACACACCAACGGTCATTACACCAAGGCCCTGACTGAGTTGACTGATATTCAAACAGGATTAAACGCATTGCGAATTCGTATGATCGCAGTAGGGAGATAACATGTTTCGAGATGAATTGAAAAATTATGTTGAAACCAGTGGGCTTGTAAACATGAAGTCTGCCGGCGACGGCATCTTTGTACTCAAGTACAAGAAAAAGGTGTTCTACGACAACTTGTGGAACAAGTACATTGCTGAATGTCGTGGGTCAATTGTAGATGCTGATTTCAACTTGGTTGCTTATCCATTTACAAAGATCCACAACTACGGTATTGAAAAAGAAGCACCAAAGTTAGACAAGGGCACTAAGGTTATTGCATTCCGTAAAGTGAACGGCTTTATGACGGCTATGACTGTACACAAAGGTGAACTATTAGTTTCAACTACCGGTTCAACTGACAGCCCATACGTGGACATGGCAAAGGAAATGATGGCAACACATATGCCTTTGATTGACTGGCGCTTGGCATTGGGTACAGCAGATTGCGAAGGAATGACTTTTATGTTTGAATGTGTGCATCCAAACGATCCACATATTGTTCCAGAAAAGTCAGGCATGTACTTGTTAGGAGCTCGTGCCAACACATGGGGTTCTGAAATTGTACGTGACCCATTCTTTTTGCAAGAATTTGCTCGTGACACACTTCACTGCCATTGGGCAGAAAGCGTGACAACCAATATGGCACGTGTAGAACAAATGGCAAAGGAATGTCAGCATGAAGGTTTTGTAGCATATACCGATGACGGAATATCCTTTAAGATCAAGAGCCCATACTACTTGACTAGCAAGTGGGTTGCTCGCAATCCACGCACAGACAAGTTGATGGATTTGAAGAATGACATCAAGCACAATTTAGATGAAGAATATTATCCACTGGTTGACGCAATACGTGAAAATATAGTAAAATACACTGAGCTAGATGAGCAATCACGTTTGGCCTGGGTACGTAACTATTTAGAGCACAGCTCGTAAACATTAACAAGTAGTATGAATACCAAATTTGAAGATTTGATGTATTGTGCAGGACTAACTGCAAGTGGTTGTTGGGACAAAATGGATGCATATGATCGTGCCGCCATTGAAAGTTTTGCCCAATTGATTGTAAAAGAATGTGCAAGTATTGTAGACAATCAAGGTGCGTTTCTGCGTTATGATACTCTGTCGGTAAAAATTAATCAACATTTTGGAGTTAAATGATGGATATTATGCTTGATATTATTGTATTCCTTACAATCTTTGTTATTGTAGTGAATATTGCAACTACTATTTTACCTAGGTTTAGGCGCTGGATATATTCAAATGATCGGAGTTGAAGAATGATTGATTGTTTAATCATTGGTGACAGTATTGCAGTTGGTACCAAACAGTTTCGTCCTGAATGTGCGGCATACGCACAAGTTGGAATTACCAGTTTGGGGTGGAACAACAAGTATGGTAACAAAGATCTCACTGCTGAAACTGTAATTATTAGTCTAGGCACCAATGACTGGGTCAAAGCAGACACGTATGGTATGCTGATGAATATCCGTACCAAAATCAAAGGTAGTAAGAGAGTATTTTGGATTCTGCCCAATGAGGAATCCAAACCACTTATCACTCACCAGATATACGAAGTGGCCTTGCAATTTGATGATACTGTGTTGACTACTACTCGTTGGCAAAAAGATAAAATACATCCGTCATGGGTAGGATATAAATCACTTGCAGAGAAAACACGATGAACAAACAACTTTTACTGGCTCTTTATGACCGATCTGGACTCGGAGCATATATGCCAGTCGACTATAAAGGTCATGACCTGGCAGTAGAGGAACATTGGGAAAAGTTCGCCGAGTTGATTGTTCGGGAATGTGCCCGTGTGTATTGGAATATTGATGACGGTGAAATACACGGTGAGTATGTCAAGGCGTTAAAAAAACATTTCGGAGTTGAATAGTGAAACGCTATTCATATCTCCTGTTATTACTACTAACCGGGTGTGCAAATGTATCCTCTGATTTGTTTGAAGCGGTGAGTAGTGAGCAAAGACTTACTAACAAAACTGTAGTCACATGGGAATTGGTTGATGATATTGATACATTTTGTAAGAAAAGAAATGATAGTATACCAAAAGATCAGACTGTACTTGCATGTGCTATACCAACCAAGCAGTATTGTAAAATATACACAGCATCGGCAACCTCTATGTTTGCACTAGGGCATGAGATTAGACATTGTTTTGAAGGAGCATGGCACAAATGAACGAACGAATTAAACAACTTGCTGAACAGGCAACTACTCGTATTGAACCAACATCCAACAGTGGCGAAGGCTGGATCTTTGACAAAGAAAAATTCGCCGAGTTGATTGTGCGGGAATGTGCTAATCATTGTGATTTACTACTGGATCATAAGATTAGTTCAGAATGGTCAAGAGGAACACACGATTGTTCCAGAGCGATTAAGAAACATTTCGGAGTTGAAGAATGAAGAAATACCCATCGTACTATTGCCAAAATTGCGGTGAACTGATTGGATGGCTTGGTCGCATTATGCCATTTCATAAATGTAAACCAGTGGGAGTTGAAGAATGACCCTAACAGAATACAGTCGTAACAGACTATACAAAACAGTCTCTGATTGGGATGTTCCTAAAGAATTTGCCGATCCCATGTACAACTATTTGGTCTACGGATATCAGCCTGGTAGTTTTTTTACCTATGTATTGGCCAATAATTTTGCAAAAGCAATCCTGAGCAGTCATCCTGGTAATACTATAGAGGCGTTAAAACATCTAGTAGGCTGGATGTGCAGCACTCTACCAGACGAAACATGGGGAAGTCATGCTAAGGTTGATAACTGGTGTGATATGCCATGGGCAATGCGTAGACCTATTTTGGAAACACACGGGCTTGTATACACTGAAAAAGAAGAAGTCATGTTGATTCTAAAAGACGAATCCACTTATACCGCATTAAATCTGTAAATAAAAGATCAATTAAATTATGAAACCAAAATCAGCCAACGGTGTACAAGGACATTTGATCTACACGCTAAATGGAAAATATATGTTCCGCGTATACAATGCTGAACATAATTTTGTAGATTACGATTTACAACACAGTGACTTGTGTGTTACAATCAATGATGAAGATGCGTATTTTTATCTCAACTCAGTGTTGGATCATGCTCCTGCAACATTAGGATACAAAGAATGAACGAACAAATTAACAAACTTATTAACGAAGCCGGTACCGATGTAAGTGGAAAATGGATGAGTATTGACAATGTTGAACGGTTCGCCCTGTTGATTGTGAAAGAATGTCAGAAATTGAATTCAAAAGAATTGTCAATCACTGCTATTGAACGGTTGCTACCATTGTATAAAGAACATTTTGGAATTGAACCATGAGCAATTTTTGGTTTAACATTCGTTTTGAAGTCTATTGCTTATTTGGACAACATGTATGATAGACCAAAGTCATTTGCCGGTTGCAGAACAAAGCCTGGTATTCCGTTTGCGTAAAAGATCACAAATACGTAGGCAAATTCAAGGACGCAAATCAGTGGAAGAAGGCAAGCCGGATCGCATTGCGGATCTATTAGAAGAGGCCGCAGATGAAATAGAAAGATTGCAAAACAACAAATAATCAATTTATTGACTATACAACTAAATACGATTTGAAGTGGTTGGAAGATAAAACCAACAGCCATTTAAATTGCGCCAACGGGAATAAAATCCATTGGGACATGTTACTATCAGCACTAGCATTAATCTGGGACTATATAACATGGTTAAGAAAAAGATTGTAGAACGTACTCCATAACAAATAATCAATAAAGAATAATATGTTGCACCTAATAAAAGACATTGCTGATAGTTTTTTTAATTTTTTAAGTCAAGACCCTGTGCGACCAACTATTCCCCAATTGTGTCGAGTGGGCAAAAATAGAGATGTTTTTGTACTCAAGGATAACGAAACAGTCAAAGCAATTACCTGTGTGAGCTACCAAGACCAAATTCCTATCTCGGAGTCTGAATTATTTGTCGAATCGGTTGCACCTACTGTTGCAGTGTTTTATACTATATGGAGTTATGCACCGGGTGCCGGACGACAGTTGATTTTTGATTCTGTAAAACATATACAAACTCAACAGGTTGGTATTATCAGATTTGTAACCTTGAGTCCAAAAACTGAATTGGCTAAAAGATTCCATTTGAAAAACGGTGCTTGTGTTTTCAAAGAAAATACAGAAACCGTAAACTACGAATATACTGTTACCCGACCCAAAATAATCCAAACCAGCGAAGTAAAATTACATGAAAACTAAAATCCAACAAGCCGATGACTATTCTTTACATATTCAACTTGACCATGTGGAAGCAAGCAAGGGAGTTAGAGTTCAACTGTTGACATACCAGGAGACTTCAAGAACGCCCGATGAGCCACGACGTCAAATTGACCTTCACATGAGCCAAAAAGAATTTGCTTTGTTATGCCAAGCAGTTAATACCTTTGCTATTTCTACTTGAACAATAGCCCACCAAAGTGGGCTTTCTTTTGACCAAAAAAGACTTGACTTTGTTGCAGTATTTTTGTTATAGTAGTGCATGAAACAAAAATTTATTGATCTTTACATGGCCTGGGCAGATAGAACTGCTGAATTGAGTCATGCCCGACGATTACAAGTGGGTGCTGTTATTGTAAAAGATGACAGTGTTATCAGTTATGGTTACAATGGTATGCCCGCAGGATGGGATAACGAATGTGAAGATCGAGTTTGGGACAAGGGCGCAGGCGGCTGGTTAGATCCAGAAGAATTTGATGCTGCGTATCCTTACGAAGGCTGGCACGAAGATGCCCAACGAGATGTCCGATTTGGATTAAAAACTAAACCAGAGGTATTACATGCTGAATCAAATGCAATTTCGAAGTTGGCTAAATCTGCAAACAGTGGTTTGGGCGCTACTTTGTTTGTCACCCATGCTCCATGTTTGGACTGTGCCAAACTTATATACCAAAGTGGTATTGGCAGTGTTCTATATCGGAACTCTTATAGGGATACTAGTGGCATCACGTTCCTGGAAAAGTCAGGAGTAACAGTACAAAATGTACCAAAGGATAACATATTATGAGCGATGAAATTGATACCACAATAGACTTTGGTAAATTACCAAGTAGTACGTTTAATTGGGGGACTGGTACCAACACAATTTCAATAGGCAACGGGGTAAGCGGAATTTTATCGTCGGCTTCTCCTTACTCCTTTTCAACAGGGTCATCGTCGTATTCCATTGGAAATAGTACCCCCAGTTTAAGAGTTACCGGCGAAGCAGAATTTGATGGTGACATCAAATGGAAAGGTCGTAGCCTGGGCTCACTGTTGGAAAAGATTGAAGACCGATTGGCTATTCTACAACCCGATCCTGAAAAATTAGAAAAATTTGCAGCACTCAAGGCCAGTTATGAACATTATAAATTACTCGAAACTCTCTGCTCTGGAGACATACCTACAGGACCAACCGATGCCTAAAATAGACGCAAACCAGTTTTGTAGTTTCCATGATATTCGTATAGTAAATGAAAAAAGAGGATATCGTCACAGTTACAATAAATTCTTTACAGATCCAAAAGATGCTGCTTCGGTAATAGATGCCAGATCAATGTATTATCGAAATTACGAACATGCCAACGTTGATTTTAAAGTTGAGGAAGTGG
>Ga0114967_10003121_pt1 | contig 13689 bp, 30 predicted proteins | sample M_130628_MF_Meta_FD_92639 | JGI IMG/M metagenome (GOLD analysis project Ga0114967, IMG submission 92639) | Freshwater microbial communities from Lake Montjoie, Canada to study carbon cycling - M_130628_MF_MetaG | ecosystem: Environmental > Aquatic > Freshwater > Lake | place: Lake Montjoie... | reverse complement strand
TGCTTGGTCTATCATAGCAACCTCCTTAAATAAGAAACCAGTTACCTAGTCTTTCTTTTGGTTTTTTGCTTTTTCTTCTTCGTGTTTGATTAGTTCGTTAAGATACCATTGGGCTTTATATAAGTCCTCTAGTCCGTTTTTGAATGGATATCGCCATACATATTTAATTATATTAGCCACGCATACTGCTGCGATTCCTAATAAATGTTTTGTTGCTTCAGCGATAGCATCAATGCACTCTATCTTTCCTTGAGTGTAATGTGAGGGGTGATTTACGTTGTCGCCTGCGCCTGTGTGTTTTACTTCTTTACTTCCTGTGTAGCTATTAAGAATTGCTTTCATTCTAGTCATACTTCCTCCTTTACAAGAGTTAATAGTTCCTCTATGTTACCTTCGTTTATCACGATTGCCAAGCCTTGATTTGCTTTTATCTGGTCTATGTTGTATTTTTGCAACGCAGTGATTGTACCTTTTCCTGCTTTACATTCTATAGCGATGAACCTGCCTTTATAGCAAGCGATGATGTCAGGAACGCCACTTCTCCCATATCCTCCAGTTTGAGGGGAAAAATGATAGCACTTTAGGTCGTCTAGAATTTGTTTTACTTTCTTTTTTACTTTTGCTTCTGGGGTCAATCTTGTCTCCTTTGTTTATCGTTCCACCTCGTAGTGAATCTAAATCTATCTGATGTAGTACCAATATAAAAGTATTAGGCTCTACTTGCCATGCAATGTTTTCTAGTTCTTTGTATTCATCAGGACAGATATAAAAGTCTGGTGGTACTATAGATTGATAGATGGTTGGGGGTGTATCTTGGTAGTTTGCTTTCGCAAAGGGTAGTTTCATTTTAATGAAGATAGGTAACGTACTTTCTGTAAATGTTCTAAAATAATCTTTAGCCACACATATTTTGTAGTTACCATCTTCTATCCACATAGCTACACGCCAGTGGTCTTTTAGTTTGTGATGTTGCATTGGTTCATACTGTGAGTATGCCATAGGTCTCCTTAAAGTCTGTCCATCGTTCTGCCATTAACTTCTACAATATGTCCCCAATCACTAGATTGAAATTTCTTATCCTCGTGTGAGAATGTCTTGTGTGTAAATGCACTTTCTTGTAATAGTAATTTTTGTCTAAAATCATTTTTTACTTTATCAAAGAAATACATAGGTGTTTTTTCACTTGGGTCTTCCCCATACCACCATTGGTTTGCAGTACCTTTCTTAAGGTCTTTTTGTCGTTGGTGCCAATTCTTTATGTTGCCTACATTAATTAAGTGCATGTAAGAATAGATAGCACCCACAGGGTCTTGTTGTAATAACCCTTTAAATTCATATTCAGCAACATTATAATCTCTAGGGGACGAATATCTTTCATCTGCGAAGTTCATATAATCCTCAAGAAATGCACTGATTGGCATAGCTTTCATAAAGGTTTTCGCTAAATTAAGTTTCTCCTCATAGGGTTTCATAATTTGACTCATACGTTTTCTATCAGGTGTTTTACAGTGTATCACGTATTTACTATTCTCGTGAAGTTCTTTAGTAGCTAAGTTGATTCGCAGTCCTTTGAATACAGGAATCATATCTTTGTTTATCCTAAAGTGTTCGGTGTTTCCATTTTCGTGATGTTTAGTAATAATCTGACCATCAGTGTGTAGAATAACTCCACCATGATTAGTGCTTTGTGTAATTCTTAAATTTTCCTTAATGAAATACCAATTAAGTGTATTAAGATTACTTATCCATAATCCATTAGTAAATTCAAAAGTATTATCAGGTCGCATAATACCTAACTCTTGACTATCATGGATATGAAACCATACCTCTCCGTTATCTTGCGTTTTAGGTATGAAGTATCTATGCCTCATAGTTCGTTTAGCATATGGATATTCACTAGTACCTCTCCATGCAGGTACAGATTTTGTTATTTGTAATAGTTCTGCGTAGTTCATTCGTATTTCCTCCCTAGTTCTTCAAAAAGTTTCTCTAATGACTTCGGTTCAAAGTCGTGTTTATTAAAATCAAATATTGTTTTTTTACCGTTGCTATGTTTGACATACCCTTTCACTCTTACACTACTTACTATAATTTCTTTTTGTTTCTTTTCTACCATACTTCCTCCTTAATTGGTGGGGTGTAGTTTAGGTCTCGATATTCAAACTACTTTAAACTTTTAAGAGCCATACTAATTACTAACCTTTCGGCAATATCTTTAGTCACGCAAGTGTGTTCAAAATATATTTTAATAGTGTTTATTATTCTCACCTCAAAGTAATCACTAATTACACAGTTCCCCATTGACTTGTTATGCTTCATTAAATACTTTTATTAATCTAAATTGTTTCAGTAGATTATTTAATTTTCTATCACTAAGAATCTCTCTTTTAAAATATAATCTTAGTACCCTTGTGTTTTTGTATTCGCTTTCGTGTATATATTTACTTTTAAGAATATCTATCTCACAGTGTTTTTCCCTCCTAGTCATCTATTCCTCCTGCTTGTTGAATTACATACTCTAATCTTATATCAGTTAATAGTTTCTCCAACTGTGGTATTGTTTTCTTAAATCGTCTAGCATAGTGCCAGTTGATACGATGCGATTCTTTACTTCTAACTTTCATTTTCCATGCTATGTTGTTTATCTGTTGCATGATTGCATTTCTTTCTTTTGCTAATTCTAATGTTTGTGTTGTATGCACTTGAATGTGTTCTCCAATATGAGCATTTACTACACCCATGGATTGACCAAAGAATATTCTGTCTTTAGTTCTCATCTTAGTCATTTGCTAACTCCATAGTTCGTTCAATTACTGCTTGATTTATTTTTTCGTCTGTTGCTTTGTTCATGTAATAATTTATGTCCTCATGCGTGATAGTCATAGGCAGTTTTCTCAACAACCATATACGTTTCTTAACCATTTCATCATTTATATAATTTTCTATCATTGATGCCTCCATTAAATCTTTAAATAGAATACTGCCTTGTATCCTAGCGTGTTCTTCTACATCTTCTTCTGAATACATATCTGAATATGATGACATATCGTTATCCTCATCTTTGTTAATCTCAAACCAACCCATTTAGTCCTCCTTTTTAACTACCTTTCCACTTGGGGGTGTAAAGTCTTTTGCCTGTGTTACTAACCATAACGTCGGTGCTGATATAACCCACTTAATAACTGACTCCAAGTATCCGTCTGTGAATACAATAACTGCCTCTGAATTAATTTTCTTAGCATTGATGTAATCGCTGACACAAGTTGCCATAGTCCCACCACCCCCTTGTGGTTTAAGAATATCTTTGAGGTTGTTGTAATCCTCAGGGCTAAACACTTGTTCTCCATGCACTTCGGTATCCCACCACAAAACTCTAACTTTGCTTGGGGTACACACAGAACAGATAGATGCCAGTTCTGATGCAAACTCAGTTAGTTCCTGTCCACCAATAGAGCCTGATGTATCTATCGCAACCACTAACTCTCCGACGCTTTCGTTCTCCATGCTTGGCATATAAATATCATTTGCCATGAGTCTTTTGTTAAACCTACGCCACGTATATTCGTCTGAACCTCGTGTAGCCGACGTAACAAATTCACGTAGTACCTCACGCCAATCTACTTTAGGTTCAAGTAATTCTTGGATAGTGCGAGGTATCTTAGCACCCATACGTCCTGCAAGTATGCCACCCTCACGCAAGGCTTTATCAATCTTACTGGATAGTTCCTTAGCTTCTGCCTCTGTCATATTCTGACTAGATTCAAAGTCGTGGTCGTCAAGTGTTTTATATTCGTTTCCACCTTGGGGTGTATTGTTATCTTGTCGTTGTTTCTTTAAGTCTTCGTACACCTCACGCACCGACCAATTACGATACTTTGCGTCGTATAGCCTGTCCTCAGGTAATGTTAGAAACGACCTATCATTTAGATTTAGGATAATATCATTTACAACATAATCTGCTGATGCATTGATAAGCATGGGTTCGGCTTTAAATTCTTTCTTGAACCTTTGTATATGCTTTAGTGCAACGTGTAAGTTTTCATGTAATACAAGCCCACGTAGCTCTGCGTCTGATAGTTTAGATATAAATTCACGACTGTATCTTTTATTGACGCCATCGGTATATGCAGTAAACTTTTCGTCCTCAACGCTACTCTTACCCATTAACATCACGCCTGAATATAGTGCAGTCTCAGGGTGTTTCATCAATGAGATATGAGCTTTCTTAAGTCTTGTCTCTTGTGTTGCCATGTCTATCTCCTAGTGTGTATACTTACCTGATTGCTCATTATCTTTTACTTCTTCTTTTAGTAAGTCCCAAAAAGCGTCTGTGTTCTCCATAAAATCTTTTTTAGGTACATTTGCATTAAACGCAGAAATAATAAGTGCCATGGATAAAACATCTAAAGCCTCTCCATGAGTTACTTTTTTAGATTCTAAAAACTTCATAACTGCTGATGCGTTATCTCCGATTACATATGGAATATCTACTTCTTTATTCATATCTATCTCCTATTAAAATAATTCGTGATTCTCGGTAGCCCACTTAGCAATTTCCATATTGTTTCTAGCTAGTTTCACTCCGTCTTTATGACGTACCATCATCGTAAAGAATACTGCTTGTAGCTCTGAGCTTTCAATACGATTAACAAACTTCATAAACTTGGATAAATCATCTTGTGTTTTAAGATTGTCTGTCGCTTGGAACATAAGCATAAGCACTGCTGATACTTCCGTAGGAATTCTAATATCCGATGGTTTATCTAGTATGTCCTCAAACCTTGGTAGTTCCTTTTCTAGTTTCAAGAACGCACTCATGTCTGCCGATGCACTAGCACCAATAGTCCCTGCCAATGCACACATAACTGCGTTATCTCCTAGTGCGTCTCGGTTCTTCACAATGACTGACGCTTTAGCTAGTGAACGAGGGGATACAAAAGATAGGTTTGGTCTACTAGGGTGGAATATGTATGGATTATCTTCTTGCCCACCATCAACATAGCTTGCCAATGCACGTGGAAACATATGAACCCATGCTCTAATCAAAGGTTGGACTGCATTGTTATTAGCCCACTTCAACCATGCATCAACATCAGGCTTTTGCATCTTCAATATACATACACGATTGCCTGCATGAGCTAACATACTGTCCCCTACTCCGTCGCTTGCATTATTAGATGTTGCAAAAACTATGCTTCCACGTGGTAGTGGATTGTCCCCTACAGTTCTCTCCAACATTAACCGAGTGAATATAACTTGCAACAGCTTAGGGCTTTTCATAAACTCATCTAGCAAGATGACCTTAGGCTTAGGGCTATCCATTTTAAACAAACTACCCACGTATGTATCTAGTGTTTTACTGTCATGGTTAGGAATAGTCATAGCTATGTCTGACATATCTTTCACAGGACAATCTACATAGATGTAATCATACTCATCTCCCATATCCTCTTCCAACATCTTAAGCAATGAGGTCTTGCCACAACCTGGCTCAGATTGAATGACAGGTGTTAGTTCCTTACCTATCGTCGGTATTAATATTCTTAGCTCATCTATTGTTACTGTATTAACTGTATTTATTGCACTCATGTATATCTCCTAGAATTTAAACTTATTTAGAATGTCATCAACGTGGCTCTTAACTTGCTCACGTATCGCATCACTCTCTCTAATAACATCACTATCTACTCCTGTTAGGGTTCTCTCTAACATACTTACTGCACTCACTAACTTATTACTTAACTCATTGTCTATTGGTTTAAACTTCTTAAACGTAACGCAAAGTTCTCTTGCTTTTTCTATCGTTGATTCATATATCTTACGACGTTTAATTTTGGTTCCACCAGTAGATGTATCTGTAATTTCATCTGCACCACAACAATGTGAAATACTTTCCATCACTTCTGTTAAGCGTTCTACTTGCTGATTTAAGATGCCAGTTATAATGCCCTCTGCTTGCTTCTCATACTGCCCTTTTAAGTCTGACGCAATATCATTACTAATCTGACAACGCCAATCATGACTAGGTACCTCGGCTACGTATAGCTTTATCCCAAATTTATTTCTTACCTCATCTTCCGTTGGGTAGTCATCACGGTTAAACATATCCCCTTGCTTGAACGCCATGTTGCCGACGATAGAAGAATAGTTATTTATAAATTTATCTAGCAACCTATTAAACTCTATCTCGTGTGCCGTATACTCTATTTTGAATTTCTCTAGGTTAGCGACAGGCAGTAGGTCTTGACTATTATTCCACCTGAACGTGGAACGCTTTAACCAATTGTAGATTGTCTGTCTGTAATTACTTACACGCTTGTGAAACAAATCATCGGCTAAGAGATTCTTAACAAATCTACCTGCACTACTGTCTGCTTTCTTTGCGTGGGTTACCTCGTCGGATATAACCCTATCCTGTTTTGTTGCCGACCATACATTAACATCTACTGACACCAATACTGCCGACGATGCCAACGATATAATGTGGTTCGGTTGTTGCATCTCAAACTTCATTACGTTTGTTTCCATTTGTATTTCCTTTCCATGTTAGCGTGGAACGCTATTTAAGTTATCAATCAAAAGTTTCTTACCCCATATTTTATAAGTATAACATAACTTTACATATAAACATAATGGTTGAATATATTCTTTAGTCAAAGGCTATTCCCCTAGTTAGATATACCAATTCATATCCGTCATTGTTATGTCGTTCATCTATATCATCACTCTCTTCTCCGATACGTACAAACCCCCACCTGATACATGAACCCTCTAACCTTTTATCCTCTACTTGTTGAGTTATCCATTCATCTGCTAGTTCTAGTAGTGCCTCATGGCATTTCACGTCGCTATAATCATCGTACCATTTCACACTCTCAGCATAAAACTTAATGAATAGTTTCTTCTCATCTATTTCAAACGCACCATCGTCATCGTCAAAGCATAGTTTAGTTTCGTCTTTTGCTTTAGCCTCTGCGACAAACAGATTGAATAAGTCTTTGCTTGTTGGTAGTGCATCGCTGACAGGAATATCTTTAGCCCATGGCACGTCCTTATCAAACTTAATCTTGTAGCCTACCTCGCTATAGTATCCCATGTTATTTATCCCTTACAGATTTCAAGCGTTTAGAATAATAGATAGCGTCTTGTATAGCTTGCCACTCAAACATGTTCTTCTGTTTTGCTATCTCTATTAATTGTTGTTCTTCTAATTCTTTTTGGTGCCATAGTGCATCTATATCATCTTCGTTCATGTTGTTCTCCTGTTGTTTAATTAACCACTCTTTAACTTTACCCATGTGCTTTCTCCAATACTATTTCTTTTAACCTTGCATCTACGGCATCAAAGTTTAGTTGTCTATAGTCCTGCATACCATACCAATTCTCTATGCCAATCTTTTCGTTATCGTATCGTCTAATATAATCTCTCTTGTGCTGATACTCTTCACTCAAATCTCTAAACATTTGGTCTAACTTTTTTTCTTTTTTCTCTATTTCTTTTCGTTGCCACATACGGTCTATCTCGTCATATGCTTTATCTTGTATCATGTGCCTCTCCTTGTATTGACTTGATGTAATGTAATAACTCACGACACACCTCGTACCTACCATGCACTATATCCTCGGTGCCATCGGTTAATTCTTCTAACCCATTCACTACTTCTGCGTCGTGTTTTAGTTCATCTCTCAACCACTCTGTGATGTCATGGACTATCTGCTCATACTTGTGTCGTCGTGCCATATTCCGTTCCACCTTTCCATGTTTTCCAAATTAGTTCTCGTGCTATCCTTGCCTTAATTACTTTTGTGTCTAGCTTACAGTTGTTGTCATGGTATCTAAAATAAGATTTGTTTTTATGTTTCTCCTCTATTTTAGGTGTCCATTCTCCTTTAAAAGGTCTTTTAGAAATATTTCCCTCTAGTCTGTCCATCTGCAAATTACTTAAAATTTCTATTAACTTTGCCCTAGTCTTCACAACTACCTCCTATACACATCTTGCTATCAAGTATCTCTTGTTCTAGTGCGACAACTGCCTTGTGATTTGCAACCTCGTGTGCATACTCCTTAACATCTTTGTATAGGTCTCCCTCTACGACTGCTAGCTTGCATAGCATACCTCGGTCATTCACGTGGTCTTTTACTACTGATTCAATATAATCTTCAATAGTTATATTCTCATTCCACGATTCAACTTCTTTTATCTTGCCCTCAGGTACTAATACTTCTAATACCAAAGTAAACGGTTTTACCTCCATGTTATTCTCCTTGTTTAATGTCTACTATATGAATAGTCCCTGCTTGTTCTTGCCATTTCTCAGGGTGCTTTAGTGCTTCTACTTCTGCTTCCTTGCTACTATGTGCCACTATACTTACTTCGTATACCACGCTTTCCTCTAACTTAATTTTGTATGTCTTCATGTTCTTGCCCTTTCTATAATTGAGCCAACCAACCCACCATGATATATAACCTCTTGTAGTTCGTCGGTGTTATACCATATACCTACACTGCTCGGTTTAAGTAATGATTGGTGCCTTGTTGTGCTTTGTGAATACTTATCCTTGTTGCCTATCCATTTCTTTTCTGTGCTATCCCATACATACATAGGAAAGTGTGAACCGTAACTATAAACTGCATAAAGCAAGTTAGCCTCTGCTCTACCATTCCCTATGTCTAACCATTTACCAAACGTATTGCTACCTTGAAACTCTTCTAGCTTTTCTACATACTGTCTTGCTTTACTGTTTGATACTCTCATATCTATCTCCTTTAATTGTCTTTGTCTATAACTTCTACTTCAACTCTGAACCCTATGTCTTCCAACCATGTAATCAACTCACTCTGCACTCCCTTAGCATCAATGTAGTTCAACTCCTCATCTCCGTTATCTTGCCATTCATCTACGAGTGAAGTGTTAAAGTCATAAGCCAAGTTCATTCTTACCTCATACCTTTTTGTTGCTATCATTTTCTTCCTCCTTGGTTTCGTTATATTCTTTTCCGTTTAGTAAATCCTCATAACTTAAATCTTGTTCATACGCATTGAGACATGCACCACATAGTTTGTCCTCCATCTTACCTCGTTCTTTTATGTAGTCCTCATTCTCACCACACCAATTACATGCACTCATTTTACTAACCCTCCCTTGTTGTTAAGTCCTTTTAAGTCCTCTCGGTTTGTGATGACCATGTAATTGCTTTTGTGCATAGGTGCTATGGTATGTTTAGTTTCTTTAGCGATAGCCTCTCCACACTTAAGACAAGTTGTATAACCTAGTCTGTACCTTGCATCTAATACATGGTCTCCACATTTAATACATAAGTTTTTATACTCCATACAACCTCCTAGTTAGTGTTCCATATTCACGTGGTTATCTGATTAAGGTTACTAACAAAATAAACGCTGATACACCCCACGCTACAACCTCGGTTATAACTAATCTTCTTAGTCTTGCTTTTGGTATCGTTACGTACTCACTCATATATATTTCACGTTCATACTGCGTTGATATTCTCGGTTTTTTGTAGTACATTTTGTATCTCCTATAAGTTAATTTAGCTTTCCATGTATGCGTGGAATTTGGTTATAAATACATCGTCTGTTAATAATTTAATCCCCCACACAATTACCATTATACTATAACTTTACATATAAACATAGTCTTTACATATAATTTTTGTTTAAGGGTGTTCTATGTGTTCTAAGATGTTCTAAGTGATTAAGTTTACATATAGAACAAGTTTGAGGTTTTTTTGGTTGAGTTTTTATTGAGATAAGTTCTTAATTTTATTATATATTTTTATTATTATATTTATATATGTTTTTGCTGATGTTCTACGTGTTCTACGTGTTCTATGCTTTTTTAGGTGTGTCCCCCTTTTTTTGAAAAATATGTTTGCACTGCGAAAAACAACCTCTTGGTTTCTAAATTCTTCAAAATCCCACCCCTACCGTGTTTTTGCTTAGAACAATAGAACATGCTTTGTAATCAAGGACTTAACTTAGAACATTTGTAGAACATGGCTTAGAACAAGGTCTATAGCTTAATTATATCTTAGCTCATACATTACAGAACAAGGTCTTCTAATTATATCTTAGCCCAAACCAATTCCACGACAACGTGGAACGCTAAATAAACTTCTAGCCCACGCAACAACGACGTGAACGCTAAGCGACGGCGACGACACAGAACTGGTATCAACAGGGGTATGGCGTAATTATGTATTGGGTAATAACTTCGTGGCAGGCAATGGGTAGCTAGGGATTTTGGTTTAAGAATATAATAGGTGACAGCGATATAGATAACTGGTGTCAAAGAATTTTAGGCACAAAAAAAGGGAACCCGAAGGCTCCCTAATGTATTACTGTTGAACTTTCGCTTTTCGGTTTGCACCAAAGTAAGCGTCTTTAAATGCACCTATCGCGGATAATGTACGCTTTTCATTGGCGGTATCATCACCACGCGCCAACGCGTTTTTACATTTTTTAGGAAGGTTATCAAGCCACTCAGTAATAGTGACATCATAAGAATTAGTGGCACCACGATTTTTTGGTTTGCCTTCATTCTTAATATCCTTAATAGCCTTGATTAAATCCTTCATGCGATTAGAGCAATATGTATTTACTTTATCGCGGATTGGCTTGATTAAAGCGTGTACGTTTGGATTTTTGGTTCGCATTGCGCCAAACGCTTGTGACGTGTAAGACATAGCCAAACCTACTGACAGCGCAATCTTATCACCTTTGAAACTTTCAAACGTTGTGTTATCAACAGCAATATAGCCGTTGTCTTTAAATACATAACCCTTTTTAATATCAGGATTATTTTCTGCGTACCTTAATTGAAACCCTTCATAAAGCCCGTCTTTAGCTACATCACTAACGTTTTCATCAAAATCATGATACTCATTCAAAATTGACCTAGCTAAAGTGTTTTTAACATCTACGTTTTTAGCTAATTCATAACCTACATTTTTAAAGTTAATTGACATACTATACTCCAAATAAACTGGAAAACGTCCAGCGCGTACTTAGTTTATAGCAAGGCTAGAATTGTATGTAAAGTTGGAGCCACGCGTGGAACGATAAATAGCGATACCGAACGCGCGACCACCAAGCGTCCGCGAAGACACAGAACTGGTATCAAAAGGCCAAGCACAAAAAAAGGGGGCCGAAGCCCCCAGAGATTACTTGATTGTTTTCCAAGTCATTGTCTTCATACTATTGGCAATGCGTTGGTTCTTTGTTGGCCCTGCTTTCTTAATGCTTTCTGCTGTAACACACCACCAATTGTCAGATGATGATACTTCTACCAATGTGCCTTCTAACAATCGCCTACGCACGTTACAGATAACAGCAACTGCTATATCAAAAGATGCCTCTGTTACATCATGGTTATTCCATAAGTCATCTTCCATTAAACCTAAAAACGTTACGATATTATTTTCTTTCATACATCCTCCTATTAAGAAGGGGGCCGAAGCCCCCAGTTGATTAATTAAACTCTAACTCTAACTGCTGTGGTACATACTCACCTTCTACTCTATCTATCGTATCAAACAAACGCTTGAGCATCTTTTCTGCCTCCTCTTCTCTACCACATCTATGCATCAGTAAAGTAAACTCTAACTGAAATCTTAATACATTCTTCATTGGTCTCATCTTAGTTCTCCTCTGTTAGTGAAAGATAAAAGTACATACATGCAGCTACTACACACAACGCCGCACCTATTGGTATGTGTAGATAAAACAATGCAATGCCTCCAATCATTAACATTACTAAACCTTCTAAGAATCTAATTACTTGTCTCATACTATTCTCCTATTAAGAAGGGGGCCGAAGCCCCCAGTTGGTTATAAATACTTTGCTACTCTTTGGAGGAAATCCTCACGTGCCTCATCCCACGCCTCCTCATACGTATCTCTGAAGTAGTGACCATGATTCGTAACATCTTGACTGTTGGTATTGAATACCCATGTTACATACTCACCGTGATAGTCAGCAAGTACAACACCTTCATACAAACCACAGTACAATGCTACTACTCTCGCACCGTTGGCACAGTTACTACCTACTTCTAATTTAAATGTAGACATACATATCTCCTAGTTAATACCAAACAGAAGTTGCTTGGTTAGTTAATTTATAGCCAATCTAGGAACGTATGTAAAGTTTACCCCCTCTACCCCACCTACCCCCCACCCCCCAAATAATAGAATGGGACCCCCCTCGCCCCCACACCCCTTAATCTGCACAAACGATTCCGTAAAAATAGAAACCTACCCCGTCAATAATATAACTTGACATATAAAAAAATTTCTACAAAAAAATTGAAAAGTTAGGGCTAGGCTGAGAAGGAAGAACCACAACCACATGTACTAGTTGCAGTGGGGTTTTTTATGTTAAAACCTGAAGTCATTAAAGAAGTATCGTAACTTATAACAGACCCGGTTAGGTATTGCATGCTATGAGCATCTACAAGTAAAGACACTTCATCTTGGTCTATTACAAAGTCATCTTCGTTTTGGGTATCATCGAAAGTAAAACCGTACTGAAATCCTGAACAACCGCCACCTGATACATAGATTCTTAGTTTAAGTCCACGTGCTTCTTCATCTGCTAACAAGTCTTTTATTTTTACTATGGCAGAGCTATCTAGGGTTATCTGGTTCAAATGGCTTTTGGATCGAAGTTGTATAACTCGGAGTAGACGTTTTTAATACGAAGAAACTTAGGGCCATGCTCATGAAAGTCATCATCACCCCGAACATAAAGAGCTAAGTGTACCATTTCATGGAGCAAGGTCTGAAAAATAGTAGTGAAGTGCCCACAAGCGTTAGAACTAATTTGAATTTCCATCTCATGCTCATCAAAACAACCATATATATTAGGATTTTTAATGACTTTAAACTTAACTTTGCATGACTTAGGCATAGGAAGGGTATTGAAAGGAGCCATTTGGCACGCCATGTTGTAGAGTATTTCTAAGTTCTTCTTAGTTAACGTAGTTTTTGCCATAAAACACCCCTTAAAAACATATTATACTTAAAAAAGTTGCGACTAAATGACAAACTAGTATAAAATAATCAAATTAGCTGCAAAAATAAACTCATAGGTGACACAGCAACCCATGCAAACACAAGAAATTCAACAAAATCAAGACTTTAGCGACGTAGATATCGTTCTTGTACCCCCTATTGAACAAAATGAACCTATTCCACCCCATGCACGAGATGCATTACCACCTTTAACTAATGAACAAGAGATAGAAATGGTAGGAAACACTATCAAACTTATCTCAGACTTAACCGGACAGCGTATTCAAGCTACGCAAGAGGACATAGATGAGGCCAAAACGGTGATAAAGACTATCATTAAAGAGCCTGAGAAGAAACTAAATATAAGAAAGTATAAAAACAATACACTTGCAGCACTAGCAGGTATGGTAGCTGAGTTAGATGCACAAGTAGTAGATGACTTAAAGGACCTAAAGACGTTTGTAATTAACGGACTTATTAAGGAAGCGACGATGTCAGACAAAGCTAAAGAAAGAATTACAGCGTTACGTGCAATAGGAGAGGTAGATGGGGTCGATGCGTTTAAAAAACATACTGAAGTGGTTCATAAAAGTATGTCGATGGATGATATAGAGAGTAGACTACAAACACTTGTAACTAAACTACAAAAACG
>Ga0114967_10003119_pt1 | contig 13695 bp, 10 predicted proteins | sample M_130628_MF_Meta_FD_92639 | JGI IMG/M metagenome (GOLD analysis project Ga0114967, IMG submission 92639) | Freshwater microbial communities from Lake Montjoie, Canada to study carbon cycling - M_130628_MF_MetaG | ecosystem: Environmental > Aquatic > Freshwater > Lake | place: Lake Montjoie... | reverse complement strand
GCAGGTCGCGCAGTGCCGGCGCCAGACTGGTGTATACCGCAGTGCCTGTTATGGCACACGCAGCCCAGTCCGGATCATCGGTCAGTTGCCAGACTTCAAGGCCTGCCGGCGTGTAATCACCGACACCCTCAGCGTGATAAGTGAAGACTGGCGCCCCGATGGCCACGCACAGGTCATGCGGTTGCAAGCGTGAACAGATCTCTTCGCGGAAAGCGGGCAGAAAACCGGCGAACAGCCGGTGGTTCTCGGGGAAGCCACAGCGACCGATCAAGGGACTGGCCCACACCACCGCGCCATGGCGCTCGGCCAACTGCAACAGCGTGTCCCAGCCGCCTTCCCGGTCTACAGCGCCACCGATGACAAACACCGGACGTTGGCTGGTACGCAAAGCCAGTGCCAGTGCATCCATCTGTTCGGCTTCGGCACGCATTGCAGTGGACACCTTGCGTGCCGGTACCGGCGCAGTCAGCACATCCCAGTCATCGACGGGTATCGAGACAAACGTCGGGCCGCAGGGCGGCAGGCAGGCGATGTAGTAAGCGCGTGCAATGGCGGCAGGTACGTCTTCGGCACGCGCCGGTTCGCAGGCCCATTTGACATAAGGGCGCGGCAGTTCGGTGGCCTGGGTCGAAAATAGAAAGGGTTCGAGCTGCAGCAAAGAGCGCGACTGCTGCCCGGCTGTGATGACCATGGGCGTGCGATTGCGATAGGCGGTAAAGATGTTGCCCATCGCATGCCCGACACCGGCAGCCGAATGCAGATTGACAAACGATGCGTTGTGCGTGGCCTGCGCATAGCCATCGGCCATGCCGACAACCGTGGATTCCTGCAGACCCAGCACGTAGCTGAAGTCATCCGGAAAGTCGCGGAACATCGGCAGTTCGGTCGATCCGGGATTGCCGAACACTTTGTTGATGCCCAGTTCGCGCAGCAGACGGAAGGTCGCCTCGCGCACACTGATCAAGCCTTGCGTGGATGGTTTGCCGGCAGGCGTTGCGTTAGACATCGGTGGGCCTCTTGCTTAAGTGCCGCGATGATACGCGCCTGCTCACCCACTGGCATCAGGCAGGTTGCGTGACGCAATGATTTGCGCCACTTACAGCGGCCTGATATGCGCGTGAGACTGCGAGGCGGTACGACTGTGATAGCCTCAACCCATCACTTTCAGCCTGCCAGAGACCCTAGTTTTGACAACCTCCACAGCACTGTCCCCTGTCGTCGCCGGTCGTTTGCACATCGACGCTGTCTTAGCTGATTTTGTCGCGCAACAGGCCTTGCCGGGCACGGGTCTCAGCGCCGCCGAGTTCTGGGCTGGCGTTGAGTCCATCTTGCTTGCGTTTACGCCGCGCAATCAGTCGCTGCTGGCCAAACGCGATACTTTGCAAGCGCAGATCGACCAGTGGTGGTACGAGCATCGCCAACAGCCATTCGATGTTGCTGCGCATACGGACTTTCTGCGTCGCATCGGTTACCTGGTCGACGAGCCCGCTGCATTTAAGATCGACACACTCAATGTCGATGCAGAGATCGCCACCACCGCCGGGCCGCAGTTGGTGGTGCCGGTCAGCAATGCCCGTTATGCACTGAATGCCGCCAATGCGCGCTGGGTCAGCCTGTATGACGCCCTCTATGGCACCGATGCCATAGCGCCGCCCGTGGCTGGTGCCCGCGGTTACGATGCAGCGCGTGGTGCCAAGGTCATCGCCCGGGCACGCGCAGCGCTCGATCAGCTGGCGCCTTTGGTCAGCGGCAGTCATGCGCACAGCACCGCTTATGCCATCGTCGGGGATCAGCTGCAGGTCACGCTAGCCGATGGCAGCCGTACTGCGCTGCTTGAGCCGCATAAGTGTGTCGGTTGGCGGGGCGATGCGGCTGCGCCTTCGGTCGTGGTGCTGCGCAATAACGGCCTGCATGTCGAGATCGTCATCGACCGCAGCAGCACCATCGGTGCCAGCGACGCAGCAGGCGTGTGCGATCTGGTCATCGAGGCGGCCATCACGACTATTCAAGATTGCGAAGATTCAGTGGCGGCGGTAGACGCCGCCGACAAGGTCGGCGTCTATCGCAATTGGCTGGGCCTGATGAACGGCAGCCTCGAGGCGCGCTTTGCCAAGGGCAGCGGCACGGTGGTCCGTCGTTTGAATGAGGACCGGGTCTACCAAGCGCCGGGCTCGGGCGAGCTGACGCTGCCGGGTCGCAGCCTGATGCTGGTGCGCAATGTCGGTCATCACATGACCACCGATGCGGTGCTGCTGGACGGTCAGCCTGTCTATGAAACCGTGCTCGATGCCTGCATCACGCTGCTGATCGCTGTGCACGATGTGCGCGGTGCGCGGCGTAATTCCCGCAGCGGCAGCATCTATGTGGTCAAGCCCAAGATGCACGGCCCTGAAGAAGTGGCTTTGGCCGTTGATCTGTTCACGCGTGTTGAGCAGTTGCTGGGCCTGCCCGCCAACACCGTCAAGATGGGTGTGATGGATGAAGAGCGTCGCACCAGTGCCAACCTGGCCGCCTGCATACACGCGGCGCAACAGCGCATCGTGTTCATCAACACGGGCTTTCTCGATCGCACCGGTGATGAGATCCACACGGCCATGGAAGGCGGCGCGGTACTGCGCAAGGACGACGTGAAGCTGCAGCCGTGGATACGTGCCTATGAAAAGCGCAATGTGCAGATCGCCTTGCAGGCCGGCTTCGCCGGTCGGGCGCAGATCGGCAAGGGCATGTGGGCTATGCCGGATCGCATGGCTGATATGCTCAAGACCAAGATTGCGCATCTGCAGGCAGGTGCCAGCACCGCTTGGGTGCCCTCACCTACGGCGGCTGCCTTGCATGCCCTGCACTACCATCAGGTGGATGTCGCTGCCGTGCAGGCGCAATTAATGGCCGAGCCGGTGCCGGGCACAGACGAGTTGTTGACCGCGCCTCTGGCTACACAGACTCCTGATGCCGCTGCCATCCAGCAGGAACTCGATAACAACATCCAGGGCATCCTGGGTTATGTGGTGCGCTGGGTCGATCAAGGCGTGGGCTGCAGCAAAGTCCCTGACATACACGATGTGGGCCTGATGGAAGATCGCGCGACGCTGCGTATATCGAGCCAACATGTGGCCAATTGGCTGCATCACGGACTCATCGACGAGGCGCAGGTACGTGCGGCGCTGGAGCGCATGGCCCAGGTGGTCGACGGGCAGAACGCCGGCGATGCTGAGTACACACCGATGTGTACAGACCTGGCGGGCAGCATCGCTTATCAGGCGGCTTGCGAACTGGTGTTTCGCGGCCGCGAGCAACCCAACGGCTATACCGAGTTCATCCTTCATCACAGCCGGCGCCAGTTCAAGGCCCGCGCCACCGCTTCACTCTGACCTCAGGACCCACCCATGCTGACCCGCAAAACACTCTCGCTCGCTGACGCCAAAATCATTGCCACTGCCGCTTCGGCCAAGGCCGTGGCTGAAGGTTGGACGGTGGTCATCGCCATCTTCGACATCACCGGGCACCTGCTTTATCTCGAGCGCGCCGATGGCACACAACTGGGTTCGGTGCTGGTCGCTCAGGAAAAGGGTCGCACTGCGTTGCTGTTCAAGCGCCCCACCAAGCTCATGGAAGACGGCGTGCTGGGCGGCAAGATCCACATGTTGTCTATGCCTGCCACACAGGTCGAGGGCGGGTTGCCGCTGTTCAAGGACGGCGATCTGGTGGGCAGTATCGGCGTGTCAGGCGTTATTTCGTTTCAGGACGGCTTGGTGGCTGCCGCGGGTCAGGACGCCCTGACGGCGCTGTAAACCCGTAGCGACCGCTGTGCGCTGGCGTCAGGTGCGCCGGCGCGGCCGATCGTGCTGACCCAGACGCGCGGCCCGGGTTTCACTGCGCACTGTGCTGACCACCATGGCGATGGCCGCACCAAAGGCGGCGATCAGCACGAACAGCAACACCACTAAGCCGCCGGTGAGCTTGTAACCCTCCCACAGACCGATGGCCACGCCCGGTGGCGTGATGATCAGCATCAGCGGTTTGCCAATTTTCATACCGGCATAGTAGCAGGCTTCCGGCTAGCCTCTAATTACGAATAGTAATGATTCTCATTTAGTAATAGACTGGGGCTCTGTATTCCACGGAGACCTTCGATGCGGCCGACTGCCCTCGCCCCGATGCTACTGACTGCCCTGGCCACGGTTCCAGTGCTGGCTGACCCACCTGATGAGCCATTGGAAACCGTCGTGGTCAGCGCGATGGCAGCAGGTTATGGCGCACCGCCGGGAGACACGTTCCTGCGTACTGCGAGCAGCCCGCTGGACGTGCCCCAGTCCGTCACCGTGCTGTCTGATCAATGGCTGCGTGACCGCGCCCCGGCTTCCATGGCTGAGGCCTTGATGACAGTGCCGGGGGTTGGAATCAATCAGGGGGAAGGCAATCGCGACAGTGTGATCCTGCGCGGTATCCCGACGACCGCAGATTTTCTGATCGACGGTTTGCGCGATGACCTGCAGTATTTTCGCGACTTCTACAACGTACAGCAACTGGAAGTCCTGACCGGCCCCAATGGTCTGATCAGTGGCCATGGCGGCGGCGGTGGCGTGGTCAATCGCGTTACCCGCCAAGCCGGTGTCGAGGTGCGCGACCTGGGCCTGACCCGCAGCAGTCAGAACGGTTGGCGCGCGACGGCTGACTTGGGCCAGCGTTGGACGGCCCGCTCGGCCGGACGGCTGAACCTGCTGTGGGAAGATGCCGACTCCTATCGCGATGAGGTGACCCTGCAGCGTCGGGGCGTGGCGCCTGCGCTGCGAATGGAGCTGACGCCGGCAGTGACGTTGTCAGCCGGTGGCGAGCACTTTACGGATGATCGTGTCGCCGATCGCGGCGTGCCTTCGTTTGCCGGACGGCCGTTGGACACCCGCCCTGGACAGTTTTTTGGTGACCCCGCCCGCAGCGTCAGTGCAGTGCAGGTCGACGCGTTGTGGTCGGCGGTGCAATGGAACCAGGCTCCGGGCCTTTCGCTACGCAACCGCAACCGTTGGTCGGGCTATGACAAGCGCTATGACAATGTCTACACGCGCGGGATGGATGCGGCAGGTTCACAGGTACAGCTGGCCGCCTACCGGCAGACCACCGAGCGTCAGAGCTTTATCAACCAAACCGAGCTGCACTGGGGCGTTGAACACCTAGGTGTCAGACATGATCTTGTGGCGGGTCTGGAATGGGGTCTGCAACGCAACGATAACCGACGCTTAACAGGTTATTTTACTGACCGGTCGCCGACCACGACGGTGGTCAATGTGCCGGTGTTAAAGGGGCGCGTTGATGAGACGGTGAGTTGGCGGGCCGCGCCGGCAGATGCCGATACCCTGTCTCATCTGCAGTACACATCGCTGTACTTGCAGGATCAGATCAGCGTCAACAGCCATCTGCAAGTGCTGTTGGGTGTGCGTGGTGAACAGACTTCGGCACGCTTGCAGAACAGGCGCACTGACTCGCAGGTTCGCAAAGATGAAACGCTGTGGTCCCCGCGTGCGGCGCTGATCGTGCATCCCCTGCCCCAGTGGTCGCTGTATGGCAGCTATGGCAGTTCGCGGCAAACCCGTGCCGGTGAACAATTGGCTTCGTTGAACGATGCGACGGCGGGGCTGGCACCGGAAGAGCTGGCCAATCGTGAGGCGGGCCTCAAGTGGAGCGTGAACCCGGTAACGCTGCTGACCATGGCCGTGTATGAATTAACACGACGCAATGTGGCGGTGACCGATCCGGCAGATGCCACGCGGCAAGTGCTGGTCGACGGCCAACGGGTGCGGGGCTTTGAGACCACGGCAAGCTATACGGTTGACCGGTGGCAGGTGCAGGCTGCCATGGCTTGGCAGAGCGCACGGCTGCTGGCCGATCAGGGCAGTGCCTTGCGGGCCGGCGCCCGCTTGGCGGCCGTGCCGCCGCTGACCGCGTCGCTGTGGTCACGTTGGCAGCTGACGCCCGCCTGGGGCGCAGGTTTGGGCCTGCAACATCGCGGTGAGGTGCTTGCGGTTACGCAGAACCTCAGCAGTCCTGCGGCCGATGTGGTGCTGCCGGCCTTCCAGCGCATTGACGGCGCGTTGTATTGGTCGGCATCGGCCCGGTGGAGCGTCCAACTGAACGTCGAGAACCTGCTTGACCGCCGTTATTTTGCTGCCGCGACCAACAACTTCAACATCCTGCCCGGCGCACCGCGCCACTGGCGTGTGGGCGTGACCGGACATTTTTGAGCGGTCCGGCGGGGGGCAGCGCGGCGCTATATACTCCGCGCCCCCCGTCTGCCCGGTCGTCCCGCCATGCTGTTTCGTAATCTGTTGCTGCTCAAGCTTCCCAAAGACTGGAATCTGCAGTCCATAGACCTGGAAGAAAAGCTCATCACCCGGCCGCTGCAGGCTTGCGGTCACTTCGACATGAGCAGTCGCGGTTGGGTCAAGTCCGGCCAGGAAGAACGCCTGGTCCATGCTGCCGGTGCGCAGTGGCTGATCACACTGGGTGTCGAGCAAAAGCTGCTGCCGGCCTCGTTGATCCGTCAGGTGGCTTTGGAAAAGGCCGTTGAGCTGGCCGCTGAACAGGGCTTTGCGGTTGGTCGCAAACAGATGCGCGATCTGCAGCGGCAGGTCGGTGATGAGTTGCGCGGCCGCGCCTTATGCCGCCGTCGTCTGACTCCAGCCTGGCTGGACACCGCCAACGGCTGGTTGCTCATCGATGCGGCCGGCGCGGCGCGCGGTGAGGAGCTGGTCGAGACCCTGCGCGACACACTGGGCAGTTTTGCGGCCGTACCGCCCGAGACCACCCGTTCGCCACAGGCCTCGATGAGCGCTTGGTTGCGCCGCAGCCAGGTGCCGGGCCCGTTCACCATCGACGATGAGTTGGAGCTCAAGGGACAGGACAAGTCGCGCGCCACCGTGCGCTATACGCGCCACCCGCTGGATGCTGCAGAGGTTGCCTCTCACTTGGACGAAGGCTTGGCGCCCACGCGTCTGGGCTTAACCTGGCGTGATCGCATCAGCTTTGTGCTGACCGATAAACTGCAGTTAAAGCGCATTGCCTTCGTCGAACTGGCTGAAACAGCAGACGACAGCCCGCAAGGTGATGCGGCTGAAAAGTTCACCGCAGAGTTTTTGTTGCTGACCGGTGAGTTGTCAGCGCTGCTGGCTGACTTGATGATGGCGTTGGAAGAGCCTTAGGCGCTGGCGTTAAGGCTGGTGTTCTTCTAAGGCCAATATTTCATGCGCGTCTAAGCGCAGTCGGGCGTAGGTTTCATGCGCGGTCAGCAGCGCAGTTAAAGCTTGTGCCCGTGCCTCTTGATAGTTTCGGCGCGCGAGCAGCACTTCACCGACTCCGGCCTCGCCGGCAGCGTAGGCCTTGGCCACACCCTCTGCGACGGTCTGGGTCAGTTGCGACACCTGCGCCAAGCGTTGCCACTGTCGGTAACTGCTACGGGCGTTGAGTAAGTCAGTGCGCGCGGCGGCTTCGACACTGGCATGGGCTTGCACCAGCGCGGCATTGGCCCGGTTGGCCGCGCTGCGGGCAAGAGCCACATCGGCATCACGCGTTTCATAACCCAAGGGCACAGCAATTCGCAGCCGCAATAAATCGATGTTGCCGTCTATGCTCTTGCTGTAGGACAGGCCTAGGGTCGGATCGGCCAGACGATCAAGCCCTGCACGCCTTACCAGCAACTGCGCCTGATCGGCACGCGATTGCGCCAGTTCGATCTCATGATTTTCAGCGACGATGCGCTTGATCCAAACCTCGTCGGCCGCTTCGATCTGTGGTGGATCGGGCAAGTCTGCAGTGAGCGGCTGAGTCGTATCTAGGCCAGGGAAGTGCTCCAGCAAGGCCAATCTGGCGGCTTCAGCCACTCGCAGTGCCTCCATCTGCATAGCCTGCACACGGCCCCACTCTGCATCCGCTTGATCACGATCAAGCCGCGGTGCGTCACCGGCGGCGACGCGCTTGCTGATGGCCTGCTGTTGCTGCTGTGCGGTCTCGGCCTGCTGCTGCCACAGTGCCGCGGACTGTGCGGCGCGCTGCCAGTCAAACCATGCGGCGACCAACAGACGTCCGGCCTCATGCCAGGAGTCGGCATAGGCCAGTTCGCCGGCTTCTGCGGTCAATGTGCCCAGCCGGCTATCGAGTCCGCCCTTGCCGGGTATACGGAAGCGCCGCTGCAGCTCATATTCCTGCTCGTGATATTGCAGGCCCGCCGGGTCTTTGCGTTGCTGCGTGATGACTGCCGCTTCCCACTCGTTCGGGCCGGCGCGCAGCTTGCGTCGATGAGCCAAGCCCTCGCTGATCTGTTCGTGCGCAGCCACCAATTCGGGTGCGGCCATCATAGCGGCCATGACCTGCTGTTCCGGCGGCAACAACGGCGGGTAAATGCCGCCGCTGCGCGCCAGCGGTGCCAGGACCAGCACACACAAGGTCAGCGCAATGCGCCGCGCTGCGTTCATGCCAAGCTCCCGCAACGCAGCACCGGCGTGACCCACCAGGCGATGCGCGGCGTTGGTAGCGCCGTACGCAAGCCAGCCAGCAGTGGCTCCACCTGCTGCTGCTGTAACAACACCTGCACCATGCGCTGCGCAGCCTTGCCGCGGACCTGCTCCAGCATGGTGGTCAGCTCTGCAGTGGCGCCGAAACCTTCGGCCGGCAGCAGCGAGTAACCTCTGACGGCGTCAGTCAGACCACGCAACAGGTCGATAACCTCATCTTCCAGCTCTACCGGTAAAACCAACGTCAGTTGGCAATCGAAGTCGTTTTTCATGATCTGCTCTGGATGCCGAAGCGGCGGAACAGGCTGGGCAACAAGACCAGCGTCAGTGCGGTGGAACTGAGCAGCCCGCCGATGACCACAATGGCCAAGGGGCGTTGAATCTCTGAGCCGGGTCCGCTGGCGAACAGCAGCGGCACCAGGCCGAAGCCGGTGATGCTGGCGGTCATCAACACCGGGCGTAAGCGCCGGCGCGCGCCCTGCGCAACGGCCTCTGCCACACTCAGGCCACGTGCCAGCAACTGATTAAAGCAACTGATCAGTACCAGTCCGTTCAGTACAGCAATGCCCATCAAGGCGATGAAACCGACCGACGCTGGTACCGATAAGTATTCGCCGGTGATGGCCAAGGCATAGACGCCGCCCAACAAGGCGAAGGGAATGTTGACGAAAACTAACGTTGCCTGGCGCACCGAACTGAAGGTCGCAAACAACAACAGAAAGATCAGTGCCAAGGCCACCGGCACCACCACAGCTAACCGTGCGGCGGTGCGCTGCTGGTTTTCAAATTGCCCGCCCCACGTCATGCGATAGCCCTGCGGCAGCACCACAGCCTTGCTGACGACAGCACGTGCTTCGTCCACAAAGCCCACCAGGTCGCGGCCACGCACATTCGAGCGGATCACGGTCATGCGGGCAGCGTTCTCGCGATCGACGCGCACCGGGCCTTCATCGCGCACTAGCGCCGCCAGTTGTTGTAAGGGCATGGTGCCGCCACCGGCTACGGGAAGGCGCAGTTGCGCAAACGACTCGGGTGATTCGGGGGTTGGTAAACCGCCGCGCAGCAACAGCGGTAAGCGGCGTCCCTGCTCTACAACCACGCCGGCATGACGACCCTCGACCAAAGCACGCAAGTCGTCTTGCACTGATTCGACATCGAGTCCGGCGCGGCCGGCTGCCAGCCTATCGATGTGGATCTGTAAGTACTGTACGCCATCGTTCTGGCCCGCCGAGACATCCTGGCTGCCGGGTATAGCTTCCAACAACAGGGCAACCTGATTGGCTAACCCGTTAAGCGTTTGGATGTCAGGGCCATAAATCTTAATCGACAGATCGCCGCGACTGCCCGAGACCAGTTCCGAAATGCGCATCTCGATGGGCTGGGTATAGCTGCTGGTGACGCCGGCATATTGATCGGTGATGGCCCGCACCTGATCGATGACCCATTCTTTGTCCGGCTTGCGCCAGGTGTCGCGCGGCTTGAGCTTGATAAACCCGTCGGTTTCGTTAGGGCCCATGGGGTCCAGCCCCAGTTCATCGGAGCCGACACGGGCGATGAAGGCGGCCACTTCCGGCACCTCGGCCAACACCCTGCGCTGTATTTCCAGATCGATGGCCGCTGATTGCAGCAAACCGATGGACGGCAGTTTTTCGTGCTGCACCACCAGGTCACCTTCATCCATGGTGGGCATAAACGACTTGCCCACCAGCACATAGAGCGGTATGGCCAGCAGCAAGGCTGCCAGTGCGGTGCCATACACCACACGCTCACGCGACAAGGTCCAGGACAGCACGCGTTCATAGTGCGATTCGAGCCAATGCACCAAGCGCGGCGTGGGCGCTGCGTGGTTGCCCAACAGCCATGAGCTGGCGACCGGGATGACGGTGAGCGACAGCAGCAGTGAACCCAGCAAAGCAAAGACGATGGTCAGCGCGACCGGTTTGAAGAGCTTGCCCTCCAGCCCTTGCAGACTCAGCAGCGGCAAAAAGACGATGACGATAACCACGATGCCGGCGGCCACCGGCACGGCCACCTCGACCGTCGCGCGGTAGATGTTGTGCAGCAGAGGCACGCCATGTGCCGGCTGGGTACCGGACTGCCGCGCTTCGATGTTCTCGACCACCACCACGGCCGCATCGACCAACATGCCTATGGCGATGGCCAGTCCACCCAAGGACATCAGGTTGGCTGACAGTCCTGTCAGGCGCATGGCGATGACTGTGGCCAGACAGGCCAGCGGCAGCACGATAACCACCGCCAACGCGGCCCGCAGATTGCCCAGGAACAGATACAGCAGCACGATGATCAGCAGGCAGGCTTCACCCAGCGCTGTGGTCACGGTGCTGACGGCACGCTCGACCAAGTCACCGCGATCATAGAAAGGCTTCAGGGTCATGCCCGGCGGCAGACTGGGCTGCAGTTCGATGAGTTTGGCCCGCACCCGAGTGACCAGCTCTTGGGCGTTGGCACCGCGCAGTCCGATGACGATGCCTTCAACGGCCTCGCCCACACCATCGTGAGTCACCAGTCCATAACGGGTCAGGGCTCCGATGCCGACGGTGGCGACATCGCCTAAGCGCACCACTTTCTGACCTTCACGTGCGACCACAATCGCGCGCAGGTCATCCTGGCTTCGGATATCGCCATCTGCGCGCAGCAACCAGCTTTCTTCGTTGTCCTGCAGACGCCCGGCGCCATCGCTGCGGTTGTTGGCGATCAACACCCGATGCAACTGCGACAGGCTGATGCCGCGGGCTGCCATCGCGGTCAGGTCGGGTTGTACTTCATAGCTGCGCACCAAGCCGCCCAGCGCATTCACATCTGCGACACCGGGCAAGCTGCGCAATTGCGGGCGGATCACCCAGTCGAGCACCGTGCGCTTTTCTTCCAGCGACTGCGGTCCCTCGAGGGTGAACATGAACATGTCCGACAAGGGCGTGCTGATCGGCGCCAGCCCGCCACTGGCGGTGGCCGGCAGGTTGCCCAGCACGCCAGCCAAACGCTCACTGACCTGATTACGGGCCCAGTAGATGTCGGTGCCATCCTCGAAATCGAGGGTGATATCGGCGATGGCATATTTGGAGCGGGAGCGCAGGATGGTCTGGCCGGGAATGCCCAGCAGCTCTTGCTCGATGGGTGCGGTGATGCGCGTCTCGACCTCTTCCGGCGTCATGCCGGGGGCCTTCATGATGACTTTGACTTGCGTGTTGGAGATGTCGGGGAAGGCATCGATGGGCAAGCCCGAAGCGGCCCACAGGCCGACTCCCAACAGCGCCAGTGTGGCCAGCAAAGCCAACAGGCGTTGCGATAGCGCCAAGGCGACCAGTCTGGCCAACATCAGTCGCTACCAGCAGCGGCCGCACCCAACCCCATCCAACTGCCTTTCAGTGCGGCCAGGCCTTTGCCAGCCACGCGCGTGCCTGCGCTGACCCCGGACCGCAGCACGGTCACGGCGCCCTGCCGACGCAACACCTGTACCGCGACGGGACGCAGGCCACCCTCGACTTCGACGAACACATAGTCTTTGCCGCCGCGCTGCACTACCGCCTCGGAACCTACAGTGACGCTGCCGGCCGGCGCTGCCGACGGCAGCAAAGAGGCTTGTACAAATTGACCTGGCGCCAGGCACTGAGCCGGGGCGCTGACTGCAACGCGCACCAAACCGGTTTGGGTGGCGGCATCGAGTTGGCCGCCTGCCGCAATGACCTTGCCCTTGAGCGGGCACCCGGCCACTTCAGCGCTATCGCCCACGGCCACTCGCTGCAGTTGTTCCCGCGTGGCCTGCAGCTCCAACCACACCAGATCGGTTGCGGCCAACTGCAGCAGCACAGACCCTGCCTCGACCTGACTGCCCACGGCTTGGGGCTGTTCGAGTACGCGTCCGCCACGCGAGGCCAGCAGCGTCACCCGGGCGGTTAAATCGCTGGCATTACGCAGTTTGGCCAAGGCAGCGGCAGACAACCCGGCCAATTGCAGCAGCTGGCTGTGTTCTTGTTCGGCTGCTGCGGCTTGCAAGGCCTGGTCGCGGCTGTCTTGCAGGCGTGATTCGGCGATGATGCCGTCGGCAAACAGCGCTTCATCCCTGAGCAGGCGTTTGTGTGCCAGCTCGTGGCTGCTGCGCGCGCCGAGGAAGGCGCGTTGCAGACTGACCAACTCGGCGCTGTACAAACGCAACAGCGGTTGACCTGCGCGCACGATGTCACCCGGATTGACCAGCAGGGCTTCCAAGCGCCCGCTGACCCCCGCCAGCACCACGTCGCGCCGCTCGTTGGGCACGACCACCTTGCCAGGCAACAGCTGGCCTTGCGCAGTGGCTGCCCCGGGCTGCTCTGCGCTGCGCACGGTCTCGATGACAATGCCGGCTGATTGCCGTTGCTGTGCGGTGAGCTTGAGCACCGCTTCGTCTGCGGCACTGACAGCTTGTGTCTGGCTCATCAGAGCCAAGGACAACAGGCCGGTGGCCAACAGCTGCCTGCGAATTATCAAGCAGTCTGCGCTGCGGTGACCCGCAGTGCCTCGCCGGAATAGCACTGCACGTAGTCATCGCCACTGACGTGATTGACCCGTTCACCCGTACTCAGATCAAAGCGGCGATTGACCTCGCGGGCTTCGCCCAAGCTGCCGTCGGACTGTATTGCGCGCTCGAAAGTGCGACGTTCGAGCAGCTCGACGGGTTTGCCATCGGCAGTCTGGGCCTCATGGCGCAGCACAAGTTCGTGGTACTTGACGTTCATGGCCGCAGTATAGCCCTGCGGCCTATACAGGGAATGGGGCTGACGCGCAGACTATCGGGCCTACATCCGGAGGTTGATATGTCATCTGCAGTCACTGGTTTTCGCGCGGCGTCGGCAGTGCTGGTGTTGTCGCTCTTGGGCGGTTGCGTCACCGCACCGCGCTTATCGCTACACACCGAGGTCGACAACTCGGTCGATTTCAGTCAGTACCAGACGTTTGGCTTTGCCAGCCCGCTGGGTACAGATCGTGGTGGCTATCAAACCAGCGTGTCACAGCAGCTGAGTGCTGCCGCGCAACAGCAGTTAGAGGCGCGCGGTTTGCGTTTCGATGCCAAGGCGCCGCAGTTGCTGATCAACTTCAATGGCCGCTTGAATGACAAGCTGCGGGTCACCACCACCAGCATGCCCGACTTCAATATGTCTCTGCGCCGCGATTACTACGGTTATCGCATGGGCCTGTATTC
>Ga0114967_10003117_pt1 | contig 13698 bp, 15 predicted proteins | sample M_130628_MF_Meta_FD_92639 | JGI IMG/M metagenome (GOLD analysis project Ga0114967, IMG submission 92639) | Freshwater microbial communities from Lake Montjoie, Canada to study carbon cycling - M_130628_MF_MetaG | ecosystem: Environmental > Aquatic > Freshwater > Lake | place: Lake Montjoie... | reverse complement strand
GTTTCTAGGAATTTCATAGTGGTGTTATTTTATATAAATGTTAAACATTCTTTATTTGTTTATTTTACTATTTACTATTTACTATTTACTATTTACTATTTACTATTTACTATTTACTATTTACTATTTACTACGTTTTCGTTTTTATAAAAGGTATAAAAACAAAATACAATATACATTATAAGTCATTTATAAATGAATATTGTTAAAAACATTGAGCAATACAGCGACGATTGTGTCTATTTTTGCGACCCTATAAAGAACACCATAATGAATGATGGGAATTTCATTCGCATTTTATATTCGACACCTTTGTTTATTCTGAATGGTATTTACTTGGCTGTTATGATGAACCAACTAACAGTTGAAAGGTATTTTAATAAATACAAATGCGCATTCGATATAGCAAATAACATGGAAACAATATACCGTATAAAACACATTGAAGAGACGATTCTCAGTAAAATTAAAATAAATGGTAAAATGCCTCAATATAAAGTATATGAGCAAATTCGGAATGGTAATATTAAAGTTTTTGCTGATAATATAGATGATGTAACTAACAAATTCCTACTAAAGATTGCTGGCATTTGGGAGACGGATTATAGTTATGGACTTACTTACAAATTTGTAAAACTGTAGGACCTTTTTTAAGTTGTAAGATATGGTTAACAATCCGTCGTATAGAACTTCAGAATTATGCCTAAAGTGACCACCACGATTCCGTTTATGGTTCCTAGCAACATCAGTATTGAAAATGTCTTCTTAGACAACTCTGTTATATTGGCCTTGGCAACTGAACTAACTAACAAAATTATTTGTGCTACTAACAACAATGTGGATATTGTTGAAAATGAATAATAATAGTTGGATATTTTATTGCTTGCTATCTTAGTAAAGTAAATACTTAAAATAACAATGTAATAAATTACTATAAATAAGATAAACAGAAAAGGCGCTAGGGTAAACAATGTGGACATGGTTCTCAGATTTTCAGGACTAATTACTCTTATTTTTAATACTAACAAAATGAGGACTGCTGCGCCAATAATACAGTATTCGCCAATCAGTGCCTCTAATGCGCCTTGGGTATTCATGCCGATTGTACAGAAAACTGCGAATACGGCCGCTATTATTAACGCATATAGGAAATTGGATATATTTGTAGTTACATTTAAATCGGGTATAGGCATTTTATATATTATATATAATTTTTTATTATATATTATATCTTTTTTACAAGAGTTTATTTATGTAAGGTTGTTATTATTGTCTTTAGTTCATCGATTTCTTTTTGCATGGTTTGTATCTTATGAACTAACAAAGGCAACACTTCTAAATAATTAATTGCCTTGATATTGGTTTCCAAGTGTTTGTTTATACTCGGATTGTAATTTATATTTGAAGTTGGTTTATTGGTAACCAACTCAGGAAAGTGTTCCTCGAATTCCTGTGCGATAAAACCATAATGAACCTTGTGTTGCGTGTCCGACTTATAAGTAAATTGAGTCGGTTTTATTCGCATAACCGTGTCCGACAATTCTGCCGATATTTCTACTATATTTTCCTTTAATGACAAATCTGACGGATTCGTTATAATACCATCAACCACCAGGTTCCCAGGTATATAAACGCTACTATAATTTGGGGAACTAGGAGTTATCGACTGTGTAGTTGTATTCGATGTTGTTGTCCATAAACTATACGGCATACCTGGAGTAAAATAACGTGTATTTGTTGTATTGTTTCCAACTCTTCCATTGTAATTTGCGTTTGTTGTCATATTGGTATCTATCTAATATATTAGTATTAGAAATTTATATTGACTTAACTACGAAAGATAGTATTATATTTAAAACATTTGAAAAACAAATATATAAAAATATAATACTATTTTATTATATATGAGCAGTTTTAACACATCTTCGACGCATCCATTAATTCCTAATGCCAATCAATATTACGTTGATAAAAAATATGTATCAATCCACTCAGAAGACCGAGACATTTTAAAGTATCCAGCTTCCAATGAGTTTGAAATTGAGTTACCTCAAGATTATTTAAATGTTCAAACTGTGAAATTAGCTACTTGGTCTTTTCCTGCCAATTACAATGTGTTTTCGCCAATTAATTTTAATGTTGGCATGACATTCAAGTTTATTAAGTTATACAATCCTGGTGAGCACTCATATGCGGACCCTTTAACCGAAGCCATTTTTGCCGGTCTGTATAGTCTTATTGGTAAGGAGTATCTTATTATGATTGAAACCGGGTTTTATAATCCTGACCAAATGGCAACCGAACTAACTAACAAATTTAACGAGGCAGTTTCGACCATTTTGATTGATTTCTTTACAAACACCCCTGCTTACACTTATGCGTTACCGTTATTTACAGGTTATAATCGATTCAAGATTGTTTATAATTCTGTTGGACAGCGACTATGGTTTGGTAATACTGCTGATAAATTTGAATTGACAAATGATTATACTAACAAATTTAACAATGAAATCATCAGTTCACAATGTATTCGGCGAACCCAATTACCCAGTTTGTCCGATTGGGGACTGCCATCCTATTTAGGATTTACGCGGTGCCCTGCGACGTCATTGTCTGCCTTGGAGGTTCAACAGAACGCAAACACCATAAATGATATTATTATTGGTTACGACCCCAATATTGTTAATATTTCGGCGGATGTGCCGCGTTTTTATTATGGTGATGTTACTCCAGGGGATAATGGATTTTGGTTAGTGCCTACATTACCCGGGGCTACTGTATATTTTCTACAAGCGCCGGCTAAAATTAACTTTATGGGTCCTGCTTATATATATTTAGACATTGACGGTCTAAACTGTATTGATGAGACAAGTCCTTACAATATTTCTCAATTTACACTACATACCAATGAAACAAATGGCCGTGTGAATTCCTCGTTTGCCAAAATTCCCATTACTACGACTCCGATTTCCCAATGGTTTGATGCGGGCATGGAGCCTTATAAGCATTTCAACCCGCCTGCTGAAAGAATCAGAAAACTCAAGTGTAAATTGCGCTACCATAATGGTCAAAAGGTAGATTTCGGTCTATTCGAGTATACTTTTATGTTGGAGTTCACTTTGCTTAGACCTCAAAATGAGCGTAAATACACGAATGTTCCTTAGATTTTATAAGTCTGTGTTATCCAATTTAGCAGCAGTTCCTTATCGCACGTTTTGTAATCCATCTTGAACCCATTCAACTTTAGAAATTCCGGCTTCGTTGTCCGCGGCTTCTTATAAAACAAATAATCACCAAATTTACCCGTTCGTATGCTTAAATTTGATGTCAACTCTCTAACTAGACCTACTGCCTTTGTAGGGTCTAATATATCCTTATCTAAGAATTTGATGACCTCGATATATTCCATTTTCTCCGTCGGCTTATCTAGCTCCTTCAATGACTTCATATTGGAACCCCATTGTGCGTAAGGACCATATTTACCGGTTTTAAGAAACAAATCGTGGCCTTTGTATTTACCTAATGCGCCATTGGTTGTATTGGTATTTGATGACTCTACAACGTCGTCCAGCGTTAGTTGTCGGCCATTCGTTTGTTCAAAGTCGGTTAACACCTTGATATCGAGTCCCTTCTTTAAGGCTATAAATGTGACGTCATCCTTACTATTCTTTGTCTTTGTCTTATTCTTTTCTGAACTTGTTTTTGCTAAAGTCTTCTTTATTACTGGACCATGTTTGCCTATAATGATACTATGATATTCGTCTATTTGGATTTCAAAACGCTTTAGATTTGTTAGTCCATCGATTATTTTTACAAGATCTTTATTACAATTACAACATAAGGTTGTCCATTGCTTCTTATTTGTAGCAATCAAATCCAAATCACTTTCCATCTCTTTGGTATATGAATAATCAAAAAAATTGTTGAAATATTTTATCAGGAATTCGACCACAATTATACCCAGCGGTTGTATCACTAATTTACCCTTTTCGTTACCGAACTCTTTTGTACAAGGAACTTCATTGATTTGTCTTTTATCATCTAACAAAAAATCAAGACATTCCACGGTTTTACCTTCTATATTTTGTTTTTCCACATATTTACGCTCCACGATTTTGTCAATTAATGAGGCAAATGTAGACGGACGGCCGATTCCTTTCTCCTCTAATAATTGGACCAATCGCGCCTCTGTAAAATGCTGCTTTAGGTCCTTGAGTATATTCTTGGCCTCTATCTTTTTATAAATCATTTCGGTATTTGGTTTCAACATTACAAAATAATTATATGCGTTTTCCATGGCTGTATCGGGTTTCCAATTCACGATTTGCCAGCCTTTGAATACAACTTGTTCTGCTCTGTATACGAAATCGTATGTTTGTTGTTCCGAGATGCTAATCGTCGCAGTAATTGTGCTGTATTGTGCCGATGGCATACATGCCTCGAGTGTTTTGCTTCGTATTAATTCGTATAATTTGACGGCCTTTTGCGGCAAGTCGGGGTCCAAATTGGTTTCAAGTGAAACTGGCCGAATGGCTTCGTGTGCTTCCTGTCTTTCATCTTTTATATCTTCTGTCTTTATATCTGTCTTTACATTACAACAAATTAGGTCTAATGTTTGACTAACATATTGCTCGTTATAAGTGGCTATTATATATTTTTTCATCTTTTCTATGAATTCCTTGCTGTATTTTTTTGAATCCGTTCGCATATATGTGATATGACCTGCTTCATACAATTGCTGTGCCAATCTCATCGTCTCTTTTGGTGACAAATGGAGCTCATTGGACGCCAATTGCTGTAAAGTAGATGTGGTTAAGGGCTCCGGTGCCTTCCGTATACTCTTTTTTGCCGCGGATTTGTTACAAATGAATTTGGTTGTTGGGTTTGCGGAATGTTCCAGGAACTTTCTTGTATCTTCTACATTTGTTAGTTGCTTGCTTAATTCAAAGGGTAAATTAAGATTTGTAAAGTAACCAGTTATATTATATATTAGTTTACCTGGTGATTTCTTGATATCCAAATAGTTGTCATAGACCAGGCGCAATGCTGGCGTTTGGCACCGACCCGCAGACAAACTGCCCTTATGTGTTTTGGAAATATTGTTCCACAACAGCGGCGTAATTGTGAACCCAACAAGCAAATCGAGTACCTGGCGTGCCTGTTGTGCGTAAAAGAGGTTTAAATCTAACCTACTCGGATTTCTTATTGCGGCCAAAATGGCAGTTTCAGTGATTTCGTGAAATATAATTCGCTTCGTGGTTTCTACAGGTAAATTGAAAAGTTGACATAAATGCCAGGCAATTGCTTCTCCTTCTCGGTCCCCGTCGGTCGCCAATATGACTTCATCAGAGGCTACGATTTCCTTGCGTATACGTTCTATTTGTTTCAACTTGATGTCTTCTTGGATGACCGAATATTCGATTTTGAAATCATTTTCGATGTCAATTGCGGCCAAGTCTGCGATACTTCTTAGATGCCCATATGACGCAATACATTTATAACCTGGACCTAGAATGCCTTCTATTTTCTTACATTTTGCGGGCGATTCGACAATTACTAATGATGTTTTTGTTAGTATTTTGCGTGACATTTTATTAACTTGTTAGTTTAGTATAGCAAATTATATTTAACTAGTTTCAATTTCTACTTATTCACTGTATTATTTCATTGTATACGTTTATTGTATAGCGTATTTTTCAATTGCCACTGACTTTGTAACATTTTTTACTATTTTCTCTATATTGTTCTTTTGTTCTTCCTCTGTGACACCCGACATCGCGTTCATCACTATTTTGTTGTACTGGTCATACTTTTTGGTTCGAGGGTCTTTACATGCTGGATTTTCCTTAACCCACTCATTGATTTGTTTAATATTCTTGAAGGCAACCTTCTTGATTGCCTTTGTAATGAGTGGCTTGTCATCGCTTTCCTTTATCCACTCATCATTGTTCTTAATGTAAAGTGTCTCCCTCTTAGTGTCGCTACAATGTATGGGTCGCAAATGGACCCCTAATTCTTTGATGCCCTTTGAGAATATATTGGAAACACCATCTGCGTAACCGAGATGCGCAAAATTCTCCAAGTCCGACAAATTCATCTTGATTGAATCAACAAACTCGTCAATATTCAAGGCATCTTTACACTGCTCATTCAAAAAGAAATTCAAGTTGAATGACTGGTTGTTACAATTGCTTATGTTGTTGATATTATTATTATTGTTGTTTATAGTATTGAATGTTTCCTTCTTAAGTAATTCAATAATGAGCGTTTTAAACTCTTGATTTTGCTCTATCATAAACTCCTTAAATGACTTATTTTCGTTAATTATGTCTATATTCGTATTTGTATTTGTATTTGTATTTGTATTTGTATTTGTATTTGTATTTGTATTTGTATTTGTATCAAAATTATTTGAACATTTTTGTTTATGTCTCCATAATCCAGAGTTGTCTTTATATGTTTTACTACATTTTTCACATGTATATTTGCAGCATAATTTTGGCATAATTTCATTGACAATCATTGATTTTTTGTGCTTGCTACTTATAAGATGGTTGTCATAGCTACTTTTCTTAGACGTTCCATAGTCACATTTTTCGCAAAAAAATTTATGGCATAATTTTGGCATAATTTCATTGACAGACATTGCTATATATGCTCAATAGAAAATATTCTGCGCACTTTGTCTATAAAATACAAAAAAATATCATCACGAAAAAATCTTATAAAAAAAATAATTTACAGCATCTCAGTCACAACGTGAAAAAACAGTGTTTTTTGAAACTTTATTTGGGTTTCCAAAATTGGACATTTTCAAAAATGTCCATTTTTCATTTCCCTTTTTACTTTTTGGAATTTTTTTATAACTTTGTAAAACTTTGTAAAAGAGTAACATAATAAAAATAGTTACATTTTTGTCGCAGAATAGTTACATTTTTGTCGTAGAATAGTTACATTTTTGTCGCAGAATAGTTACATTTTTGTCGCAGAATAGTTACATTTTTGTCGCAAAAATATAAATACAATAAATAATAATATTGCTATAAATATTATTATTACACCTTTTCTCAATTAAAACGCCCCTTTTAGGGGCTTAGCGTAGCAAAAAATGAGTGAAGGTAACTGTTGCCATTGCGCATTTGAAATGCGAAATGGTGTAAAAACACAAGAATTATTATTTCTTATTGTTCATCGTCTTGAATTGCTTCCATGATATTTCCACTTGAGGCCCCTTGTATTCTGATTCTGTCGACGCGTGTTCCGCGTTCAGCTTATCCGCCTTTCGCAACGCACTATCGACATATATTTTTTTTAGAAGCAGACCCACTTCATACGACCCCTCATGTTGGTCCATCTTACCGTCTTCAATCTTATTTAGCACATCAATGAATTGAAATAATATTTTTAAATCAATTTCATCCTTTCTAATTTTGTTGTAAAGGTCCGTATAATACGTAAACAGGAAATTACACTCCGACATCGCTTCCAAATTGAGCGCGTCCGGGTCGTCCAAATATTTCGCCTTTAACATTACCAAATTGTTGACATTTTCTCTGAGAATGTGACTGTGCTTGAGTTCGCGGATTAATCCTGTCTGATCTTCGACATTGTTTGCCGCGATCATTTTCTGTAAATGAAGTCTTTGGTTTTCATCCATCGTATGTATATTTATATTAAAATACTATTTTTAACCTTTTTTTATCATATAATATTTATTATATGTTGTTTATATAAATGAGTATTCTTAGCAAATTTGGATTGCCTGAAAATATTGCTCCCCCGTTACCGCCGGGAGCTAAAGATGGGTCTCCTTATTCGATTGGTCTAGCTAATCAACAAGCGTCGATGAACAAAATGTCCAATTTATTAAAGACAACACAAGGTGGTGGTAAATTGAGACGACAACGAACTTCTAAAAGAGGTCGTTTACTAAAGGGTGGTGCTGCTGCTGCTCCTGCTATGATAACATTGCCTCCATTATCTGTATCTTACCCAGGTGGTGGTCAAATACAAAACACTTATACCGATTTAGTATCAACTGCTGCGAATAGTATGGCACAAAGTAAATATGATACTGCTTGGATGAAACCTAGTGTTGGAGGGAGTAAAAGAAGAATAAAACGTAGTATAAAACGTAGTATAAAACGTAGTATAAAACGTAGTATAAAACGTAGTAAAAGAACTAAAAGAGGTATAAAACGTAGTAAAAGAACTAAAAGAAGTAAAAGATAGGATGAAGAGAATGGTAAAAATCGAATAAAAAATATATAATAATATTATATGCCTACAGGAACAAATTATTTATATTTCGCATTAGTAAATTTAGGATTTATAGCACAAATCGCACTACTAATGTATTATACATCTTCCACAAATATAAAGGATAATTGGAACGAGTATAGATGTAATCCAGCATATTGGATATATTCGGATGATGTATCAGCCGACTTCAACTATTGTGTCCAAAATTCACAAGTCAATACAATAGGAGCATTATTACAACCAATGACCTATATGGTGTCATCGTTAGCGTCTATGGCGCAATCTGCTTCATTTTCTTCAAATAATGCCCGTGGAATGCTTAGTAATATCCGAGGGTTTGTGTCAAATATTGTTCCCAATATGTTTGGTGTCTTTACTAATTTAATGGTCGAAATTCAGAAGATGTTTATTGCTATTAAGGATATGATGGCCAAAACTGTGGGAATTATAACAACATGTATGATGATGTTTGACGGATTTATCAAACTATTGACTGCCGGTGCTGGATCATTTGGTGCTTCTGTAAAATATGTTAGTTGCTTTCATCCCGACACAAAGGTAAAAACCAAAAATGGTGAAATATTTACAATGAAAGATATACCTTTAGGAGCAGAATTGACCGATGGCGGAAAAGTTATTTCTGTTATGAAATTAGATAATGCTGATAAGGCGCCTTATTATAAGATTGACGGTGGTGTAAATGGTGAGCCAATATATGTCACTGGAGACCATTTTATTTATGACAATACATCTAAAAAATTTATCAAGGTAAAAAATCATAAAGATTCCGTAATACAAGCAGGTTACATTCCTGATTGGGTGTCGTGTTTAATTACGTCAAAACAGAGAATCCCTATTGGACAACATATTTTTTGGGATTGGGAAGATGATGAACTAACAAAATAAATTAAGGATTTATGATAGTATTATTATCCATTTATATAATAGTATAAATGGATAATAGTAATAGTAATAGTGATACTGATAAACCTATTCAACCAATTAATAGTAATGATTTAAATAAGGCATCTGATTACGTGCTAAATGTATATGACAAATTAACATACGGTGACGTATATGGTTCATCTGTTTTAATTGTAATTATATCAACAATCGTAATCATTCTTGCCGTAAGTTTTTCTATGTTGATTCAAAATAAACAAGAAGTTGCTGAAAACTGGGCCAATTATCGATGCAAGCCGCTGTATATGCCGTTTGCTGGATATATTATGCCACAACAAGACAAAACGCCTGGACAATACACTTATGAAAATTTTCAATACTGTCTTCAACAAGAAGTTGTAAATGTCACTGCCGAAGCTACTAAACCGCATGTGTATTTATTGAATGCGCTCAATACAACATTTGTTACGGCGGCTGCTGCGGCAAATAATTTAAGAAATGGTATGGCGCAGTTAAGGAGGAATATGGATGTCTTTGTCAGAGATTTACTAAGTCGAGTATCAAACGTAACAGCTCCAATTCTTAAAATGCTTTTGTCGGTCAAAGATATTATTTCTAAATTACAAGGCGTGTTAACTGCTGGATTATTTACATTTATTGGTGCGTTTAAAGCAATACAGGCTTTTATCGGAGCCTTTTTTTCAATTGTTGTAACTTTAGTAGGCGTCCAAATAGCCATTATTGCTATTTTATTTGCGTTGCCGCTTACATTTCCTGTTGCGTTGTCAATGTCTATTCCTGTTGCGGCATTTGCCATTTTTTTCGCAATTGTTGCTGGTATAACCGCCAAGGTGTTTAATATTAATCCTATAAAAATGCCCAAACTTAAAATGTGTTTCGACAAAAATACTTTGTTTACAATGTATGATGGTGGCACGAGAAAAATTACAGATGTTAAGGCTGGTGATATTTTAGCAGACGGAACAAAAATAACAGCAAAATTTAAAGTAGATAGACTTGGAAGTCGAATGTTTTCCTTGGGTGGAATAATTGTTAGCGAAAGTCATCTAGTGAAGCATGGAGATAAATGGATTTATGTAAAGGAACATTGTGACGCGATTGAAATACATGGTTATAGGGAGCCGTATATTTACTGCTTAAATACGAGCACAAAAGAAATTATGTTGAATGGGTTACAATTTTTGGACTGGGATGATTTACATGACAAAACTCTGGATAAGGTTCTAAGTAAAACAAACAGTCGCAATTTATTAGATATTCACAGAAAATTGGATAAAGGATTTTTACCAAATTTTGATGTCGAGTTACTCAATGGGAACAAGAACATATGTGATGTCAAAATTGGTGACAGATTAAAAACAGGAGGAACCGTTTATGGATTGGTTGAAATTGACGGGTCTGATTTGATTTCAGACGATAATAATAATAATAATAAGTTACCCGATTACATATACAAGCTACCCTTATATCATTTATTAAGCACCAATCAGACATTTAGTTCAAATGGAAAGTTGATAAACGATTATAATGATATTATTGATTCAATTGCGTAAACATTTTATCTATTAAATATATAAAATGCTTGATTTAAAAACATATATATTGATTGCGTTACTAGGATTAGCAATATTTTGGTATTTGTTTAAAAATTCGTTTATCGAAGGGTTCACAGAGAGTTATGCGAACTGTTCGGACATATCTAATTGTAGTACATGCGCAACAACATTGACCGCAAATGACGGAAAATGTGCTTGGTGTAAAAAACTGAATTCATGTGTTACTACGAGTGCGCCTCTTGACAGCGACCCTGCTAAAAAGAAAGTTGAATATAACTATTTTATAAACAACCAATCTATATGTGATTGCGGCTATGATAAATCAACTTGTGATGTAAATTGTCCTCCTAGTCCGAAACCTCCTCCTAGTCCTAGTTGCTCAAAATACACATTACTACAAAGTCCTGTTTATGTTAAAAAATAAAAACTTGATATCTTATTATTATTAAGATATTAAGAAGAAGTTGGAAAAGAAGCAAAAAAATAAAAAATTATCTATCAATTATGTATAAATATGAATATTACGATAGGTTCATACAAACTTAGATTGGAATACGCGATAATTATTGTTTTTCTCATTGTTGTCATTTTCGGCCACAGTATGCACTCATCCAGTTATTCGGGGTTATTAGAAGGATTTGAAGCAAAAAAAGACGATAAAGTAAATCCTATGATTGCTGCTCCTAAGCCGATGATTGCTGGTCCTAAGCCGATGATTGCTAGTCCTAGTCCTATGATTGCTAGTCCTAGTCCTGTTACAGAGGGCTTCTCTAACTACAAGACAAATGCCGGTCCTCAATTCGCCGAGAATAACAGCGACTTTACCCATTTGCCTGTATCGCAATGGACCAGTGTTGTCAATGTTGGCCCTCAGAATGCCAACCAACCTTCATCATCTGATTCCATGGACTTTTTTGCGAATACTCAGTTCAAGCCCGAATGCTGCCCAAATACTTACTCAGGAAGTGAGGGATGTGCTTGTATGTCGAATGCCCAATATAACACATTGATATCGCGCGGTGGCAACAATGTTCCTTATTCCGAATACTAAATTGTTTATAGTTTTATTTATAGCTTAATTTATTCACTCTTTCTAGACACGTGGCACACTCGACAATAATATATTGTCTTTGATTTTTCAGGTCCGTCGTCAATTGAATCTTGAATATATTCATGGTTTTCACAAACACGGTCACGTTCCCTGGTTAATTCCTCTACAAGTGGATCAATAATAGATAATAAATTGTCTATGGATTGGTCGTCAAAAAGGGCGTTGAACTTGTCGTAAACGTCTGTCTTTTCGATAAAATAATTATTATCCATATTTAGGTCTATGTCTTTAGCAATACTGGTCTTTAGTCCCTTGATTTGCGTCAACAAGTTTGAAAACATAATTGTAGTTGTTTTCATTTTAGTCATTATTTCTCGCTCCGCTGCCATTATAAGTATAGTATATTTACATTATACTTATAAATTGTTTCTATTTACTTGTTTTTTATATATATATAATTAAATATATTTATTTTCTACGAGTCTTTGTATTAGTATTAAGTTTATTTTTGTTAAGTTTACTGTTCTTATTATTACGAGTCTTCTTTTTTCCTAAGCCAAAATCAGACGCACTACTGCGAGCAAGTCGTCTTATTGTACGCAGGTCATTACCAGGATTAATACTTTTACTTCCAAAAGTGTTACAAGAATAGTCAAACAAAAACAAATAATCGTCTTCTGTTAGTCCATATTTTTTAGTTAGACCTGAAATAATGTGTGCTAAATGAAAGTCAAGACCAATAACATTCCCATCTTTATCTTCAAGTTCATCCCTATTAATTTCTTCTATTGATGCTATATCCGTGCCTGGTTTAATACCGCAATTATTATTGTAAATAAATACTCCCCAGTTTTTCCCTGGGATTGTATAGGTTGGTGGGGTATCGGTAGAAAACGATTTGTTAGGAAAACGATGACTAATGCCGACTTTATCATTACAAATGAAACTATTACGACATACATCTTTATCCTTGGGATTTTCAATTCTGAATTTTTCAGTTCTATTACGCGGTCTCATCTGTAAATTATCTAATGCGAAATTCATATATTCCAGGAAATTATAGGACAATAGTTGCTCATCTGTTTTTGCTTTCGGATGATAATATTCACTAATATCCATCATATCATAATTGCTGTTGCTTTTAAAAAAATCTGTCAATTTTATATTATCTGTGCCGCCATTTTCACCAATTAGTGAAGTGCCTGGACTACAGTTCATATATGTCATTAATTTTGGTACCGAATGAAGTGTTTTCAAGCTTACAGATGCGTGTTTATTTGCTTTATACGGTTGGGCCGCTCTGCCAAACCCGCCATGAGTAAAAAAACCTAGCAATATGTATTTTGGTTCTCTTTTTGTTGTTGAAGATGGCTTTGGATTATGTAGTAATGGCTTTGGTGGCGAATCTGAAGGCGACTTAGGTTTATGTGGTGGCGAAGGCTTAGGTGGTGACTTTGAAGGCGACTTTGGCGAATGTGGTGGTGAACTAGGATAATATAAAGGCGACTTTGGCGATTTAGGTGGCGAATGTGAAGGCGACTTTGGCGATTTAGGTGGCGAATGTGAAGGCGACTTTGGAGAATGTGGAGGCGAACTAGGATAATATAAAGGCGACTTTGGAGAATGTAGAGGCGACTTTGGAGAATGTAGAGGTGAACTAGGATAATATAAAGGCGACTTTGGTGATTTAGGGGGCGAATGCGAAGGCGATTTCGGTAAAAAAAGTGGTTGTCTTCCTTTTATTTCAGCAACCTTATTTTTAAAACTCATTTTACTTGTTTAATATATAATTATATTTATTTTTTTAAATTTTGCTATTCGCTACTATTTTATATGCGCATAACTTTTTCACGAAGTTATGAAAGGTTTTTGCTCTACTTTTCTTAAAAGTAGAAATTTACGCAT
>Ga0114967_10003115_pt1 | contig 13701 bp, 10 predicted proteins | sample M_130628_MF_Meta_FD_92639 | JGI IMG/M metagenome (GOLD analysis project Ga0114967, IMG submission 92639) | Freshwater microbial communities from Lake Montjoie, Canada to study carbon cycling - M_130628_MF_MetaG | ecosystem: Environmental > Aquatic > Freshwater > Lake | place: Lake Montjoie... | reverse complement strand
CACCGGCGTCACCGGTAGAGCCGGACTGACTGATCATTGTGAGAGCAACGCCAGTCTCCGGCCGCGATCGCTCCGCTACGCTGGATATTCGGATGTAGATTACTTCGACGGCCCTTAGGCCGATCGTTACTCAAGGCCTTGAGATTATTCGGTTGACCACGATGTTAACACAGGTCCCGATTACCGCGAACAAAAAACCGCCCATAAGGCATCGAAGTGCAAATGGCAATCGCTGAAACACATTGAAATGCTCTAGGGCCACATAGACTACAGCAGACAGCGTGCCGGCTATAGTTGTTTCGGCAAGGTATCTCATGGCTCTTCACACTGGTCGCATGCCTGGTTTAAGGCCATTTGGAAGGCGCCAGCCGCTATGCGACAAGCGAACTGACGGATCGAGTCTTGAACCCTCCCACAAGCCGTCATTAGTCCTTGTGTAAGAGCGAACGCCGCCGCCCGACACGCTTGTCTTGAGCAAGACTTACGAGGAGGCGGCACTACCGTAACAACCCCATCAGGGTCGACGCACGTAATTGCACTGCTTCCGCCCGATGTACATAAAATGCCTGGAGGCCTTATGCAGGGCCCCTGTGTTGGGCTCGGCGGGCTAACTCTCGAAGCCGACGCACCGCCGGTTGTGAGAAGCTGTAAACCCAACGGATCCGTCTTCCCAGCTGGCCCGTTGCCTACGAACCGATACCAGTTGTTGTCGCCAGCTTCGAAACCCAGCGGATCGCGCTGGATGAACCGCCCGAGCCGCGGTGAGTAGTCGCGGTGCCTGACGTAGGCGAGGCCTGTCAGGGCCGTCATCGAGAGCCCTTGGAACAGCTGTGTCCATGGCACGCTGGGCGTAGAGACTGACGACCACGCAGCGTCAAAGACCTCTGCCTCGCCATAAGCAGAGTAGATAAACCGATTCAGAACTGTTCCGGCGGTCACGCCGGTGACGGAGGCTGCGACGAGCGCCGTTGTGTTCCAGTTGGCATCCTGAAGGGCGTAGACCCGCTCTTCAAGGCCACCCAGCCCAGTAGACCCGGAAGCATCTGCGTCGCGATCCCGCTCGATCAGCGCGTCTACGTACACAGGGCTCCAAACGTTCTGCACGTCCGCCTGCGATGACACGCCGCCAGCGATGAGGCGAATACGTTCCTCCAGCACTTGCCACTGGTCGGAATAGAAGAGGTCCCGCAACTCTGTCACCGTGCCGTCGTCGGTGTAGCGAAGGACCCGATGCCCGAGGGCATCGTATTGATAGGCGGCTACCGGAGTGCTGGAGGCATCTACCACCACCGCGAGGCGGTTCCATGCGTCATACGTCAGCAAACGTCCAAGTTCGTCCGCCGTCATGTTGCCGTTGGCATCGTACGCCAGCGATACAGAGTCGATGTCGGTCAGCTCATTTTGCGCATTGGCGGCGCCGAACGCGGGCACGCTGTCCGAGATGCGGAGCGTCCAGTTTCCGAGGGCATCCATGATCCATCCCTGCGTAGTCGGCGTTCCGCCGCTGCGAGCAAAGATCTGCAACTGGTTGAGATCGTCGTAGGTGTAGAACTCAGAATACGCCGCGTTCAGGGCATTCGCGCGCTCGGTGCGATTGCTGTTGCGGTCGTAGGTGTAACCGTAGCGATCGACATCGCTGGCCGAACTGCCGGTGCCTGTGATCCATCGCTGATCGACGACACGGCCGAAGCGATCGAGCCCCGTGTACTGGTCACCGGCGTCACCGGTAGAGCCGGACTGACTGATCATTGTGAGAGCAACGCCAGTCTCCGGCCGCGATCGCTCCGCTACGCTGGACATCCCGAGGTATTTGAAGACCTCCAGTGAGACGGTGCTGCCTCCCGATGCGTTCAGGCTGGTTACCCGCGACAGCCTGCTGATCGAGTCATCGATTCCGCTATCGTAGCCGTAGCCGATGCTGCGGCCGTTCGGATACGTCACCCCCGTGGGTCGGCTGTGGTTGCCGCCGGAACCCTCGGTATATGTGTAGAGTACTACCGGAGTCGTCGATGTATTCACCGCACCTGTGTGCGACTGATAGTCGGCGGTCAACTGCCCGAACCCATTGAATGCCCGCGATCGCTGGTTGACGATCGTGCTGCCTGTTGGCGTCAAGAAGCTTGTGAAAACCGCCGCATGTCCAGCGGAATCGTACGCAGTCTCCTGACGACCAACGGCACCGTCGACTCCGGCTCCTAGCGTGGTGACGGTGTCTGACACAGGTCGGCCCATCACATCGTAGGCATAGGCATGCGTCGTTCCGTTCCTGTCGGTGAACGTCACCCGATCCCCGATCGCGTTCACCGTGTAGACATCTCGTTCGCTCGTGGACGGTAGCCCCGTGCTCGGATCGGGGTACCGGGTTTCGGCAAGGACTGCATTCGAGGATATGCCGCTCCCGGACGCGATCGTCGCGCCGTAGACAAACCGGGTGGTCTGCGAAGGAGTTCCTGACGGCTGCACAGCAGTCACGGTGAGCGCGTGATTGGCCCCGTCGTACGTGGTGAGGGTCGTGACGTCCGAGACAGATCCTGCAGCCGCACCCGTGTATGCGGCAATCGTTGCCGTGGGGCGATAGAGCGCGTCGTAGTTCGTGCGCCGCACGATGCCCTTCGGGTCGGTCACGTTCTGCACATTGCTGGCACCGTCGAACGTAAATGAGGTGACAAGCGCCGTGTCGGATCGAGAAGGAACCGACGTCGGACGGGTGTAGGTCGATCCGCCATTCGACCCAACATCAACCATGTCGGTCAGGCGGTAAGCGGCATCGTAGTAGTAGGCTTGATAGGAACTCCGAGATGGGCTGACGGTGCTCGTGGCAGCCTGAAGCGATCCTGTTCCAGTGGCATGGTGGAACCGCTTGCGAGTGTTGACGAGGATTGGGTTTCCGACGCCATCGAGCGATGTCTCAGTCTGCTCAAGCACGGTATCGCCAGTCACCGTCTTGGCGTCCGACCACGTGGAGTCTCCGCCGCCATCCGACAGGTAGGAAACAGTCGTCCGGCTAGCTCCGTCATAGCGATATTTTTGTGTTGGGGCTCCCGGAGCCTGCACCTTGATGACATTGTCCCGCCGGTCACGCCAGTAGGAAGTCGTGAGCCCAGCCCCGATCGTGCCCGTGGAAGGGTCAACGCCGTACTGAGTCTCCCGGAATACCCGGCCGCGATTGTCGTACTCATTCGTTGCCAAGCCTCTTAGCAATGAGCCGGACGGCTTGTCGGGAACGCCGTCCCCATTCGCGTCCACGATCGAGACACCGTCGCCGTCGTACCGGCTCATAGCGGTGGGGCGATCCGCGTTGTCGTACTCTGTGTACGTGAGGATCCGATTGGTTGCGGTGCCCTCGGAGGATTCAACGCCCGCCTTCGTGATTACGAGGCGATCCCGCCAGTCGTAGGCCATCCGGGCAACTCGGTCAGCAGCACCGAGTCCTGGAATCATCGTCACGGTCGTCAGCAACCCATTGCCCGCGGAGAGACCGTTGTCGTACTCATACGCGGCCACCTTTACGAGATTCGTCCCCGCCGTGTTGCTCGGGGACCAGTAGCCAGTGGTCGGGGTATCGTCCGTTCCCATCCACACGGCCACAACCCGCTCGAACCCGTCATAGATTCGCCGAGTGATGGTGCCGCTCGGATCGACGACGCGCTTGAGGACGCCGCGAGAGTCGAAGTCCGTGTAGGTCGGATGGTAGTTGCCCGTGGCCGAGTCGTTGCTTGCCGTGCCGAGATGAAGATTCGTTGCAGAGTAGGTGATCCCCGTGAACGAGAAGTACCTGTCCACCTCGACGATCTGGCCGGCGCTGTTGGTCACTGCCCGGGCGAGGGACTGCAGATTCGCCGCAGTGATCGTCTCGGTGCCCGTCGGCACGTAGCCGCCGCTCGTCAGCGTGGTGGATGGCGTCGCTGCCGTCGTCAAGGTTTCCCGATAGACCATCGTCGTGGCCGTGCCCACTGGAGTGGTCGGACGGTACTCACGGGCAACCTCGATCGGGCCGGTCGTAGTTCCGGTCGTGGCGTTCCAGCCTCGGTACGTCCGCACTTCATGCGCTGGGTCGTTGTACACGGTGAACGTCACGCTTCCGCCGGCATCTACCTGCCGTGTGGTACGTCCCAAGCCATCAACCTCGACGAGAGTCGTCAGGTGCAGGCCACCGCCAGTCGGGGTTGTCCATCCAGTCGGAAGCCCAGAGAACGTTCCCGTTTGCGCCGTGTCGACGTCCACAATCAGCTTTGTCAGGGCGCCCGTGAGGACGTCGTATTCTCGGTATCGCAGGAAGCCATCTCCGTCCTTCGTCCACGTCTCCTGACCGTAGATGTCGTAGACCGATGTCGTCGTGTCGCCTGAGTTGGGGCCGTTTTGTGCGGTGGTCGCTGTGGGATGTGTCGTGACGACTTGCTCGGGCCGTGCTCCACCGGAGTACCAGGTGTACGAGTAGCTCGTTGTTTCGAGGCCCGTGCCGTCGGTGTTGCGGTATCGGGTCTCTGACGCCAATGGGTATGTCGTGACCGTGGAGCCGGAAGGGCCGAAGGTGTGGGCGTAGTACTGCTGTCGCGCCACGGTGGTGCCACCCCCAAGGATGTTGCTCCCACCCTCCTTTTCTCCCTGCTTGACCTTCGTCTGCCACAGTCGACCTACAGCTCCACCTGCAACCGTCTCCGTTGCAGTCGTGGACGAGTAGTACGTGTAGAGTTCGATCAGCCCGGAATCATCGCGGAGGTATTGGTTGTTGTAGGACTCCGACAGCCCGTTGGTGACCAGCCCGGGGTAGAACTCCTCGAAGCCACTCACGGCGGAGGGATGGGCGTGGAGGACGAGCCGCCCCTGACCTGAATAAGCCGAACCCGAGGCGTTCTCCTGGCTGTAGCGGTAGTAGTCCGCACGCTGGCTCACGACCTTCGTCCACGCGTACAGCGAGAGATCGGGAAGAGCGCTATGGGACGGCGATGCGCCGAGCGAATAGGTAAAGGTGTTGGCGTCCACGACGGTGACGGTGAATACGCCGTCGTACATGGGCAGCGTCGTACCTAACGGAATGCCCGCCGGGAGGCCTGCTGACCCGGCCTTTGCACCGCTGATGGCAACCGAATCGCCGGTTGCGAGGCCATGCCCGGCCGAGACGACCGTCACGGTCCGAGTGCTACGTGAAATCGACGTGGCCTGATGGACCGTGTTGTCGACATCGACACTCACCGTCAGCAGCACCTGGCCCACCTCGTTCATGTAGATGAGCTTGCGGTCGTTGTCGGCCCACGCATTCGCGTCGATGCGACCGTCGCTATCCACGTCGGCGTTTGTGGTATCTGGGAAGTACTCAGTGGTGCGCATCCGCCACACGTTCGGATCGTACTGGTCGTTGCCCCGGCCCGTGGCGCTGGCATTGATGAGCATCTCGTAGGCAAACGTGCCCTGCCCGCCGGAGCAGGTTGAGCATCCGGTGCCCTGCGCGACCTCCTCCGACACCCGATACCGGGTGTAGAGGTGGTAGTTGGACGCAAAATCAGCGTTCGCGTAGGTCTCGTAGTTCCAGCGGGTATCGCCCCATCGTTCATACCGAAACACATGATCCGCGTACGGGGTCAACGTTGCCGTGGTGGCGGTGCCATACGACGACACGTTCGCCACCATACGGGCGTACGACGCCCCGCTGACGACGACGGAGAGCCCGCTCCAAAGGTTGTTGTCGGCGTTTTGGTAGAAGTTGTAGTAGGGGTCGTTCCAGGAACTCGTATATCGTGGATACGTCGCGTCGGTGCCTCCGGTGGTGCTCAGGTTGTTCAAGGGGCCTTGGTCCGCTTTTCGGGCATACCCCCACAACTTCGAATACCGGTAGTAGGTTTGATCGATGGCGGAGCCGGAGGTCCCGCCGTCGTGGATGGTGACAAGCTTCAGGTCCCCAAGCCTGCCAAAATCAGCATCCGTACCGTCGCCGGTGTAGTAGTCGTACGTTGCTGAGCGAATCGCCACGTAGCTGGCCGACGACGAGGCTCGCGTCTCAAGACTCACGGCCGAGATGAGCACCGCCGAACCGCCCAAGGAGTTGGACACCGTGGCGTAATCGTAGGCCAACCGTTGGGACTTGCCGGTAACCGTATCACTCCGCTCGATAGTGATCGGGAGATTCAAAGTCGTGCCGGAGGTCCCGTACGTCCATGTCGTGACCGCTCCGCCGGCATCGGTGCGGCTCACGATTGACCCAAATAGGCCTTGATTGGCGTAGCCGACCAAGGGGTTTGACGACAACGCGCCGGACGTATCACGAGGAAGGTCGTTGAAGACGAGATTGGTGCCCACCGCGTCCCGTACTGTCCACAGGTCACTCGTGCCGTCGTACGAGAGCGTTTGGCCACCGTAAAACCGGGAGGTCCATGGCCCGCTGCCGGTGATGTCGAAAAGGGTCGTGTTCTGGCTCGATTCGACGTAGCCAACGACCGGCCGGTCATTGGCTTTCGTAGAGGGGTTGAACGTGTTGTAGACGATCAGATACGGCTGGGACGTCGTTGCCCATCCGTTGCCGTTGCGTCCCGTGTTGTTCATTCCAGACCAGGTACGGGCGTGGGCGAGCGTCGTCCCGAAACCGTCGGCGCTCACATCAATGGCGGAGATGGTGGCGACGCCTGAATACGCGTCGATGGGTGCGGAGGATTGCCGAGACGGAGCCAGCGCTGTGGTGGCTGAGTCGGCCTGCGACTGAAAGCCGAGAATCGACGGGGGTGGACACGTCGTTGGGTCAGGTACGGTCGGCGGATCAGAAGGAATGTCAGCACAGTTTGTTGCCGCTAGGGCAAGTCGCGGCTCAAGCTGTTCGAGGTTCGTGAGTGGAAACCGAAGCTTGCCCTGTCGTCCTGCGGCGCGAGGCTTGTGGCGCCTGAAGACTTTGCCTGCGATCGTGCGACGCATCTCTCGCTGTTGGCGATCTCGTGACATGCCTTCCGTCCTCCGCATGATGTGACGTACCCCCCTCGCTGCGGCGGGCAGCCTAGCTGAAATCCCCCGCGCGGGCTACGGGCTACACCGCCCGAACCCCCTCTCGGCTAGACGGATGGCCTGATAACGCGTTAGCGTATTGGCCGTCGACGGGGAGAATGAGGGGCGTCATGAGACACAAGGGTCATCGGTCTGAGTTCAAAAGCCGCGAAAGGCAACGAATCATGCCTGTCAGCATGCTGGAAGATCTGATCGGTCAGTCGGACTCCGTGCTGGCCGCAATCGACCCGCTTGAAATCAACCTTCTTGTGGCACGAGGCATTCCTGCTTGTCGCGACTTGCCGATTGAGTCCTATCAGCGGACGGCCGATGGATGGGCAGTCGATTTGGCGTCACGGCTGGCCGGTTTCGAAGACCAGTTCCACGAGTCCCCGGACGCTTGGAAGAACGATGTCAGGTTTTTTCGCCTCGGAGTTCTCTGTTGGTATCTCGCAGAGGTCCTCGGCATCCGATACAGAGAGGACCAGCGGGAACTCCAAGCGGTCTCGTATACCGACCCCAGCGATTTGTTCGTGCACGGGGTCATGGACACTCGGAAGGGCACCTGCGGGAACCTTGCAGCGCTGCATGCAGCCGTCGCATGGCGTCTTGGATGGCCTCTCCATCTCGCATGCGCCGGACCCCATATCTTCTGCCGGTACGAAGACGGCGAGGCAGTTCACAACATAGAGGCGACCAACAACGCCCAGGGAGGCTTTCAGTCGCACCCGGACGAGCAATACCAGGAGTCTCGGGGAGTCCCCGACGTCGCGATCAAGTGTGGCTCCGACCTGCGAGCGCTATCGCCCAGACAGATGCTGGGGCTGTTCATCGGCCTCCGTGGACGTCATCGTGAGGACCTGGGGCTGCTCGCCGAGGCGGAGACTGACTACCTTCTGGCAAGAACACTGTTCCCAGAAAACCGGCGGCTCTATATGGCCCAGATAGGAGTGAGTGTGCAACTCAGCGATCGCCGCTTCAACGTCGGGGAAGCCGGCCACTACACCGGGCTGGCACGGTGGCTGCGTGGCGAGGTAGATCAGTCAAGGCGGATCAACGAGATTCAAGCGGGATTCGCAATCAACGTGAGAGGGTGACCGATGGTGGCGACGCGAGACCCATTTGGCGAGGCACTCGCCGTTGGACGCTTGGCAGGCAGGGAGCCGTTGGGCTTCGAGGCCAAGGACAACAACTGGTATCGGTTCGTAGCGAATGGGCCGACGCAGAAGACGGATCCGAGTGGACAGTGGGACTGGGACGGCGATTGGATCCAGAAAGGAGTTGGAGGGCTCGTTGGGTTCTATGGAAGTGAAGTATTCGTTGAGGGCTGGGGGAGTAATCTCAATGTCGCCATTCACAAGGACATTCACACGCAGGCGGCGACGGCTCGCGCGCAGGCGTGGCAAACCTATTGCGATGCGACGAACCCCATTGATGCTTGTGCGAACCTGCTGTTCGGAGTCGGCCTAAATGCGGCGGGTGAAGTATTTGCGCACGGGGGCCTCGGGATTGCGGAGGTTGCTTCCCTCGGACGGATAGGCGTCGCGCGGCCCGTAGGCAAGTGCGCGAATCTACGCGGAGTACCGAAGCCGCCTGGCTGGAATACCCAGTGGTCCTGGGAATCGCCGTCTGGGGAGGCCCCCGGGATTAGGCGGTGGTGGGACCCAGATGGAGGCGAGTGGCGTTACCACTCGCCGGACAAGTGGCACCCTAACGGACATTGGGATTACAACCCTTGGGACACTTGGAATTCCCCTTGGCGCAATACTCCATAGACGTCTACCTGTCCTCGGCACAATAGTCCCGTGCCATTACGATACATCACCGACGTGTATGAGAAGCTACGAGAATAAGATCCGGTTGGCCTTCTACGATGCTTCAGATGGCCCAAGGCTCATGTTGTTTGGCCCTTTAGGCGTTGATTTAGCAAGTCTACAAGCCGTCTTTAAACATCTAGCATCGGAGCCGGAAGCATCTATTCAATTAGACGAGCAGCCATTCATTGCCGCATTTGCAAAACTACAGATGTCAAGCGTGCGGAATACCGTAGTCCCACCAAGCAATCTCAGGTTCGGACTGAGGAAAGTGCGTACCGGCAACTTGCCAACTTTTCGCTGGACTCGTACTTGTGAAGGCTGGGACTATCTTGCCGGACTAATCGATGGACTTGTTAAGTGTCCCATCGCCGGGCACCAGTATATGACGCGATATCCGGACGAGGATGCGATCGTAGTCGTTTCAAAAGGAGAGTATGGCGATGAGATGCTTTAGGGTGAACTGGGCATCGGCAAACTAAGGGGCTGGGCCATCGAGCCCTGAGGTGTAGCAGGTCAAAAATGAAGATGCACGAGCTTTGACGCCTCGCCGCAAGGCCGGAAAGGCACAGGCGTGCAACTCAGCGGCCGACGGTTCCACATCGGAGAGGCTGGCCACTACACCGGGCTGGCGCGCTGGCTACGGGGCGAGTTCAATCAATCCAGCCAGGCGAGCCAGATCGAAGCGGGATTTGCAATCAACGTGGGAGGGTAACCGATGGTGGCGATGAAAGACCAGTCCGGTGCGGCGATCGCCGTCGGACGCTTCGCGGGCTGGGAGCCGCTGGGGTTCGAGGCTGGCGATAACAACTGGTATAGGTTCGTAGCGAATGGGCCCACACGGAATATTGATCCGAGTGGTATGATCGCGCCCGTCGTCATTTATGGAGGGCTCGCTGCATCCGCATGGATCGCTATATGCGGCTGGGTATCAGTAGACATAGCCGAGGATACGTTTGCGGATGACAAGCAGAAGCACTGCATGGCCGCATGTGTGTTTAATCGATCCACGCTCTTGATTGTTCCTGGCATTACGCTTGCAGGAGCTGTTGCATGGGAGGTTGTAGGCGGATGGGTCGCCCCCGACTCTCGTGAAGATATTGTTGCTGGCGCGTGGGGGATCGTGCGGTCTTACGGAGTCGTTAGCTCCTGCAAAGATGCTTGCACTGAGTGCCGCGACGTAACTGGGTTACAGTCGTGAACTGGGGAAGTGAGGCTCACGATGCCCATTCAATGTGTCCAGTTGCAAGGCTTTGTGTTTGCTACGGACCGTTGCTAGCCCTTGTTTTGGCTGTCGGAACGGTGGGCGTACTTATTTTCCAGCTGCGGCCTCAATATTCGCAGCGTGTGCTAATCACCAATTGGAGTCGGCGATTTGACATTGATATGTCACGGCAACAAGTCGTTCGTCTATGCAAGCTCGCGTGCATAGAAAACACAAGCTGGTCGTATAAAGATCAGGCCGACCCCGGGGGCGGACGCTGGTCGTCTGTTCTTCTGGTCACTCCAGTCGAGCTTGGAGCAACCAACTGGGTTTTATACTGTGTGTTTGAGCAAGATAAAGTTGTTGCGGTTCTCGTTAGAACCGCAAATTCAAGACGCTTCAGGCCGCCCGATTCCCCGAATGATAAGCTGCGAGTGCCTGCTCCTTCGTGGATCGAGGATTTTCTTTGCGGCTGGGTGGATGAATGGCGCGGCGACCGACGGTTCCACGTCGGAGAGGCTGGGCACCACACCAGGCTGGCGCGATGGCTTTGGGCTGAGGCGAATCAATCCAGCCAAGCCAACGAGATCGAAGCGGGAATTGCAATCAACGAGGGAGGGTGACCGATGGTGGCGATGAAAGACCAGTCCGGTACGGCATGCGCCGTCGGGCGCCTCACGGGCTGGGAGCCACTGGGGTTCGAGGCTGGGGACAACAACTGGTATAGGTTCGTAGCGAATGGGCCTGCGGGGGCCACAGATCCGAGTGGCAAGCGGCAAATCAGAGGCCCGGGCGGCTTCACACGTCCTGACGAGTGCCCAAAGCGGCATGAATGCACAGAAGAAGAAATTAAGCGAGACACACAAGCATGGCTTCAGTGCGTCACCATTGTAATCAACACGTACGATGCCGCGGTGACATCTGTGATCGCGGACCGGGACGAGCGGCTTCAGCTAAATGCCACAGACGAATTGCGATTGATGAACGCATGCGCTAAAAACAAGGACCCATTGCTCGTGGCGGCGTGTCAGATAGGCGTTCATGCAGCCGCCGGGACCGCCGAAGGAGCAATATGGACGGCCTTTACGTTGAAGGTAGGTGCACTCGCAGCCGCAAGGACACTAGAAATACACGTGTGCGCTCGTCTGTACCCGTGCGCCTCACAAAAGTAATCCAGAACGAGCAGATAATCTCATTTGGCTTCCGAGATGCGTGGCACTAGGCTGATTTTCGTGGCCCTCGGGAGCGTCGCTTGCGGGCTGGCGGCCGCAGGCCTTTCGCTACGACTGGCCGATAGAACCGCGGCTGGGAGCGCCGTCGCTTTGGCAGCCAGTGTTCTTATGGTGACTCTTGGATTCGCTATGATCGGGCGGAAGAAGCCAGCCATTGTTTTTGTTGTGGTCGGTGTGGGCGGGTCTTTTTTCGCCGTTATATCATGCGGGGCTATCGCACAGGTCGCTTCTTCGAAAGGCTTAACGCCTGGGTTGTCAGCCGTAGCCGTCGTGACGACCCTTGTATGCATCATTTGGATGTGGCAACAACTGATTCGAGCACTGCAGTAGGCCGTCTGCTGCCCCAATCCCGTGGCGGTTCTCGCGGTACCGATGCCCCTGCGGAAATTCGGCTGGGGGCGCCGTCACACACTCCGAACCAACGCGGAGCGTGCAAGACGGGCCTTCAGTTGGCGCGGAGGCTCTGTATGGCCCAGATAGGAGTGAGCGTGCAACTCAGCGATCGCCGCTTCAACGTCGGGGAAGCCGGCCACTACACCGTGCTGGCACGCTGGCTACGGGGCGAGTCCAATCAATCCAGCCAGGCGAGCCAGATCGAAGCGGGATTCGCAATCAACGTGGGAGGGCGACCGATGGTGGCGATGAAAGAACCGTCCGGTGCGGCGCTCGCCGTCGGGCGCCTCACGGGCTGGGAGCCGCTGGGGTTCGAGGCGGGGGACAACAACTGGTATAGGTTCGTAGCGAATGGGCCGATGGGGCGGACGGACCCGGGTGGGTTGACCGACAAATACACGCAGTTGCGGGACTGGCTTTCGGGTCCGACACCCCCACCATGTGCGGAAATGATTGAGATGCTTGACCGCGTGTCGCGTGGCGGCGTACCCGAGGCTGGGGCGATCACTGTGGTTGAGCTGCCCGATTTCGCGCCAAGTCGGGAATACGATCAACCGGACCTAATGCCCTGGCGAGGCCGCAATGGCGAGCACAGTTGCATCGGCCAAATTATCAGGGTTCCCCCAAATCCCGGCTGCGGCCGCGATGGTAAGTCGACGGTCTGGGGATACCAACTTAACTTCAGCTTTGTGTTCGTCATGGGGGCGTCATTGACGTATTATCATCTCTGGGATTCCGAAGGCCGGGAAGCAATCGTTTGTGGAAGTTCCGGTCGCGTCGGTCTACAAGGTGATTTATCTGGTAGTGGAGTGGTTTCGGACGGTACGTTGCCGGAGTTTGTCGAGGGTATGTCTTGCGACGTATCAGCAGGGCTGATGTGTGGGCTCGGCGGTTCGGTCGGCTACAACAACACAGCGGGGTGGGCGGGAGCGGCGGGCTTTGGGATGGGTGCTGGCGTAAGCGCTGGGTGCGGCACGTCAGAGGTCACTTGGAAAAACTACTGATGAGCTACGTATACTCATTCGTAACATCTATAAACTGTATCGTGGTGTTGGGGCTGCTTACGGTTATCCCCACGGCAGGTGCCATAGCCTTTATGGTCGGACTGCTCGCATCGATGTTTGGGCTATGGGCACCAACGCGGGATTCGCTTGTCAGTCAAGTGTTAGTTGTCGTCATTCTGGGCATCTGGTCGATCGCACTCGGCATATTTTATGCCCGTCATTTCCTGAACAACGACAGCATTCCCGCCGGTGAGAGAACGATCACTAATTCTATGTCTCTAATCGGCAACCTTTACGCCATGCCGATGTATTGGTATCGGCACATCTATACTCCATGCATGGCTAGAGCAAGTACTTCGGTCCGGATAAGCAAAGTAGGTTCAGCCAACGAGGGGCTTCATGGAAAGACGCAAAATAGTCGCCGTCCTTAATGTTGCGCTGTTGGAGCAGTGAGATATAGGTGGTGGATCAGATCAATAAGCCGCGATGGGCGCTGCGACGGCAATGCTCAGATGGCGACTGACGGACATCTTCGGCGTGCAGCACCCCCAACCCCACGCTCCCACCAGCCCTCCCGCTAGCGCCGACCCCTCCTCGTGCGCTATCCTCAAGTGCATGCCCCGAGACCGCGCCCATGAACCCCGACGCACCCAACGCCGACCGCACAGAGAAGATCCTACAGACGGTCGACCAGATGGCTCGGGAGTTCATGAAGTGCCACGACTTTCTCGCCTCCAGCACACACCGACTGGCCCAACTACTCCGCGAGGCTGAATCCCGGGGCGTGCTTCTTCATGAGGCGTTAGCGCTGGCCGACGTCAGTTACTGGCTCCAGCACATCGACTGGCAGACCAAGTTTTTGGGGACCGTGCTCGCGTTCGCCCAAGACCCCAGCCGGGCTACGCTGCGGCCCCTGATCGAACTCTACGGCCGCGACCGAGACCGCATGAAGGTCGAGGCGGAGATCCGGGTATCTCGAGTGCGGCATCCTCTGCTTTGGGTTCGGCCGTGCCCTCTGCACGGGCTGCGGCCAGGGGTTTGTCATCGCGTTCTCGTGCAAGGGGCGCGGGGTTTGCCCGTCCTGCAAT
>Ga0114967_10003114_pt1 | contig 13701 bp, 12 predicted proteins | sample M_130628_MF_Meta_FD_92639 | JGI IMG/M metagenome (GOLD analysis project Ga0114967, IMG submission 92639) | Freshwater microbial communities from Lake Montjoie, Canada to study carbon cycling - M_130628_MF_MetaG | ecosystem: Environmental > Aquatic > Freshwater > Lake | place: Lake Montjoie... | reverse complement strand
TTCCCAGAGCCAGCATTCCCGCAATTGCGCCGCTGAAGTGAGCGGCCACAATCGGCACAAACCAAATCGCCACACACTGTCCACCCGCCACCAAAGATGCAAATCCCCGAGCACGATAGCCAAACATACGCGCCTCCTCCCATGTAAAGAGTGACCTCAGATCGGAGGCCATCTCCGACCTATCTCTGATTCGGTAAACGAGACAAACTTGCGCCTAAAAAGCACTCCGTAGCGCGCTATCCGGATCGGATTAACATCATGTCATCCAACAAAGGCCCGAATTGCTTTGCGCGTCGCTTCAAATACTTTTTCCTTCCCCCATGGCAATCTCCCTCACTCCGATGATGCAGCAGTATCTGGGCATTCGCAACACGCTGCCCGCGGATACCATCCTGCTATTTCGTTTGGGTGATTTTTATGAAATGTTTTTTGAGGATGCCAAGCGAGCCGCCGCCGTGCTGAACCTCGCGTTGACCAAACGTCACGAGACACCCATGTGTGGCATTCCTTACCACGCAGCAGACAACTATTTGCGTAAACTTCTAGGCGCGGGAATCAGAGTGGCAGTGTGCGACCAAGTCTCGGAACCGCAACCAGGCAAAATTGTGCAACGTGAAATCACACAGGTCATTTCACCGGGCACGGTCTCAGATTTGCTATTATTGGATGCTGGGAGGAATAATTTTTTCGCGGCGATTCATCCCGACCCCAAACGCGGCTACGGCTTCGCTTACATGGATGTGATGACGGGCGAATTTCGGCTCAGTGAACTCGAAAATGAGCGCGAACTCACCGATGAACTCGCGAGGGTAAATCCGGCAGAAGTGCTGGTGAGCGAAGCGGCGATCAAGGGTCTTGAACATATTCCAAACCTATTTGCACGAGATGGATATGGCTTTTTATTCGACCAGGCCTACCACACCCTCAGAGAGCAATTCCGAGTGCAAGCCCTCGACGGTTTCGGGTGCGAAGCGATGCCTGCCGCTATTTGCGCAGCGGGTGCAATAGTCCATTATCTCAAACACGAACTGAGACGCTCCCTCTCTCATGTCACGCGACTGAGCACCTACCAACGTAGCGAATTCATGGTGCTGGACGCCGCCACTCAAGCCAACTTGGAGCTGGTTGATTCCCGGGGCAACGGCAAAGACACAAGCCTGCTTGGGGCTCTGAATCGAACGCGCACCCCAATGGGCACCAGACGTTTGCGCGAATGGATTCTCCAACCCTTGTGCAAGCTGGCTCCTATCGAGGCCCGACAGCAGGCCGTGGCAACCCTATTACAGAACTCCGGAGAACTTCTCGAATTACGTGAACGGCTCGGTGAAATCCGTGATATTGAGCGAACCGTGGGCCGTCTGACGCAATCCGGCGGCACAGGTCGGGATTTGTTGGTGTTGCGTTCGGCACTGGAACAAGTACCGGTACTGCGTTCCACCGTGGAGCCTTGCACAGCGCTAAGCCCCTTGCTTGCAGATACCGCATCCGGTCTGCATCCCCTGCCCGCGCTTTTAGACCTTTTGGAGAAAGCACTTTTAGAAGAACAACCCGCTATCATTCGAGACGGCGGAGTTTTTCGCGAAGGTTACTCCGATTTGTTGGATAGCTTGCGTAGCGCGGGCGAAGAGGGAAAACGATGGATCGCCGAGCTCCAGCACAAACTGGGAGAGGAAACCGGCATTCGTTCTTTAAAGATTCGTTATACGTCGGTATTCGGCTATTTTATCGAGATTACGCGCTCGAATTTATCGTTGGTTCCTGAAGGTTGGATCCGCAAACAAACAGTCGCCAATGGGGAACGCTTTATCACTCCGGAGTTAAAGGAAGTGGAATCGCGAATATTAGGAGCGGGTGAAAAGGCGAAGGCTTTGGAGTTGGAGTTGTTCGCACAACTGCGCGAAGAAGTCCTCACCGAGCTGCGGGCTTTTCAACAGACAGCGGATGCGGTCGCCACGCTGGATGTTTTGGCGTCGCTCGCGGAAACCGCGCGCTTGTACGGGTATTGTCGCCCGGAACTGCACGAAGGCAGTGAACTGGAGTTTATCGACGGACGACATCCCGTTTTGGATCAGGCTTTGGTGGAGGAAAAGTTCGTTCCGAATGACGTGCTTTTAAACAACGAAACCCATGCGCTTCTGGTGCTCACTGGGCCGAACATGGCGGGAAAATCCACCTACATCCGGCAAGTCGCACTTCTGACTCTCATGGCGCAGATGGGTGCATGGGTGCCCGCCAAGCGCGCGGTGGTGGGTTTGGCCGACCGCATATTCACCCGCGTAGGTGCCAACGACGATCTCTCCCGAGGGCAGTCCACCTTCATGGTCGAAATGCACGAAACGGCCAATATCACCAACAACGCCACACCGCGCTCTCTGGTAATTCTCGACGAAATAGGAAGAGGTACCTCCACGTTTGACGGTCTCTCAATCGCGTGGAGCGTTGCTGAATACCTTCACGATGTGCTCAAAGCCCGTACTCTGTTCGCAACACATTACCACGAGCTCACCGAATTAGCCCGCACTAGGACTGGGGTTCAGAACTTCAACGTCGCAGTCCGCGAATGGAACGAGCAGATTATTTTTCTGCGCAAAATCGTCCCCGGCGGCGCGGATAAAAGCTACGGCATTCAGGTAGCCCGCCTGGCTGGCTTGCCCAAGGCGATTCTCGAGCGTGCCAAAGAAATTCTGGCAAACCTTGAGCGTTCCGAACTCAGCGCTGACGCCTTCCCACTTCCGGCGGAAGCCGCGCCCGTCTCAGGCACCCAACCAGTCCGGCAAACGAGACGCCGAAGCGTCATGGCGGCGGAAGCCGAGCGCCCCCAAATGACACTGTTTTAACCGTTAAAATCTGCGGAATTAACGTAAAACCGTCGACTATGGAATATAAAGTTCCTGACCCAATTTTAATTTAGCGGCGGCATCCGAAGAGTAAAAATTCGCCTCCTGAATCTCCTTCCAGCGATTTTTATTTTTATAATATTTCTGCGCGATGACTCCCAGCGTCTCACCAGCCTGAACTTTGTGGGTGCGACCGCCCGGTGGAATGGGGCGCTGCGGCACTTCTCCTGCCTTCCCAGCAACGGTCACGCCGGTGGTTGGCGGAGGGGTTTTAATAGCGCGCAACTCCTCAAGTGTCTTACGGAGCTTGAGGTTTTCGTTTTTCAAACGCGCAGCCTCTTCCTGAGTCAGGGGCGCGCCCTTTCCCAAGTAGGCCAGGAGCAATAATTCGCCTTCTTTCTGAAAGGATTTTGCTTCTTTTGCAAAAGGGCCATCCGGAGAAACGGCCACATACCGGGTGAAATGATAGAGCGCCCCCAGCGGATCCTTCAGTTTGTCCGCGTAAACGTGGCCCAAGCGGTAATGAGCTTCTGCGGTACGAGGGGTGCCGTCTAAAAGAGACTCGTACACGCGCACGGCCCCTTCGAGATCCTCGGCTGAGAGCCGCTTGTCTGCCTCAGTCAACCCGCGGTGGAACCGGGCATCCCCTTTTGGGTCGCAGCCCGCTAGGGAGAATACCAACGAGATGCAAATGAGGGAAACGCGGAAAACTCGCATGAATAGAGGAGTCTAAAACTTTATTCCAGAGTCTTCAATTGCATCATTTACTGCACGAAGCGAGGCCAACCGTGCAAACCATTTGTAATTTCCAGGAATAATGAGCCATGGCGAATGAGCTGAGTTGGTTCGCTCAAACATATCCTCAGCGGCCTGATTATGCTCATCCCATTTTCGACGATTTCGCCAATCCTCATCGGTGATTTTCCAATGTTTATAAGGATCAGCTTCTCTCCGCTTAAACCGCGCGAGTTGTTCATCCTTCGAGATATGCAGAAAGATTTTTACAATGATAGTGCCGTCATCGCAAAGCATTCGCTCTGTTTGATTGATCTCTTCATACGCACGTTTCCATTCTTTTTCTGTGGCGAAGCCCTCAACCCTTTCCACTAAAACCCTCCCGTACCAAGAGCGATCAAGCACCGCAATTTGACCGCGTTTCGGGATTTTACTCCAAAAACGCCACATATAATGATGCGCATACTCGTCTTCCGTCGGCTTGACGATAGAATGCACTCGGAGCAAACGCGGATCCAACCGCTCCAACATCCGCTTGATCGCGCCCCCCTTCCCCGCCGCATCCGGCCCCTCAAAAATCACAAGCAACGGCCGCTTCTCCTCCACCAACGCCCGCTGGTACATTAGCAGTCGCAGTTGGGCCGCTTTGAGCAGACGCTTGTATTCAACCTCATCTACGGCTGGATGATCCAATGCATCTAGTCGCAGGCCTTTTTTAAATCGCAAATAATTCGCTGGTTCACTCATCGAAATAAATTCTCCGCTGCTAAAATTAAGCTTATTCCCCCGATCCACACCTCACTGAGCGAAGCTCTTCCGCTAACAGTACCGGGATGCCACCGCGCACTGGATAAAACGTGAGGCCATCGGAGCACACCAATATACCGGTCCAACCGATTGTCTCCCCCGCAGGAAGAGCGGCCAGCAATTGAGATTGCCCTGGGATAAAAGCGAGGGATTGCCCAGAGGCTGGGCAGCGCAAATGGCCGATAAATTGCATATCTGAAGCCTCCTCCATTTCTCGAACATCGCAAAACCGCAGGGCTATCTCTGCGGAAACTTAATATTTAGGCACCGCGCTATCCACCGTATCGGACCAAGCCAATATACCGCCCTCAACGTTCCAAAGTTTGGCGAAACCCGCTTCTTGCAGAAGCTTAAGCGCGCGAGCTGAGCGCATCCCGCTCTTACACTGCAACACAATTTCATCAGCGCTATCCAGCTCGCTCATACGCGAAGGAAGTTCCCCAAGCGGAATCAGGCGCGCCCCCGGGATACGACAAATGTCGTACTCGTACGGTTCGCGCACATCGACGAGTACGAATCGCTCGCCCTGATCGAACTTACCCTTGAGCTGGAGTGCTGTGATCGTCGGGACAAGCGATTCCTGAGCCTCGGCAGCCTGGGCTTCGGGGATGCCGCAAAACTGCTCGTAATCAATGAGCTCGGTGATCGTCGGATGCTCGCTGCACACTGGGCACTTGGGGTCGCGGCGGAGCTTGAATTCGCGGAATTTAAGCTTGAGCGCGTCAAAATGAAGAAGACGACCAATGAGAGACTCACCGATCCCCACGATCAGCTTGATCGCCTCAATCGCCTGCAACACCCCAATGACTCCAGGCAACACCCCTAGAACACCACCTTCGGCGCAGCTAGGCACCATCCCTGGCGGGGGCGGTTCAGGGAACATGCAGCGATAGCAGGGGCCGCCAAGATGAGGGGCGAATACCGTGCACTGCCCGTCAAACCGGAAAATTGAACCATACACATTCGGTTTTTTCAAAAATACCGAAATATCATTTGAGCAATACCGAGTCGGAAAGTTGTCGGTGCCATCAATGATCACATCATAAGGCTCTGCAATCTGCCGTGCGTTGGCGGCGGTGAAAAAGGTGTCATACAAGTCCACCTGTACATTGGGATTTACCTCCCGAATGCTATCGCGTGCGGAATTAAGTTTCTTACGACCCACATCCTTTGTCCCGTGCAGAATCTGACGCTGCAAGTTGGAGAAATCCACTGTGTCCCCGTCTACGAGTCCGAGGCGACCAATACCAGCGGCTGCAAGGTAAAGTGCTATGGGCGAACCTAGTCCACCGGTGCCGATACACAAAATACTGGCGGCCTTGATGCGTTTTTGCCCCTCCAAAGTGACCTCCGGCATAATCAGGTGCCGAGAGTAACGGGCAATTTCGTCGTTGGAGAACTCGATGCGATCGAGGCGACTAGGGTCGATGATGCTTTGGGCCATAGAAAAGGAGACGTGACATTATACGACTGTTTTCGGTTTGAAAAGAGAGGGAGTTAGATTCCTTTCAGACTAAACTTTAGGGGACTTATTAAATATTTGCTAAGGCAACAATAGCAGCATTTTTTGCACATAACTTAACTGATTCACAAATTGACAACAAAAAGAGCATTGAGACCAAATCTTGAAGAAAACTGGTTCTTCTCTCTCCCGGGAACGCGGAGCCCCAGCTCCGCTTTGACGCTCTAAAATCTCAGACAGGCATTGCGGAGCTGGGGCTCCGCGCTCCCAGGGGCTGAGGTCTTTTGAATCATCCATAAAACTGAAAGAGACGGTATGAGACCCACCGCGCCACCTCTTGCTACAGCGTACAATGCCACCACCAACGGCACTCCAGACACTATTCGAGCAGAGGTCGATCGGCTTAGCCTGCTCGGACTTTACTGATTTGAAAATACCCGAAGGCCCGTTACTGCCCCCAGTCTCACGGGGAATTTAAGCCTCCGAAAAACACCTTACCGCGCTCAAAAAAAAACGAGGCTCTCGTGAGAGAGCCTCGTTTGAAACATCATCAGAACGCAGCTTTGAAGCGCATTCTTCGAAGATGGAGCTTGGGTCTAGTAACGACCGCCGCCGCCGCCGCGATCGAAACCGCCGCCACCACCGCGGCTTCCGCCACGATCGCCGCCACGGCCACCGCCACCACCGCCGCGATCGAAGCCGCCACGGCTCCCGCCGCCGCCGCCACCACCACCGCTGCTACGACGCTCAAAGCCGCCGCCACCACCGCCACCACCACCGCCGGGTCCACGGGCTTCCCGGGGACGCGCTTCATTCACCGTCAACGGACGGCCTTCCACTGACTGGCCATGAAAGCGAGTTACTGCTTCCTGTCCTGCTGCTTCGGTCGCCATCGTCACAAAGGCGAAACCGCGCGATTTATTCGTAAACTTGTCGAAAATGATCTGAACTTCAGTGACATCACCGACCTGGCGGAACAAGTCCTCCAATTCGCCTTCTGTCATCGTGAACGCTAGATTACCGACATACAATTTGGTACCCATTCCGTTTTCTCAATTAGCTGCCAAGCAAAGAATTCGGTAAGGTTTCCGGTCGTCGGATCTCAAGCTCCCAGCACGGCGTTGTCGCCCTTCTGATTACTCCCCGTTGCCGAGGCTCTGCTCAACTGAACAAGCAATTTAATGCAGGCCAATAGTCTTGGCAACATAAAAAGAATATAAAACACCAACTGCGTTAAAAAAACGCCACTCGCACTCTCTGAGTGGATCCGCGAAGCAAGAAACAACGAGCGATCGCTACTATCGCGCGCTGCTAGAACCTCCGCCGCCGTTCGATCGCCGTTATTTGACCGCTACGAGCTCCACCTCAAAAATCAGCGTCTCGTCGGGCCCAATCGAAGCGCCCGCACCCCGTGCACCGTACGCCAAATCAGATGGAATGTAGAGCTCCGCCTTGCCGCCTTCTTTGAGAAGTTGCAGCCCTTCCGTCCAACCTTTGATTACCTGATTCAACCGAAAAGTAGCCGGCTCTCCCCGCTTGTACGAACTGTCAAATTCCGTTCCCGAAATGAGTCGCCCACGATAATGCACGATCACCGTGTCCGTCGCCTTGGGCTGGCGCCCCTTCCCTTCCGACACCATTTTAATCTGCAAACCACTGGGAAGCGTTTTCACTCCCTCCAACTTCCCATTTTGCTTTAGAAAAGTTTCTCCCTTGATGATCGCGGATTGAGCCATCCCCGAAACAGGAATCAAAGCAAACGTTAGTCCAAGCCAAAGGAGAGAAAGTTTTTGCATATAAAAGAAGAACAGAAGCGCCCCTCGACGCAGGTTGAGTGAAGATGATTTGCGGAAACTCACTTCCCAAGCAAGCACAACTCCGACGCTCTGACCAATTCACCAAACCTACCCAAACCGCATCAGTTACGCGAGCAGCGCCTTTATCACGCTCGCCTTCTCGACCCCCGTAAGCTTAAAATCAAGCCCCTGAGAACGGAACGTGAAACGCTCGTGGTCGATTCCCAGAAGATGCAAGACCGTGGCGTGCAAGTCGCGCACATGGACGGGATCCTTGACGATGTTGTACGAAAAATCGTCCGTTTCTCCGTAAATTGCACCGCCCTTCGCTCCCCCGCCCGCAAGCCACATGGTGAAGCAGCGCGGATGATGGTCGCGACCGTAATTTTCCTTGGTCAAGCCGCCTTGAGAATAAATGGTGCGACCGAACTCACCGCCCCAAATAATGAGGGTTTCCTCGAACATCCCCCTCATTTTCAGATCCTTAATGAGCGCCGCAGTGGCTTGATCGATGTCCTTGCACTGGCTGGGCAATCGACCGGTGAGATTACCATGGTGATCCCAGTTATTGAGATACAACTGCACAAAGCGCACCCCGCGTTCCACCAACCGCCGCGACATTAACGCACAGTTTGCAAAACTCCCCGGCTTGCGCGCCTCCTCACCGTAAAGGTCGAACACACTTTGGGATTCCTGCGAAATATCAGTGAGCTCTGGAACGCTACTTTGCATGCGAAACGCCATTTCATACTGCTGAATGCGAGTGCGAGTCTCCGGATCGCCCAAATTGTCCAGAGTCATTGCGTTGAGTGCATTCAAGCCGTCCAAACTGCGGCGGCGAAGCTCGGGGGAAACTCCGGGGGGATTGTTGATGAAAAGGATAGGGTCGCCCTTGCTGCGGAAAGAAACTCCGGCGTGCTCGCCCGGCAAATAGCCGCTGCTCCAGAGTTTCGAGGAAATCGCCTGCTCCTGTTCGCGGTTGGTGGGGTTGGCCACCAGCACGACAAACGTCGGTAAATTTTCATTTAACGCACCAAGCCCGTAACTCAGCCAGGAGCCCATGCAGGGCCTGCCTCCGATCTGTGAACCCGTCTGCATTTCAGTAATGGCAGGTTCATGGTTAATCGCCTCCGTGTGCATCGAACGAATGAACGCCATGTCGTCCACGCACTTCGCGGTTTGGGGGAGCAACTCGCTCACCCACATCCCACTCTGCCCGTGTTGCGCGAACGAAAACTTCGACGGCGCCACAGGAAAACGCGCCTGACCGCTGGTCATGCCCGTGAGACGCTGGCCGTTGCGCACGCTGTCTGGGAGATCCTTGTCGTACATCTCCTGCATGCCGGGCTTGTAATCATACAGATCCAACTGCGAAGGACCGCCGACCATGTGAAGGTAGATCACCTGCTTGGCCTTCGGTGCAAAGTGAGGCACGGAACGGGCGACAGCCTCCGCTCCAATAGCGTGATTGTTCTGCCCGGCCAAAAGAGAGCCGAGCGCGGCAGCTCCTAGCACATTGGTACCCGCGCCCAAAAACTGACGGCGAGTCAGAGCGAGGCGAACCTCTTGGGGCAAGTTGTGAAACAGATGAGAATTGCAGTTCATAATTGGAGACCGTTTAAGAAGGAGTGAGCGTGGGAATTCCTGTTGAGCGCGACTTATTTGTTCAGCATTTCATCCAAGTTGAGGACTTCGTTGCATACCATCGTCCAAGAAGCCAGTTGCGCGGGAGTCACTAATGCTGCTGGAAGCCTCGGTTTGGTTTCCCCCACTCCAAGGAGTGCCGTGGCGTCTTCCGGTTTGGCTTCATAGTGCTTCAAAAAGTCTCGGCGGCTGCTCAGTAACACTTCGCGCTCTGCGGGCTTAACTGGACGGGCAAGCGTTTTTTCGATGATGAAATCGACCACTTTTGCGTCTTGGTCGCCACCCGCCTGAATTGCCGTCTCAGCAAGATGGCGGGCAGCCTCCACGAATTGCGGATCGTTCAGTGTTACCAATGCCTGCAATGGGGTGTTGGTGCGCTCCCTTCTCAGACAGCTAACCTCGCGACTGGGGGCGTTGAACAAGTCGAGACTGGGCGGGGGCGCCATACGCTTCCAGAAGTTGTACAATGTACGGCGATAAAGCGATTCGCCGTGGTCCTGCACATAAAGGCGAGTGTTGCCGTTGGGCAGTCCGACCACGTCCCAGATGCTTTCGGGCTGATACGGGCGCACGGGCGGGCCATACAGCTTTGAAACCAGCAGGCCGCTCGTCGCCAGCGCGTTATCGCGTACCATCTCCGCGTCCATCCGGAAGCGAGGCCCGCGCGAAACGAACGCATTGTCGCGGTCCTTTTCGAGCTTCTCGGGAGTGACTTTCGCGGACTGGCGATATGCGGCGCTACTCAACATCAGCTTAAAGAGTTGGCGCACGTCCCCCCCGTTATCGCGGAAATCAGCAGCGAGCCAGTCCAACAACGCCTGGTTGCTTGGAATAGCACCCATGAGCCCGAAGTCGTCGCTAGTGCGCACTAGGCCCTGACCGAAAACTTCCTGCCAAAAACGGTTCACCGTCACGCGCGGCGTCAACGGATTACGCTTGTCCACGAGCCACTGCGCCAAACCCAGCCGGTTTTTCGGCGCCCCCTCGGGCAACGGATGCAGCGCCGCTGGCGGCAGTGCTTCCACGACGTCTCCCAGCTTGTTGTACTGTCCGCGCAAGAGGATGTTCGCCATGGGCATTTTGTCTTTCATCTCCTCTTGAATATGCGTCAAAGGGCTGCGCTCCCTGATGGCGTCTTGTTCGCTGGTCAATTTAACAAAGCTCGCGTTCAGCGCCATGTACGCCTTGTCCGTAAAGTTAAAGTAATGCTCCTGCAACGCGGTACGCTGCGCCGGCGTCCGCTTCTCGGGAACCGCCGCCAACGCCGTTTTGAGCGCTGGCAAACCACCCAACCCCTTCACGTCTGTGGCGGAGAGCACCTTGCCGTACACACGAACGTCCTGCACCGCGCCGCCCTCAAAACCAGAGCTGTCGCCACCCCGTTGCCCAACGACGAACTCCGCCTGTGAACGAATGCTTCCCCCGGCAAGGTCGTTCTTTTCCACCTTCAACTTCTCCTCCTTCCCGTCGACGTATATCTTCACGCCCGTCCCTTTTCTAGATCCGTCGTAAGTCACAAACACATGCTGCCACACGCCCGGCCGCACCACCGCTCCCGTCGTCACCTTCAACGCCTTCTCCGGCCACGCGTCGATAATGTGCACCGCAAAAGCCTTGTCCGATTGAAACAAATCGTACCCGCGCAGCTTCGATTTAGTGTCCATCCGCGAAAGAATCCCGCCACTCACCCCCGCTTTCGCCTTCACAAATGCCCCGTAACTAAATGGTTGCGAACCGTCAAAATCCGCCACATTCCCAAGCGAAACCCCAGTTGCCTTCCCGAAAACCGGCGCCGACCCGTACTTTCCAGCCAGACTCCACTCCAAATCAGTCTTACTTTTCAAAAGCACAAGCTCACCCCCTGCCCCGTTAAAACTCTTGAAATCGTTCCCTTTACCCTCGTCCAGCGGCGCATTGACCATCAATTTGTCTGACAAACTTCCCGCAGCCAAAGCATCGGGTTTCGCGGAAGCCAGCCAAGCCTCGAACTCAGGAGAACCAGTCGCCATGCGCAGCTTCCGTTCCTCGGCATTTTTCGCGAGCGCCTCGGGCAATTCCTTCCAACGCACCCGATCCATCTCATTAGGCACCACCAACACCGGCCCCTTGCCATCCTTCACGTTTCCGTCCGAAGCGCCTTGGGTGGTGTTCCGGAAAAAGGCTGCCATGGAATAGTAGTCCCGCTGCGTGATGGGATCAAACTTGTGGTCGTGACACTGGCTGCAATTCATCGTCAAACCGAGATACACCCAGCCCATCGTCTGAACGCGATCCGCAGCGTAGTTCGCTAGATTTTCCTCCGCAATAGTGCCGCCCTCGGCCGTGGTGATGTTGCAGCGCTGAAACCCAGTTGCCACCAACTGATCCTGTCTTGGGTTGGTCAACAAATCCCCGGCTATCTGCTCCATCGTGAAGTCCGAAAATAACTTATTGGAGTTAAATGCGCGAATCACCCAATCCCGGTAAAGCCACATCTCCCTGTAGTTGTCGATGTGTAGTCCGTGCGTATCGCCGTAGCGCGCGGCGTCCAGCCAGTAGCGTGCCCGGTGCTCGCCCCAAGCCGTAGAGTTCATGAGACGATCGATCCACTGCGAGATTGCCAACTCGGGCTCGGCCGCGTAATCCGCCAAAAACGCCTCCACGTCTTCGCCACGGGGCGGGAGCCCGGTGAGATCAAAATGCAAACGACGAAACAGCACGCGCGGTTCAGCCTCGGGAGCAGGTTGCAGCCCCTTGGACTCAAGCTGCGCCAAAATAAACCGATCCAAAGGCGTTTTTACCCAAGCCTCGTTTTTCACCACGGGCAACTCTCCTTTTTGCGGTGGAATAAACGCCCAATGCGGCTGCCAAGGTGCCCCTTGTTTCACCCAACGCTCAAGCAACGCAACTTCATCCGCGTTGAGCTGCTTGTGGGACTTAGGCGGCGGCATGATCTCCTCCGCGTCCGTGCTTCTAATGCGTCGAACGAGCTCGCTCTCCGAAACCTTCCCCCGCAACACCACTGCGGGTTCATTTTTGCGTGCGTTAAAAAGGCCGGCCTCCGTATCCAAGCGCAATTCAGCCTTTCGCGTTCCTGGATCAGGCCCGTGACAAAAAAAACATTTCTCCGCCAAAATAGGGCGGATATCTCGGTTAAAAACCAGCTCCCCAGTCGGTGCCCCAGCGCTTTCCGCAACCAGCGCAATCGAGGAAACCGCTAACTGCGAATAAACGACCGCAGCGAAACTAAAGACGGTTAAAAAGGTTAAACGGACGTTAAGGGAGATCATCGTATCGTATTTTCAAAGCTCGCTAGTATGAAGAGCAGGCAAGCATTTAGACAACCCGCAAAGACCAGTTTTCTTGGGCCTTCGCTAGGTCGACAAAGGCAAAGAATAAGACGGGGATTAATTTCTGTTACCGTCTCTTTCAGTTTTATGGATGATTCAAAAGACCTCAGCACCTGGGACCGCGGAGCCCCAGCTCCGCAATGCCTTTCTAAGCTTTTGGAGCGTCGAAGGCGTTTCCCAAGCACAGCATCCTTCAGCTAAAAATGAGAGGCACAATGGCGCTGCGCCTCGCTAGTGTTAAGATTGCTACAAATCCCAAAACTCCTTTACACAAACTCAATTTGTAGTTTTATTTACATCAGAGTAATGATCGCGATTATCTCCACAGCTGCCGCCAAGTTTATGGATAGGCTTGGCAAATATGCGGTGCGAGCGGCTTTCGACAGGGCCACCGAAATCACGGGGCAACGCACAAAGAATTCCTCAGCAGAGCCATACCGAAGCGCGTTCAAGGACTGCCCGTGCGACGGCTCTGATCTACAAAGTGAGGCTCAACGCTCCGCTAAGCATTAGCTCCCCGCATCTCACCGCGGTGTTGTCAGTTGCTTCAGCGGAAATACTAAAACGGGCTACCTGCGCTCCGGTTCGCGTGCGCCGATCCGCTCACTACGTTTGGAACACTCGGGTTAGACAGTTGCTTTCAAACAATTCTCTAACAGAATAAAGCCCCACCCGATTCTCCCTAAGTCATGAAATCCCCCCTCCCTAGCTTGATCCTTGCGCTGCTTTGCCTCGCCACACTCCCCAGCCACGCGCAGACAACCGACAAAATCCGTCCAAATTTCGTCTACATACTTGCCGACGACCTCGGCTACGGCGACGTGCGCTGCCTCAATCCCAATGGCAAAATCCCGACTCCCCACATGGACCGGCTCGCCGCAGGGGGAATGCGTTTTACAGACGCCCATTCCAGCAGCGCCGTTTGCACGCCCACTCGGTACGGATTACTCACTGGGCGCTATAACTGGCGCTCACGACTCAAAAGCGGCGTTCAAGGGGGACTGAGTCCCGATCTAATTGAACCGGGCCGCCCTACCGTCGCCTCCTTCCTCAAAGGTCAGGGCTACCATACCACGTGTATCGGTAAATGG
>Ga0114967_10003112_pt1 | contig 13708 bp, 14 predicted proteins | sample M_130628_MF_Meta_FD_92639 | JGI IMG/M metagenome (GOLD analysis project Ga0114967, IMG submission 92639) | Freshwater microbial communities from Lake Montjoie, Canada to study carbon cycling - M_130628_MF_MetaG | ecosystem: Environmental > Aquatic > Freshwater > Lake | place: Lake Montjoie... | reverse complement strand
TCCGGGTCGTTTTTTAGGAGATCCACTTCACGGCTGCGCTGTTGGCGGAGGAGTCCCTCCGCGGAGAGTTTGGATTTCTCTTTGGCCAGTTGGCTCGAGAGGTCTTTTTTACGCGTCCACTCTGGGTAGAATGCCATCATCAAGAAAGCCAACGCTCCCATGACGATGAGGAGGCTAATGAGGCGGTTCGCCATGCTCCAGACTTCGGGATTGCGGCGGCGTTTGGAACTGAGTTGTTGCACGAATGTATGCCTACTCGATGCGCCACGAAATGCAAACCCCTCTTCATTTGGAATGCGGGGCATCGAGACTCAGTCTAGGTTGTGGAATGGTCTCGTCATGGGCAAAAAATCAGCAAATGCATCCCAAGCTTGCTCCCGCCAGCGCTATCGGTAGATTGTAAGTTATGTTTTTTAGTTGCTGTACAAGGAGTCTCATTCTAAAGCGTCCTATTTTTTAATGGTCATGGAAGCTTTGAAAAACTCGATTATGAATCCTCTCGAGGAGCGAATTTTGTACAAATTCCGCAACGGGCTGCTTCTTGCCGAGGCGCTCACGCATCCGAGTATTTCTCTCGAACGGAAAAACTATCCATTTGATAATCAGCGTCTCGAATTTTTGGGAGATTCTGTGATCCAGGTTTCCGTGACCGAGCATCTTTTCCGTATGTTTCCCGATTTTGGCGAGGGTCAGCTAACGAAGCTTCGTACACGCATCGTCTCACGCACAGCGCTGCGCAATCGCGCGGCCAAGCTGGATCTCGGTTCCTACATCATGATGGGTCGCGGAGAGGAATCCAGCGGGGGGCGGGAAAGAGCTTCGACACTGGCCGATGTCTTCGAATCTCTCGTTGGTGCGATCTACCTCGATGGAGGATTCGATGCCGCACGTATTTTTATTCTACGTCAGATGGAGGAAGTCTTCACGGAGATCGCCAATCAACCGGAAGAAATCAATCCCAAGGGATTTTTGCAGGAAATCCTGCAAGCGATCGAATCCGCCGCACCGGAATATCAGATCCTTTCGCAAAGCGGTCCGGAACATTCGAAAAACTTCATTTGCAGTGTGGTTTGGAATGGTCAGGAACTCGGACGCGGATGCGGATCGAGTAAAAAGGAAGCGCAAGTCGCCGCTGCCCAAGTCGCGCTCAGCGAACGCCATTGGGAAAAATCCGAAAAAGTGCCGCCGCCTTTGCTGAATCTCCAAAATTAATGATCTATTCTCTTTCTTTGCAGTCAGTCGGTTTCGCTGTCGGTGTCTTGTTGCTCTTGGGTCATGCGGCAGCATGGGTGGGTGGTCCACAGGCGATGGCTTTTGCTAAGGCCTTTCCCCGCTCTAGGGCAGCGGCGACGATTTTATTGATGATGGCGGCTGTGTGGGCGTTCTTTCTAGTTCAGGATGTCGATCTGGGGGAATTTTCGAAGCTTCGTCAAATCATGCTCACGGGCATCGTCGCTGGCGCGATTCTTGCGTGGCTTTACGTGGAAGAATTTTTGGCAGCGAGGGCGCTTGGAATGCTCCTGCTGTTGGCCGCCGAGGTGTTGCTTGAGTCCGCTGTGCTGCGCACGGAGACGAGTCGATTGCTGCTTGTGACGCTGGCCTACGGATGGGTGCTGGCGGGCTTGTTCATGGTCGGCATGCCCTACCTTGTGCGCGATGCGATCAAGGTGGTCACAGCTTCGACGACACGTTGGAAGTTAGTCTGCCTTGGTGGCGTCGGTTACGGTGTGGCGCTACTGGTGTGTGCGATTCTTTTCTGGTAGCCGATTTTTAGGCGCCGATGGTTTCTTGAAGCAATCCGGCAATGCGATCGGCATGCTGATCGATCACATCTTGTTCCCGACCTTCCAGAAGGAGGCGGATTTTTGGCTCTGTACCGGAGTAGCGAAGGAGGACGCGGCCCTTGCCTTTCAAGGTCGATTCGGCTTCGTTGAGAAGCGACTGAAGGCCTGCGATTGTTTCTAAGTCCGGCTTGTCCTTCACGCGAAGGTTGCGCTGGGCTTGCGGGTATTTTTTCAGGACTTTTTTGAGTTCGCTGAGCGGTTGGCCGGTCTCAATCATGACGCGGAGGATCTGAAGTGCGCTCACGATACCGTCCCCTGTGGTCGCGAAGTCGCCGAAGATCATGTGTCCGCTCTGCTCGCCACCGACATTATAGCCTTCGCGAAGCATGGCCTCGATCACGTAGCGATCGCCGACTTTGGTGCGGAGCACGCGGCCGCCATGGGCTTCCAGTGTCTCATCGAGTCCGAAGTTGCTCATCACCGTAGCGACGAGTGTATTTCCGTTCAGGCATCCGCGTTTGAGGTAATCGACGGCGGCGATGGCCATGATCTCGTCGCCGTCGACGAGTTCGCCATTTTCATCGCAGAGTAACATCCTGTCGGCGTCGCCGTCATGCGTGATGCCGATCTGGGCCTTGCATTCTTGGGTGAAGCGCTGGATGTGCTCGGGATGCGTGCTCCCGCAATCGGTGTTGATGTTAGTGCCGGTAGGGTGGTTGTTGTGAACGATCAGATCGGCTCCAAGCTCACGAAGAATGCATGGGCTGGATTTGTAGGCGGCGCCATTGGCGCAATCTAACGCGATGCGAAGGGATTCGAGAGTGAAGCCGCGCGGGAAGCTTTGCTTCGCAAATTCCACGTAGCGTCCCAAGGCATCATCGATGCGGTGCGCCTTCCCGATCTTGGTCGCGGTGGGGCGGATGGTCTCGATCTCGCCGCTGAAGACGAGATTTTCGATCCGAGCTTCGATTTCATCATCCAGCTTATACCCATCGTGGCGGAAAAATTTGATGCCGTTGTCTTCGTAGGGATTGTGGGATGCGGAGAGGACGATGCCGGCGTCGGCGCGGAGCGAGCGCGTGATGTAGGCGACGCCCGGTGTAGGAAGCGGGCCGATGAGAAGGGCATCGCAACCGAGCGAGGTCAAGCCCGCGACCATCGCGTGCTCGAGCATGTATCCGGAGAGGCGGGTATCTTTGCCGATGACGATTTTCAAGCGTCCGCTACGGGCGTGAGCGCGGGTTTCTGCAAAGACGTGGGCTGCGGCGCGACCGAGTTTGAGTGCGGTCTCGGCTGTGACGGGCTCGATATTGGCGACTCCGCGAACGCCGTCAGTTCCAAAAAGTTTTTTTTGATTCATGTCTATTTAAAAGGGATTTTGGGTGCCTCATTGCTGGTGATGCCAGCAGCCGGACCGCGACCAAAATCATATCGATCGGGTGTCCGAGCGACGTTCTGCTTGATGAGATACCAGAGTGCTAGGGCCAGAATCAGGCTCGAGAGCTTGGCCTTCCAGTTGTTCAGGATGATCGCTTTCATATTTTTCGTGGAGCAGAAGCTTGCTCAGGCGCTGGCGGAATTTTTCCACACTGAGATTTCGTTCAATGATCCCGCCGTGACAAATCGAAACTTGGCCGGTTTCCTCAGAGACAATGAGCATGACGGCATCCGACTCCTCGCTTAGGCCCAGACCCGCTCTGTGGCGCAGGCCGAGGTTGCGATCGAGGTCTTCGCGTTGGGTGAGGGGAAAAATGCAGGCGGCGGCAACAATGCGGTCGCCACTGACGACAACGCCACCATCGTGCAGAACCGTCTTGGGGTGAAAGATCGTCAAGGCGAGTTCCTTTGAGAATTCCGCATCCAAAGAAACGCCGGTCTCAATGACGGTCTTGAGATGGATGTCACGTTCGATGGCGATGAGGGCGCCGAATCCTTTACTGGCCAACTCAAAAACGGCGTCAGTGATGTCCTCGATGGTTTCCCTTTCCTCAAAGGAAGAGGAGAAAAAGCGATGACTACCCAACTCTGTGAGGGCGCGCCGCAACTCGGGCTGGAATATCACGACCAGCGCGATGGCCAGAAAGACCGAAATGCTCCGCAGTAGCCAACTGATCACCTCCAGATTGAGAATTTGAGAGACGAGCGTGAGGGTGAGAAATACCAAGGCTAGGCCGATCAGGATCCGCGCCCCGTGGGTTCCTCGGAGATACGTGTAGATGTAGTAAATGACGACAGCCAGAATCCCTACCTCGACGGCGGAGGTCCATTGCTGGCGCAAAAATAGGGTGGATTGCTCAAACATGATTTAGGATGGCCTCCGTCATGCGCAGGGCATCGTGGTGGGGTTTCACATCGTGAACGCGAAAGATCCTTGCTCCTCGCTCGCGGCAGAGGGAGGTGGTCGCCACGCCAGGCCAGAAGCGGTCTTCCATCGCTGTCGAACCCGCCAACCAGCCTAGAAACGACTTGCGGGAAGCGCCGACGAGGATCGGGTGTCCGGTTTTTGCAAATGAACCGATCCCTGCGAGCAACTGGCGATTGTGCTCAGGTGTTTTTCCAAAACCAATTCCTGGGTCGAGGGCGATGCTCATGGGATCGATGCCAGAGGATAAAGCGAGAGCGACGGACTGTCGAAAAAAATCCCCGATTTCGCTCATGATATCCTGATAGGCGGGGGCATCCTGCATCGTGCGGGGCGTCCCTTTCATGTGCATAATGATGACGCCGGCTCCGGATTGAGAAACCACGCTTGGCATATTGGCATCTCCACGCAGGCCGGTGATGTCATTGATAATGTCCGCGCCCGCATCCATGGCGGCCTGAGCGACGGCAGCCTTGTTGGTATCAATCGAAATCAAGGCCTTCGTCTCTTGGCGTAGTCTCTGGATCACGGGGATCACGCGCTGGATTTCCTCTTCGAGCGGGACGCTTTGAGATCCCGGGCGGGTTGATTCGCCTCCGATATCAAGGATGTCCGCTCCTTCCTCAACGAGCCTTAATGCGTGGGTGCAAGCAGCGAGGGGATCAAGAAAAGATCCCCCATCGGAGAAGGAATCCGGGGTGACGTTGACAATCCCCATCAGCAGCGCGCGGTGCGTGAGATCGAGCGACTGACCCCGAACTTTCCAAATCACTTTTTGAGTCGGATGGATGCCGAGCGACCGTGCGCGTCGAGTCCCTCGATGGCGCTGAAGGTCTCGAGGAATGGCAGCGAGGCGCGCAGCGAGTCTTCGTCATACATCACCACGCTCGTGCGACGTTGGAATTGATCCACCGTGAGTCCTGCGAAAGATTTTCCAGCCCCGCCGGTCGGTAGTTCGTGGCTCGGACCAGCGAGGAAATCGCCTGCGACAACGGGTGAGAGACCGCCGAGGAAAATGGCTCCCGAAGTGTGGAGTGAGAGCGAGACCTCGCCGGGAAACTCCGTCGCGATGGAGACGTGCTCGGCGGCATAATCGTTGGCGACTTGAATGGCGGCATCCATGTCCTTGACGAGAATGAGGAGTGTGTTTTTGAGAGCCTTGGCGAGTTCTGCGGGACGTTTCGAGAGCTTGGATTGACGCTCGATCGCCTTAGCCGTGCCGGTCAGGATTTTTTCAGAATCGGTGACCAAGATCGCTTGGCTCCCGTGGCCGTGTTCGGCTTGAGCAAGAAGGTCGGCCGCGATCCAGTCGGGCTTGGCCTTCTTGTCCGCGATCACGAGCACCTCGCTCGGGCCCGGAAGGAGGTCGATGGCGACCGCTCCCAAAACCTGACGCTTGGCTTCGACGACATAGGAATTTCCTGGGCCAAAAATCTTTTGCACCCGGCGGATGGTTGGGGTCCCGTAGGCCATGGCAGCAACAGCCTGAGCGCCGCCCACACGGTAGATCTCAGTGGCTCCGCAAAGACTGAGGGCCGCCAGAAGAGCGGGGTGAACTTTGCCGTCCGGACCGGATGGAGTCGAGGCCACGATCTCGGCTACACCAGCGGTGGAAGCTAAAGTGCAAGTCATGACCGCTGTTGAAACGAGTGGGGCTGTGCCGCCGGGGATATAAATGCCAACGCGGCGGAAGGGCTCATGACGCTCACCGACGATCGCGCCTTGGCGGTTTTTCATGAACCAACTTTTTTTCAAGCTCCGTTTTGCAAAGGCTTTTACATTCGCCTTGGCTGCTTGAATCGCTTTCGCGGTTTCGGCAGGGAGTGCGGCCAAGGCGGAGGCGACTTCCTGAGGTGTCACGGGAATCCCACGAGCTTCCAAATCGGGGCCGCCGAATTTTTTTGTATAACGCAGGAGTGCGGCATCGCCCTCTTTGGCAACGGCGGAGAGGATTTCTTCCACTGATCCCTTGACGGCGGGATCAGATGCAAACCGGCGATTTAAATCTAGCAACTGGCGCTGGTAGCCCTTGTCACTCGGACGAAGAATTTGCATTGGGGATTATTTGACGTAGGCCACGATGAAGGCGGCGATGAAGATATTCACCAGCGCCAACTCAAAGAAGAAATACCAGCCCAGTTTCATGAGTTGGTCATAACGGAAGCGCGGTAGAGTCCAGCGCACCCAGATGAACAGCACCAAAAGGGCGATCACCTTGGCGAAGAAGACGCCGATATTCATGAGGCCAAATAGAACGCCGGGAATACCTGGAAAGGATCCGTCGGGTAGAAGCGGCAGGCTCCAGCCACCGAGGAAAAGCGTCACGATCACACCGGAACCGGCGATCATCGCGGCGTATTCACCAAGGAAAAATAGCGCAAATCCCATTCCGGAATATTCCGTGTGGTAGCCGCCGACGAGTTCCTGCTCGGCCTCGGGAAGATCGAAGGGAAGGCGGTTCGTCTCCGCGAACATGGCGATGAGGAAAATCACGAAAGAAATCAGCATGGGGATCCAGAGCAGAATCCTCTGAAGCGAAAATCCGGCGACGAATGCACCAAGGATGCCTTGGATGTCTGCGGAGAGAATCATTTGCCAATTCAGGCCCTTGGCCCAAAAAGGAGCGACCATCCAGCCATTCTCACGTTGCCAAAGCACGATGTCGGGCATGCTCAGTGTACCGCAAACCATGAAGACCGGGATCACCGAGAGACCGAGTGACAGTTCGTAGGAGATCATCTGCGAGCTCGAGCGGATGCCGCCGAGGAAGGGGTATTTCGAGTTCGAGGCCCAGCCGGCCAGCACGATGCCATAGACACCAAGCGAGGAAACGGCGAAAACGTAAAGAACGCCCACGTTGATATTGGCGATCACCATCGGAACTCCAAATAAAGAACTTCCGAAGGGCAGCACCGCCAATACGAGGATCGCTGGGACCATTGCGAGCTTCGGCGCGATGTAGAAATAAAATTTGTTTACGTCATTCGGGATGAAGTTTTCCTTCAGCAGAAGCTTGAGTGCGTCGGCAATCGGTTGGCCAAGACCTAAGATCCGAAACTTGGTGAGCGGAATGCCGGTTCGATTAGGACCAACACGATCTTGGACCCAAGCGCAGATTTTGCGTTCGGCGTAAACTGTGTAAGAAACGAGACCTAGGATCACGCCTAGGAGGCCGAGGGTCTTTGCCAACGAGGTCCACACCAAAAAAACCTCCGGTTGCATGAGCGCGGTAAGGATGTTCATAAAAAACGAATCGTGATTAAAGCGGACACAGCCCGTGTGTCGAGTCGCAAGCTGGAGAAAAGTCGGTTTTTATGGGTTTTGGGTTTTTGTGAACCGGCCTTCGTTATCCACATGAGCGGTAGCAATGGACTGGGCTTCATCGGCTAATTTCTTCAATTTGGCGACTTGGGCCTCAGTTGGAGTCTCCCCTTGGGTCTCGATGATGACGATGCGGATTTTTTTGATTCCCTCCACGAGGGCCGTGACCATTTCGGTCTTCTTGAGGTCGGGATTCAAGGTGTCCAAGCGGTCAATAAAGTAGTCAATGACATCGGCCTTCGAGAGAATATTGGCCTTCGCGGGACTGTATTTTTCGGCGGTGCTGGTGGCTCCGATCTGGAATCCGCGAAGCCATCCACCGAGGCTGACCATGTGGGCCATTTCCTCGTCGCGGAGCTCCATCATGGTATTTTCGACGTCCTCTTGGGTGCGAACCAACTCCTGGCGCATCCCGATCCAATCACCCTTGTCGCTCAAATCCAGCAGGCTTTTGCTGCGTTTGGTCAGTCGCTCTCCAATGCCGAGCGCCCGGGCTTGGCGAATGAGTTCCTTGCCGACGTCTTGAACGTCCTTGGGGCGTTCGGCGATGGTGAGAATAAAGCCGTCGGCAACAAGTGAGCCAAAATGGATAGCCGTTTGCAGGCGGTTATTAAAAGTGGAGTCACGGGCGCCGTCCTCAAGAAGCTTGAGGGGTACCGGGCGGAAGGCCTCCAAATCGTTAAGTAGGGTAGCGATCGAGGGTGAGGTGACAGGATTGACGCCGAGTTCTTCGCGCATGTGCTCATCCGAACTGGCTTTCAATTCCGCCTCGATGTCGTTTTGAGCGCGGGCCGAAAATGGAAGCAGTAACCCGATAGTTGCTATGATGGGAATGGCCTTATGCACGATTTGAACCTCAGCAGACCAGTGACACGACTTGCAATCAAGAGAGAAACTGCTTTCGCAAATTTTCTTTCGGGTGCAAAATAGATCCCATGATCATCGGAATTCCCAAGGAGATCAAAACGCAGGAGCATCGCGTGGCCCTTCTCCCTTCCGCGGCCTATCAACTCATCAAGCACGGCCACAAGGTCGTGGTGGAAACCCTGGCAGGAGCCGACATCGGTTTCTGCGACCAGAATTATCGGGATGCCGGCGCTGAGATTGTTCAGGAACACGCCGAGGTCTTCGAGCGCGCGAATATGATCGTGAAGGTCAAGGAGCCGTTGCCTTCGGAATACTCCCTGCTTCGGAAAGATCACACGCTTTTCACCTATCTCCACCTCGCCGCGAACCGCTCGCTCACCGAGGCGCTCATGAAAACCGGGGCGACCTGTATCGCTTATGAAACTGTGACGGTGAATCGCCGCCTTCCCTTGCTCGAGCCCATGAGTGAAATCGCGGGCCGCATGTCGGTGCTGGTGGGAGGGTATTTTTTAGCGAAGCATAACGGGGGCAAGGGCGTGCTCCTCGGGGGCGTGCCTGGCGTGCTACCCGGAAAAGTGGTCGTCATCGGCGGGGGAACATCGGGAGTGAATGCCGCCCGCATGGGCACTGGCCTCGGTGCGGATGTCACCATCCTTGAGGTGGACCTCGAGCGAATGCGCTTCCTCGATATCACCATGAATACGGCGCACACGCTGTATTCCAATGAGTCGAGCCTCATTGATCTTCTCCCGGGTGTCGATCTGTTGATTGGGGCGGTGTTGGTGCCCGGTGCCCGTGCGCCAAAGTTGATCACCCGCGAGATGCTGCGAATCATGAAACCGGGCAGCGTCGCGGTGGATATCGCGATCGATCAAGGTGGTTGTTTCGAAACCTCACGTTCCACCACTCATGACAACCCGACCTTTGTGGAAGAGGGTGTCGTGCATTATTGCGTCGCGAATATGCCTGGCGCCTACGCCCGCACAGCCACACAGGCTCTCGCGAATGCGACATTCCGTTACATTGAGGCCTTGGCTGATTTTTCGCTCCCCGAAGCCGTTCGGCGGATGCCCGGTCTCGCGGAGGGTGTGAGCATTTTTGATGGGGGCGTCACATGTAAAGCAGTTGCCGAAGCCCATTCTCTCGACTACACGCCATTTGTTCCATGAGTACGCTTGAACAGGAAATTCACACCATCGGCCGCCAAGCTCGCGAGGCAGGGCGTTCGCTAGCCCGCCTCACTGCGGATCAAAAAAACGCCATTCTTGTGGCGATGGCCGACGAGATTCTGACCCGCACTCCAGAAATCCTAGCCGCTAATACGCTGGATACCTCCGCTGCCGAAAAAGCCGGACTGACCAGCGCGTCGATTGATCGCCTAAGGCTCACGGAAAAGCGCATTGCGGATATGGCCGCCGGCATCCGGCAGGTGGCGAGTCTCAACGACCCCGTAGGGGAAATCCTGCGTTGCTGGACCCGTCCGAATGGCATCGAAATTTCGAAAATCCGAACCCCGATCGGCGTCATCGGCATCATCTACGAATCCCGTCCGAATGTGACCGCAGATGCTGCCGTCTTGTGCCTCAAGACCGGCAATGCGGTGATCTTGCGGGGCGGGTCGGAGGCGCTGTCTTCGAACCTCGCGATCGCCAGTGCGCTCCAAGGTGGCGGAGCCCGTGCGGGATTGCCAGACGGCGCCGTTCAACTCATTCCCACCAAGGATCGTGAGGCCGTGAAAATCATGGCGGCGATGAATCAATACATGGATGTGATCATCCCCCGTGGCGGTCACTCGCTCATCGAGACCGTTGTTTCCTCCGCCCGCATGCCTGTGATCAAGCACTACGACGGAGTCTGCCACGTTTACGTCGATCGTGAAGCGGATCTGAAAATGGCAACCGCGATTTTAATCAATGGCAAATGCCAGCGCCCTGGAGTTTGCAATGCTGTTGAAACCCTGCTTGTTCACCGCGACGTGGTGGAGGATTTTTTGCGTTTGGCTGCGCTGGATTTGCAAAAGCAGAAGGTCGAAATCCGCGCGGACTCCGAGGCGTGCACGATTCTCTCCCGACTGGAATACCCAAACTTCAGCGAGGCGGACGAGGCTTCCTGGAGGACCGAATACCTTGACCTCATTCTTTCGCTCCGGATTGTCGGCAGTCTTGAAGAGGCCGTCACCCACATCGAGACTTATGGATCTCACCATAGCGATGCCATCATCAGCGCCAACACCGCCACGGCCGAGGAATTCTTGGCTGCGGTCGACTCCGCCACGGTTTATTGGAATGCCTCCACGCGCTTCACGGATGGCGGCGAGTTTGGATTTGGAGCGGAGATCGGCATCAGTACCGACAAACTCCATGCCCGCGGTCCCATGGGGCTGGAGGAATTGACAACCTATAAATATCTCATCCGCGGGAACGGTCAGGTCCGCCCATGAAGACCCTGCAAATCCACTACGAGGGGCACGTGCAAGGTGTCGGATTCCGTTATTTAGTCAAAAATCTCGCACGCGAATACGATGTATCCGGATCTGTCAAAAACTTGCCTGACGCTCGTGTCGAGCTCATCGTGAGCGGAGACACGAGCGAGGTGAAAGATTTTCTAGAGGGCATTCGCACAAGCTCTCTCAAGGGTCACATCACACTTGAGTCATCATCCGAAATCCCGCTTCCCGCAGGCCTTCGAGGCTTTCACATTGTTTCATGAGCATACCCGCCGTCCAAATCGAGAATATCACGAAGATTTTCCCCGTTCCCCTTCGCCGCAGGCGCATCACGGCGGTTCGCAATCTGAGCCTCACCGTTCAGCCTGGCGAGGTCTATGGGCTTCTCGGCCCTAATGGTTGTGGGAAAAGCACGACACTCAAGATGCTTTTGGGCCTGGTGACTCCGAATCAAGGTCGGGCCCTCATTTGCGGGAAGGACAGCCGGGAATACCGAAGTCGGCGCGACGTTGGCTTCCTTCCCGAAAATCCCTATTTCTACAAATTTCTCACGGCCACCGAAACGCTGGTTTTCTACGGTCGGATTTGTGGGATGCGCGGATCGGCGCTGAAAAAGCGGGCCGAAGAACTGATTGATCTGGTCGGTCTCAATGACGCCCGTGACCGCCGCGTGGCCGGCTTTTCGAAAGGCATGCTGCAACGCATCGGCTTGGCGCAGGCTCTCATTCAGGATCCGAGTCTCGTCATCCTAGATGAACCGACGGCCGGAGTGGATCCTGCGGGATCTCACCAGATCCGCGACCTCATCCTCGATCTCAAGAAGCGCGGGAAGACCGTCCTCCTCACATCCCATCTTCTCGAGCAGGTACAAGAAATCTGCGATCGCGTTGGCATCATGGCCCGCGGGGAAATGATTCGCGAAGGGAGTCTCGATGAACTCGTGCGCGTGGAGGGGCAGACGCAATTCATTGTTGAAAATGCCACGCCCGAGCTTCGCGAGCAAATGGAGCAACTCATCAACAAATCCGGCGCCAAACTCGTAGCCGCCCGCCAGCCCCAGCGCTCGCTGGAAAGTGTCTTTCTCGAGCTCACGGCTCCCCGTTCATGAGAGCCTTTATTACCGGTACGGATACCGGCGTTGGCAAAACCTTTGTCGTTGCCTTGCTGACTCGAGCCCTTCGCAAAGCGGGCTTCGATACCGTCGCACTCAAGCCACTTTGTTCGGGCGAGCGCGATGATGTCGCTATCCTTGCCGAGGCTTCCGGTAGTGTTCTTACACTTGAGGAAATTAATCCCATTTGGCTTCGCACGCCAGCCGCACCGTTGGTCGGAGCCGCTCTGGAGCAGCGCGCCATTTCGCTTGATGATCTCGAGTTTTGGTTCAACGGCGTAGCCGCAACCCGACAATCGATTCTCGTTGAAGGCGCGGGCGGGTGGTTGGTTCCTGTGACCGGAACGGAAACCCTCGCCGACGTCGCCTGCCGATTTGCCATGCCCGTGATCCCTGTCGTGGCCAATAAACTCGGCTGCATTAATCACGCCCTACTCACGATTGAGAGTATTCGCGCTCGCGGACTGGAGTGCCCGGGGTTGATTCTCAACTCCGCAACCGATCCGGATGATGTCGCTAAACAAACCAACCGCGATGTCCTTTCCCAATTCACAAATGTTCTTGTGGAAATCGGGTGCGGACAGACGGAAATAAGCGCATCGGAATTAAGGCGGATTTTTCCTCTTGCATAAAAATCTTTTTCCGCCATTCTCTCCAACCCTATTCAACTTAGTCTTCTTATGGCATACGCAGTGATACAAACAGGTGGCAAACAATATCGAGTCGAGTCCGGTAACGAAATCGACGTCGAAAAACTCGACGCGGAAGTCGGTACGGATATCAATTTTTCCGAAGTTCTTCTCGTATCCGATGGAGCTGATCTTCAAGTCGGCGAGCCCTTCGTCTCCGGCGCCAAAGTGAGCGCTGAAGTCGTCGATCAATTTAAGGATGACAAAGTGATCGCTTTCAAATTCCGCAGACGTAAGGGCTACCACCGCACCGTCGGTCATCGCCGCCAACTTACCCGTCTCAAAATCAAAACCATCTCCACCAAGTAAAATCTCATGGCCCATAAAAAAGGACAAGGCAGTGTCAAAAACGGACGCGACAGCATCAGCAAGCGTCTCGGTGTGAAAAAATTTGGCGGCGAGTCCGTCATCGCCGGTAACATCATCCTTCGCCAGCGTGGTACCAAGTTCACTCCTGGTCGCAATGTTGGCCTCGGCCGCGATTACACGATCTGGGCACTTGTTGACGGTCACGTCAAGTTTGACCGCAGCGGTCGCCGTGTGAACGTCGAGCCAGTGGTTGCTTCGGCTAATTAATTTTTCCACGCAAAGTCCCGCTCCATTTAGGTTCGGGACTTTCGTGTTTGTGGTTTATAGGGTTTTAAAACCCGTTAAGTCAGGGGTTCCTAGCAGGAGATTCGCAAAATGTTTTGGTGTTCGGGAGAGGTTAACTCCCGAGTGTTGTTTTTCAGATGAGTCTCCTTAAGGGGATGTCTTCTGTTTTTTTGGACCTGTCAGGCAGGTTCGAAGGTTTTGGTTTTGCGGCTCTCCTGCTTCCCCTCTTTTATCGAACGCTCTACTCTTTATGTGATGGTCTGCGTTTAATTCGAATTCAGCAGAATTAAGATCGGATTGCTGCTGTTAATTTCTGATGACTGACGGGATTTTGGTGTAAAAATCGCAGCCTTTAAATTTTGAGGTGTCCGATTCGTGGTTCGATGGCCAGCCTCAAACAACCCCTGCTGCAAAAAATTAGACATCCATTTATCTTAAAGAGATGGCATGAGTTGTTTGGCACACGGCGGATGCGCAATTTGACACCAAAAACAGCTTGCTTTTGGATTTTAGGAGAGGGGCACAGAAGCGTAC
>Ga0114967_10003111_pt1 | contig 13710 bp, 8 predicted proteins | sample M_130628_MF_Meta_FD_92639 | JGI IMG/M metagenome (GOLD analysis project Ga0114967, IMG submission 92639) | Freshwater microbial communities from Lake Montjoie, Canada to study carbon cycling - M_130628_MF_MetaG | ecosystem: Environmental > Aquatic > Freshwater > Lake | place: Lake Montjoie... | reverse complement strand
CAAGGTAGGTTGAGAGAAGTGGAGATGAATAAATTGAATTATGAATATTATCAGTGGGTTGGTTCAAATTATAATTATACTGAAAATCAGCATGCAGCTTATGCAATGATTACTTATTCGTATAAAAAAGTCGCCTTTTTGACAGGATTTAGAATTGAAAATACTCACTTACGAGAATCATCAGATACCTTGACTTCCAGCATTGCATTTGATAGTTTATCAAGCACCTACTTTTCAATCCCGGAAACTAGGACAATTCAAAGACGATATCTTGGTTTTTTACCATCATTCAATTTAAATTATTACATCAGTAAAACCTCCACATTACATTTGGCGGTTTCAAGAACTATGCATAGACCAAACTTTGAAGAAACAAAACCAGGAGCGGCTGTGATTAGATTCAATGATTTGGAATATACATTTGGAAATCCAAATTTAAAACCTGTTTTTTCCTCTAATTTTGATATCTCTTACGATAAATTTTGGGGAAGTAAAGGAATGTTTTCGATTGGCTTCTACTATAAAAACATCGAAAATCATATTTTTTCCGTAGTTACAAATAGTTCAGATGTGATTTCTGGAGTCACAATGAAAAGGTTTGAAAATGCAAATAATTCCTGGGTAAGCGGAATTGAGTTGCTGTTTAATAGAAATTTAGATTTTATCAATTCAAAATTAAAAAGATTCGAGATTAATTCTAATTTGACATATTCAATTTCAAGAATGAAAGTTAAAGGAAGGGAAAACTTTCAAGCGATGACTGAGCAAACTCCCTTGCTTTACAACTTATCATTAAGTTATGAAGGCAATAAATTAGCTATTTCAACTGGTCTATTGTACAATGGTAAATGTTTGACAGATTTAAATTTGGCAAGTATTGGTGGAGAGCTACTTCATAAAAATTCTGATTTTGACATCTACCTTAATAGCTTTTATAGTCTTGACTTAATGCTTTCTTTTAAAATATCCAAATACGCAATCCTTTATTTGGAAGTGAATAATTTACTCAATTCTCCAGAAAGAAAGTATGTCGGAAAGGACTGGCGTGTTGCTTCTACGGAGTACTACAGAAGTAGAAGTCAACTTGGAATAAAATTTGAATTTTAGCACTTAATAATTTATTAATTTTTGTGAGAAAATCATCATAATTTATTAATATGATGTTTTTTGGCTTAAATTATACTTGAAGTAAATTTGTTTAAAATATAAATAAGCCATGAAAAAATTAATTACTTCCATTTTTGCACTTCTTTCTTTGAATGTTGCATTTTCATCTCAACCAAGAAAGGTACTTATAATCGGTATGGATGGTGTGAGAGCAGATGCGCTTCAACAAGCGAATACTCCGAATATTGACAATCTGATTGCGGGTGGTTTTTATACTTATGAATCATGGCATGAGGGAATTACAGTTTCTGGTCCATCTTGGTCAACAATTATGACAGGTGTTGAATATGAAAAACACGGGGTTACTAGTAATTCTTATTCAGGAAGTAATTATAACTCCTATCCTTATTTTCCAACATTAGCTAAAACCTGCTTGCAAGATTTGTATGCGGTTCAAATCGTACAATGGGCTCCCATGAGTGACAATGTTTACAATGATGGGTGGGATTTAAAATTAAAAGTTTGTGATGGTTGTGGAGCAAATTCTGTTTCAGCATCGCAAACTCAATTGGCAAATCCTAACTTAGATGTTTTGTTTACTTATTTTGATGAGTGCGATTTAACAGGACATTCTAGTGGATTTAGTCCATTAAATCCAGCGTATATGTCAGCAATTGAAACTGTTGATGGCCACATAGGAAATATTATGAATGCACTTTACAATAGACCAAATTATGCCAACGAAGATTGGATTGTACTACTTGTAACTGATCATGGTGGAATTGGAAATGGACATGGTGGAAATACAAATCAAGAAAGACAGATTTGGTGGATTGGTAGTGGAAATAATCCTGTTGCTAATCAGTTGACAGGTGTACAAGATCCTGGAAGTAGAGCGCTTGGGAATTTCAATGCAACTTTGGCGATACAAAATCCTTCTCAAGATGATATCGCAGTAACTGCTTTGGATCATTTATTTAGAGGAACTGCTTGTAATCCATTTAATCCAGCTTGGGATTTTGATGGACAATCCTGGTTAGATTCATTACATCAAGAAACTTCAACTAATTCGCTAGATAATATAATTTCCAATGATTTTAATTTCAAAACCTTCCCGAATCCAAGCACAGATCTTGTTTCGGTTTGGTTTGAAAATGAAGCGAATGAAGCAATCAATTATAAATTAGTAGATAATCTTGGAAATATTGTGGAAGAGAAAAATAATGTTTCGCCAATGACTAAAAATAAGTTAAATATTGACGTTTCAAATAGATCTGCTGGTGAGTATTTTATTACCTTATTTATTGGAGGAAAAAGTAAAACAAACAAAATAATCATTAAGTAAATTACTTAAAATAAATATGTTATGAAAAATTTAGTACTTTTTAGTTTACTATCAGTTTTCAACTGTTTTGCTCAAGTCAATTCTATCGGTTCTGGAAATTGTTTAGATTTTGAATCTAACACTTCGAACAACAATTATTGTGATTTAGGAAATTTAACTCAATTAAACACAAGTGATTTTACTTTTGAATGCTGGATGAAAGTAAATACTGTAACTGATGATGAAGCTTTCTTTTCAAATAAAGATTGGTCTTCAGGAAACAACACAGGCTTTGTTTTTGATGTGCAAGATAATGGTTCGGTTATGAAATTTAATTTTAAAGACCCTTCCAATCCAAGAAAGGATTTGACTTTGAATGTTAATGAAGTAAGATTAGATTGGTTTCATTTTGCAGCAACTTACAAAAGAGGAGGGTATTTTACTGTTTACATTAATGGAGTCGCCAAAGACAGTTTAGATGTAAGTTCTATCACTGGATCTTTTTTGTCGGCTTACACATATAAACTTGGGCAAGACGGAACTGGAAATTACACTTGGAATGGCGCTAACCCGAAATTCAATGGTAAAATAGATGAAGTTAGAATTTGGGATGATATTAGGTCTGTCAATGAAATCAGAACAAATATGTGTAAAAAAGTAAGTACTACAGCGGCTAATTTGTATGCATATTATACTTGTGACGAAACAACAGGAACAACATTAACGGATAGCTCAGTAAATGGATTTAATGGTTCGTTAATTAATTCAATCAATTCAATTTGGACAATTTCGGGAGCTCCAATTGGAGATGAAAGTCTTTTCTTGTATGGTGCAAATATTGGTGCAAATAACTTGGAATTTACCAACTTAAATTTAGGGAATTTTAAACTTTCAAACATCTTAAATTCAACAGGAATTCATTTGTATAAAGTTGCAAATGTTCCTGTTATTTCAAATGGATTAAATTTATTGGTTGCTGACAATAGTTATTATGGTATTTTTTCAGTTGATACAAATGCGCAACTTAGCTATAAATTTGAAAGTAATTATGCTACAAATAGTTCAGCGCTGTTAAATGAAGCAAACTTACTTTTATACAACAGAGTGAAAAGTGACGCACCAATTTGGAGTACTTTTCAATCAAATCTAGACTTAGCAAACAATATTATCAATAAATCAGATATTAATTTCAAAAAAGAATTCGTACTTGGTTTGCAATCTGTTGCTACTTGCAATTTTCCAACAAATATTTTGAATGTGAGTTCTACTATTAATTCCGCGACATTTAGTTGGGTAAATGGTTCTACTCCAGATAATAATATCCAATGGGGACCTCAAGGATTTGTATTAGGTAACGGGACTGCAATTGTAAATACTTCCACTAGTCCTAATACCATCTCTGGCCTGATTGCGAATAATTTATATGATTTTTATATTCAAGATACGTGCAATGCATCCGGAACAAGTATTTGGGTTGGACCATTTCCATTCACAACTTTGACTTGTGCTATTCCGTCAAATCTCTCAGCGACAAATATTACTTACAACGCCGCATTATTGACTTGGACAGCATCGAATCCACAAGCTAATTTTGATATCGAATGGGGTCCGTCTGGTTTTACTTTAGGATTAGGAATTCCTGTTTCTGGTATCTCAGGTTCTACTTCCTATTTGTTAAATGGATTAGCTGCAAACACTGAATACGCTTATTATGTGAGAACTAATTGCGGTGGAGGAAGTACTAGTTTTTATGCCGGACCGTTTATTTTTACAACAACCATAAATGATGCTGGCGTTGAAAGCTTACAGTCTGAAAGTCGTTTCAAAATTTTCCCTAATCCATCCAAGGGTAATTTTAACCTAGAATTTTCAGATAACCAAGCCAAATCGCTTAAAATCGTAAATGTGTTGGGCGAAACTGTTTACCAAGAAAATCAGATTAATTCCGCTAAAAGTCTTGAAATTGATTTAAGCGAAACTGAAAAAGGATTGTATTACATCATTTTAGACAATCAGTCAATTCAAAAATTGATTTTGAACTAAAAATCTTACAGCAGTAGTTCTACTTATGAACTGCTGCTTTTTAAACTTAAAACAATTTGTGGACTAACTATCATTGTCATAGCAACTATTGTGATGGAAAATCCAATTTGGAGGAATATGTTATTTCTGCAATTGAGAAAAATTTTATGTCCATTGGTTTTTCTTCTCACACGCCCTTGCCATTTGAAAATGAGTGGAGCATGAAAGAAAGTAATCTTGGAAATTATGCTAATGAAATTGCATATTTAAAGGAGAAATATCAAAAGAAAATTGAAATTTATAGGTCATTAGAAATAGATTATATAGATCAAATTTTTGATAAAAATCATTCAATTTTAGCAAATATTAAATTAGACTACACCATTGGTTCATTGCATTTTCTTGGACAATTTGAAAATGGAAAACATTTTGAAATCGATGGGAATACGCAAATTTTTGTGAAAGGATTGGAAGTAATTTGGCAAAACGATCAAGATTTCTTGGTAACTAATTACTTTGAATCAATTTCAAAAATGATTGCAAACACAGCACCTACGATCATCGGGCATTTTGATAAAATTAGATTTCACCAAGATTTAAATCAGAAATCAATTATTGATGTTTATTCTGAGACGTACCAGAAAGAAGCGATAAAGTGTTTGACGACACTTTCTAAATCAGAATCTTTTTTGGAGATAAATACAAGAGGAATGTATAAGAAAGATCTTTCGGATCCATATCCTTCTTTAGATTTAATTCGCATTGCCAATGAATTCAATATTCCCTTGTTACTAAATAGTGATTCGCATGCGCCTGCTGAAATTGATTCAAAATTCGCAGCGATTGCGCCGATTTTAATTAAAAATGGTGTTCAGAAATTGAAAGTTTTAAAAGAAGGGTTTTGGATAGATGCCAAATTAACTGAAAATGGTTTAAAATTTCTTTGAAATGTCAGCTAAAACTAAATTATTTCTGTCGAATTCAAATCCTAAAATCTTGACAATTTTTGCAACACTTGCGGCATTTAGTATTTACACTTCCATGTATGCTTTTAGAAAAGCATTTTCTGTGGCGGAATTTGAAAACATCACTTTTTTTGGTATCGATTATAAAATAATCTTGATTTCGGCTCAAATTATTGGGTACACAATTTCAAAATTTATTGGAATCAAAATAGTTGCTGAAATTACTTCAAAAAACAGAGGGAAATTGATTCTAATTTTGACATTGATTTCAGGTTTTTCGCTTTTTCTTTTTGCCGTGATTCCTCAACCTTATAATATTATTTGCCTGTTTTTAAATGGATTACCTATTGGAATGATTTTCGGCTTAGTTTATACTTATTTGGAAGGCAGAAAAATAACTGAAATATTAGTTTTGGGTCTTTCATTAACTATGATTGTTTCCTCTGGATTTATTAAGTCAATTGGAAAATTGATTTTAAGTTTCGGAGTTTCCGAATTTTGGATGCCATTTGTGGTCGTTTTAACTTTTTTGCCTTTGCTACTTTTAGCTGTATGGATGCTAAATCAAATACCTGCACCTTCGGAAGAAGACGTTGAAAAACGTACAAAAAGAAATCCGATGAATAAAGCGGAGCGAAAGCGATTTTTGAGGGAGTTTAAGTTAGGTTTGATTTTTTTCTTGTTGGCATATACAATTTTGACCATGTTCAGAGACTTCAGAGATAATTTTGCAGTTGAAATTTGGAAAGATTTAGGTTTTGGCGATAATATTTCTATTTATTCTAAAACTGAAATTCCAATTGGGATCTCTGTTGTAATAGTAATGACATCGCTTAATTGGATCAAAAACAATACTAAAGCTTTTTATATAGTACATTTGGTATCGATAGTTGGCGCATTGTTAATTGGGATTTCAACTTATTTATTTGATCTGCAAATAATTTCTCCTTTTTTGTGGATGACATTATTGGGCCTTGGTTTATATATTTCTTATATTCCAGCAAATACAATCTTTTTTGAACGCCTAATTTCTTCATTCAAGTACATCAGTACTGCTGGGTTTATGGTAACACTTGCTGATTTTTATGGTTACTTCGGAAGCGTGGGAATTCTTTTTTATAAAAATTTTGGAAATAGTCAATTGAGTTATCTTAGTTTCTTTAAATCTGCAAGTTACATTATTTCTTTTGCTGTTTTTTTCTTGTTTTTATTGTCATTTTTATACTTTTTTTATAAAGTAAAAAGCCAAAATCAATCTTCAATTAAATAGGATATTGTGAAATATGATGTGTGTATTGTTGGAGCTGGAATTGTTGGTTTATCCCATGCTTATTGGTGTTCGAAAAAAGGGTTAAGAGTTTTAGTTGTCGACAAAGATCACTCTTGTCTGGGTGCTTCGATAAGAAATTTTGGATTGTTTTGGGAAATTGGACAAGAGAAAGAATTTTCAGATATGGTCCAACTTTCTAAATCCGTTTGGAATGAATTTTTCACTGAAACAAATGCTTGGTACAAAAACAGTGGTGCCTTAGGATTGGCGTATCGTGATGATGAATATGAGGTTATTCGAGAATATGTAAATGAATCACACGAACAATCTCATCAACTTTTAAGCAGCAAAGAAGTTGAAAGTCTATTCCCATATGTTAACGCTTGCAATTTGAAAGGGGCATTATTGAGTAAAAATGAAAAAACAATAAACAGCAGAGAAACAATTCCCAAAATTATAGAATGGTTAAAGGACAAATATAAAGTTGAGTTTTTAAATAATACCTTAATTATTGGAGAATCACTGCCAATCATTTTTACAAATCAGGGACAAATTAATGCGGAAAAGTTGATCCTAACCACTGGGTCTGATTATGAATATTTATTTCCAGAAGTATATAAAGGTGAAAATATTACAAAATGTAAATTACAAATGCTTAAAACTAATCCAATAGTGACTAGAATTGAGCCAACACTTTTTTCCGCAACTTCCTTTATTCATTATAATTCTTTTTCAATTTGCAAATCTTTAGAAGACTTAAGAAAACGAATTGCGAAAGAAAGTCCAGATATTATTTCTGATGGCATAAATATATTAATTGCTCAAAATAATCACAATGAGTTACTTATAGGCGATTCACATATTTACTCAGATGCTGTTTCTCCCTTTAATTCTGAAAATATTGATAATTCTATTTTAACAGGTGTTCACTCACTTTTGAAGTATGAAAAGCTTGAAATAAAAGAAAGATGGACAGGTGTTTACACAAAATCGATGGATAAAAAATATCTAGTTAAAAAGATAAGCGATAATATATTGATAGTTAATGCTTTAGCGGGAGCTGGAATGACATTGAGTTTTGGATTAGCAAAAAAGACTATGGAAGATTTTTTATAAATTCATGTTCCACTGTTAATTCTAAATTAAACTCACAACATATTTATGTTATAAATAGGAAACAATTAGCTTAAAATTATAGTATAAGTAAATTTAATGTAATTTTGTAAAAAAAATAGATTGAAATGGGAATTAAATTAGTTGTATTAGACATGGCAGGTACGACTGTTCATGATGAAGACTTTGTAAACGTTGCTTTACAAAATGCTTTGATGGAACAAAATGTTGATTGTTCAAGAGACGACATAAACTCTGTAATGGGAATGGCTAAACCTTTAGCTATCAAATTATTGTTAGAAATGCGTGCTGAGGATAAAGGATTAATCACTAATGAATTAGTAAGTGAGATGCACACTTCTTTTCAGAATAAAATGGTTGATTTTTATGATAATTCGCCAACAATCAAAGAAATTGAAGGTGTTTCTGAAGCTTTTCGTCAGTTTAATAAAATGAATATCAAAGTTGCGATAGATACTGGTTTTGACAGAAGAATTGCCAACGCTATTTTTCAAAGAGTAGGTTGGATCGAAAATGGATTAGTTGATTACACTGTAACTAGTGATGAAGTTGAAAACGGAAGACCGCAGCCAGACATGGTTTTTAAAGTAATGAAACATTTTGACATTTCTGATGCCAAAGAAGTTGCCAAAGTGGGAGATACCCCTTCAGATTTGAACGAAGGAAATAATGCCGGTTGTGGTTTGAATATTGGTGTTTTATCTGGTGCTTGCACAAAAGAGGAACTTATTATTTGCCCACACAGTCATATTTTAGATAGTGTAGCACAAATTCCAGAACTTATAAAAGGTTTTCTTTTATGAAAAAATTGTTTACTCCAGGTCCTTTAAATACCAGTGAAACTGTTAAAAGGGCAATGCTGACAGATGTTGGTTCTAGAGATATCGAATTCATTGATGCTGTGAAAGAAATAAGAGCAAAACTTTTAGAAATTGGTAATGTTTCCCCAACCGAATTTTCAACAGTCATTGTTCAAGGCTCAGGTACTTTTGGCATTGAAAGTGTCATAACGAGTTCTGTCAAACAAAATGATAAACTATTGATTTTGATTAATGGTGCATATGGCGAACGTATTTTGAGAATGGCAAATATTTACAATATTCCAACCGAAATTATTCGTTTCAATGAAAATGAAATAATTGAAGCAGAAATTGTTAAAACTGTTCTAGAAACAAAAAAGGATATTTCACATGTAGCAGTTGTTCATTGTGAAACAACTACGGGTTTAATGAATCCGATTCAAGAAATTGGAACGTTATGCGCCCAATTTGAAAAGACATATATCGTAGATGCAATGAGTAGCTTTGGAGGTGTGACTATTGACATTAATAAATGCAAAATCGATTTTTTAGTTTCTTCCTCTAATAAATGCATCGAGGGTGTACCAGGTTTTTCTTTTGCCATTTGTAAAATTGTAAAATTAAATGATTGCAAAGGAAAAGCCAAAACACTAACTTTAGATCTTTACGAACAATGGTTAGGTCTGGAAACTTCTGGGCAATTTAGATTTACACCCCCAACTTTGGCAATCATGGCTTTTAATCAAGCAATCAATGAATTAATGGAAGAGGGTGGCGTTGAAGCAAGAGAGAAAAGATACCAAAACAACCAAAAAGTTTTGTTGGTAGGAACGTCAAAACTAGGCTTGAAAGAATATTTACCTAAAGAAATTCAAGGTCACATTATCAATTCTTTTTTATATCCAGAAGATGTAAATTTCAATTTTGAACATTTTTACAATAAATTAAATGATAGAAATTGTGTCATTTATCCTGGCAAATTGAGTAATGTAAATGCCTTTAGAATTGGCAATATTGGACAACTTTTCGAAGAAGACATGAAGTACCTAGTAAGTTGCATGTCCGAAATATTTCAAGAAGAAAACACGATTATTTCTTATGAAGTTACTTCTCAAGGTTAAAATTTTAATTCAGGTTTATAAATAAGAGTCTTTTCAAAAGCAAGAAGTCAGTACTTTAATAGTGTACTGACTTTTTGATGCTTAATACATCTTATGGATTCATTTTGATAAATTTTCATCAATCAAAAAATCACATGCAAAAACCCGTGAAATGTAATCCATTTCTCGCCACTCAGCGTGTTGATTTTCACTTTGCACAAATAAGTATAAACGCCATCTGTCACTCTTTCACCGGTTTTTTGGTCCCTGCCATTCCAGCCAATCATGGGGTCTTTGGTTTCAAAAATGGTGTTTCCCCAGCGGTTTAGAATGACGAAATCTACCGCGTCGATGAATTTATAGGGAAGTAAAGGTTGAAAAACATCATTGTTATCGTCGTCGTTTGGGGTGAAAATGTTTGGCAAATCGTATGATGGATCGCAATTTTCAACGCAAATTAAGTTGGAAGCCACACTTTCATTTTGATTGGGCAATGAATCATACGCCGTGAGATAAAAACAACCCGCCAAATTGCTCGTGTCACTGAAAATGAAGCCAGTGGAGTTTGAGGGAAAATCGGCAATGATTTCAAAATTTCCGTCAGTTGTTGGTGAATAATAAACCCGATAACCAACAACATCCTCAGCACAAAACGCTAAGTTTTCCTCCCAAAAAAGACTGTTTTGAAAGTTTTCACAATTTTGGGTCAAATTGCCCAAATTCGGCGCACAAGGAGCGGTTAAATCTGTTGGTTGCGCGCAAGCAATGTTCGACCAATTGAGCAAAGGCGAAACAATTCCTGGCAAAGAATACGCGCCAATACTGCGCACTTTGTAGCAATAAGAAGTTTCGTTCAACAAGTTTGAATCGATGTAGCTTTTTTCAGAAATGATGTCGAGCAACACAAAATTCCCAGAATTGGTTGGCGATTCTTTCCAGATTTCATAAAGTGAATTTGTCCACGGAACAATCTCATTCCAAACCAACTGCAGTTGATTGTCGTTGGGTACCAAACTCAAGAAAATCGTCGTCGCTGTTGGACTGAATCCCAATTTTTGTCCGTTATTAATCAATGAAACTTTGTATTGAAAAGCATTGGTAGAAGTGGGCAAATTTTGGTTGATGAAAAATGTATCGCATTGATTCAATGTATTTTGCAGAGCGGTGGTGAAAATGGGCTCAAAAGTAAGTGAATTTGAAGTTGATTGATATAAGCGGTATTGATAAGGCCCAGCATAAATATTTAAATCCAATTCTTTCGGATGCGTCCATCGAACGGTGTCAACTCCCAAACTTGGATCTGTGACTCCAATTGTTGCATGTGTGAGCACGGGAATCTGAAAATTCATTTCACCACAAACTTGATTGGAAATACAACTTTCTGCGCCATTTTGAAAAACTGCGGTGACCAAATAGCAATATTGATTTCCGACAATCAAACTGCTTGAATCTGTGAAAGTGGTCGTTTGTTTTCCGTCAATTTCCGCCAAAAGCGCGTAGCCAATACTTAACGGAAAATTGGGCGTACAACAATTTTCAGGATTTAAAGCGATGCTATCGTTGCTTTTATACAATTTATAACCAACAACTTGCGGACAATCGGCAACGCCCCAATTGAGTTCAAATGCGTTCAATGATTCTGTCAAAGTTAAATTTTGAACGGGCGGCGCATTGACGGTAATGTTGAATGTTTCTAAGTCTTTCAAAATCACGTTTGGACCAGCGTCTGTGGCTTCCAAGGTAAAAATGTAACTGTTGTTGCGCACTGCTTCGCAACCTGGTTGCCAGTGAAAATCGCCTGTAATTGGATTTCCGTTGGGTGAAGCATCATCGAAGGTGGCGGCATTATTTTCCAAGAAAAAACCTTCGCCGAAATATTCCCAATGCAAAATTGGATTGTCTTGTACAGTTGCTTGGTCGTCTTGCGCATAAGCTTGAAAATCGATGTTTTCGTTTGCAAATACACAAGTATCATTGACGGCAGAAACCATAGGTGCATTGTTCAAACAAACGCCTTTTACGGTCACTTGCATGTCGCGAATCACAAATCCAATGCGAATTCCACGGCGGTATTCTGTGACGACAACCGCCAAATTGTATTCACCGGAAATCGTTGGTGCGTTCCAAAAAAGTGTTCCTGTTAGCGCATCGAGCGTGAGCAAAACGCCTCCAATTTCTTGCGGATATTGATAAACATCAGGCATCGACATGTCGAAACAATTTTCGCCTTTGCAGGGAATCAGCTGGTAAGACAAGCTGTCGCCGTCAGGATCGTATGCTCCGAAATTATAAATCCACGGTTGACCAGTGCACGTTTCCTCAGGACAAGGGCAATCGACCAATTGCAAACTGTTGTTGGGCGTTCCCAAAAAGGGCGAAATGATGAGCAAGGTTTGGATGCAAAATATCTTGTCGACGGAATTGGCGATATTGAGCACATTGGCGTTGCGATTTGGATCTTCGCACTGAATCAAAAATGTGCCCGGACCGGTGTAAGTATGTGTTCCAACGTAGTAATTTTGCTTGGTATCGGTAGCTGGGAAATCGTGAAAAAGGACTCTTGGAATGGTGTCAATCACGCCATCTCCATATTGAATTTCCAGATCATCACGGTTCGCTTCGCTGGTTAATTTGGTGCAAGTAGTGATGGTAAATTCGTAGGTGTTGCCATACAAATGTCTGTAAGTTATTTCTCCCGCGCGGTTATGCGTGGCGTGCGCTTGCAAGGAAATGCAAATTAGCATGAGTGAGAAAATTCTTTTTAGCAACATCTTGGAATAAAGGTACACAAAAGTACATGAAAAGAAAAAAACTTTAATTTTTCACTCAGATTTTAAATTGTTTAAGATTATCTAGCAATTAAAAATTTTGTAGTGAGCGTACCTGATTTCAACATCAAATGCAAAAAATAGATTCCATCCTCAAAATTCGCAGTATTTATAACTGATTGATAAATGGGAGATTGGTGAATATTTCTACCAAAAAAATCAATGATTGAGGTATTTGTAATTTCCTCAAGTTTGCCGTTAAAATTAATATTGATTACGTTTTTTGCTGGATTTGGATAAATAGAGAGCACTTCGTTTCCAGCAATACAATTTTTCACTGATATTGGACTAAAAGTTCTCGATATACCAGAAAAATCATGTTGATTGAGTTGATAATATGATATTTCATTGTACCGATTCAAATCATCTAAAAAATACTTTCTGCTTGAAGAAGAATTTCCAGCACCATTAATTTTACCAATTTCGCTCCAATTAATTCCGTCTTTGCTTCGCTCTATTGAAAAATAATCGTTGTTTGATTCTGAAGCTGTTTCCCAATTTAAGCGAATTTTATTGGGCAAACATTCGCCTGAAAATGAAAGTAAATTTATTGGCAATGGATATGGAACATGGCAACCACATTCTGGAATTACCATCGATTCGGCAGTGGTTATGGAAATTGCACCCTTGCCAGTAAGAATGCGCCCCTTTAAAGTTGCACCAGCCTCCATGACAATTCCTCTATTTTTGGACAGGAAGCTGCCTTTCATTGAGCTTAATGCACCAAGAGTAATTGCACCTTTTACTACCCAAAACACATTACAATCGCGCGTACCATTTATAAGTGAAATAGATGAAGACGCGATAGCTGAAAATGCGCCTGTAAACTGAAAAATGAAAATTGAATTAGAATCGCCCAAACCATCAAGAACAAGATTTCCATAAACAGTCCCGCTGCCAGGTGTGTAATATATACCAGGATATAGGGCGGCTTCTCCTCCTCCAAAAGCAGCGGCATGCCCAATATTTGTTGGTTGCAAGCTAGACAATTGTTTATATAAAGCACTTAAATCTTGTTTAGTTATCGCCGTTAGTGAATCAGCAATGTGCAAAGCGCCATTCATGGGAGGCGTTCCAAATCCAGTAATTGCCCCACTATTAGTCCCGACTTTTCCTATGAAGTCTGCATCTGGGGAATTTTCTATGTTTCCAAGAGAAGT
>Ga0114967_10003110_pt1 | contig 13711 bp, 7 predicted proteins | sample M_130628_MF_Meta_FD_92639 | JGI IMG/M metagenome (GOLD analysis project Ga0114967, IMG submission 92639) | Freshwater microbial communities from Lake Montjoie, Canada to study carbon cycling - M_130628_MF_MetaG | ecosystem: Environmental > Aquatic > Freshwater > Lake | place: Lake Montjoie... | reverse complement strand
TTTTACTTTATTGCTTATTGACTCAACACGGCTCTTCTTGAGCATATTAAGCACATCAGATTTCAAGTAGAATATTAATCCTTCTACTTTATGATAAGGCAATATTTTTTTTGAACGTAAGTACGATGCTGTACGAACAGAAATATTAAGCTCTTTGAGTAAGCGTTTGTTGTCCCATATCTCCTGCTCTGGAGGGCAATATGCGCTGGTAAAGCGTTCTTCGATGAGGTCAACTATATGCTCAAGTTCAGGGTAGATTGGGATGGATTCGTATTTAATCATGTGCTTGTTTTTTTACAAAACTCATGACAATTTTTTATTCGAAATGGATTAATACTCCGGAATTATTTCCGGAGGTATTATTTTGATTTTAGTTTACTTTTCCTTAGACGATGGACGCTTCTTGAGTCTATATTGGTAATGTTAACTGTTCCTTTATTAATTAATTTAGACAAATCAGAGAATCTATTATTTTCTTTTCTACTTAAAATATCACTCTTGTATTTTGAGTACTTAACATCGTTAGTACCAAGTGATGTAAATAATTGATGTCGCAACAAACTAAGCTCTTTTTCATTTAAACTCTTTTTAAACATACTTATCTCTAATAAGTACCAGAACTCTGAAATGATTTTTTCCAGTTGTGGATTTTTAGGAATATTTTGAATTTTTCTTGTTTGAAGCATATTGTTCAAATCGATAAATTTTGTATTTAGAAGCGATAAGATTTGTTTGCAATAGATTTTTCTTACCTTGAAATTATCCCATATATATTTCTTTTCTTTTAGAGTAAATTTTTGATGAATTTTAGATGGTGGTTTTATATTCCCTGAAGCATCCATATCGTAAAATATCGGATTAAAATACGAGATGACATCTTCTGGACCTTGTAATGTATTAATGTCTTCAAAAATTAAAATTTCATTTAGTAATATTTTTTGCAGTTCAATCACATCTAATTTGCTTTTGATTAATTTATCAAGGCAACTTTTGTAATCTTCTAATATTTGTAAAAAATGATTATTCAATTCATTTATTGTATCATAAGGTTTAATCAGTATTCGTTTCGTTTTTGAATTGCTTTCTAAAAAATAAATGAAATCTATTTGTAGATATGATCTTAACTCAATCAATTGGTCTTTATATTTCACGACAGTTGTGCTTTTTTTCATGATTTTTAATTATTTTATTCTTTAAATAAAATTGGTACTATTAAAAATAAATAAAATGAAAGACTTTTTAGAAATATCAAAAGATCGCATTCTATATAAAACAGATTTTTTCTTTATCATAAAAGATGCTTTCCCTGTTTCTCCTGGTCATTTATTAATCATCAGCACTAATGTTAGAAAAGATTATTTTGAACTGAGCAAAGAAGAAAAAGATAACTTACCAATGATCATTACAGAAGCAAAATTAATTATTGAAAAAGATTTTAAGCCCGATGGTTATAACATCGGAATGAATTGTGGTGAAGCCGCCGGACAGACAGTCATGCATTTCCATTGCCACATAATTCCTCGATATAAAGGTGACATGGAAAACCCGAGAGGGGGTGTACGGCATTGTATAAACGGTAAAGGGTATTATTGATTTTCAAATTCCTCAAAAGTGGTTGCGCTCAAAAATTTCATTATATCCGCGTATCTTAAAAAATGATGCCCCCTAGTTGATTTAATTGGTTTTTCAAGATGATATTTTTTATCAAATAGTTCTAAGACAAGATACAGTTGGTCGGAATTTTTATGAAAGGGGTAATTGAACTTGTTTTTTAGTTCTGATCTTTTACAAAAATGTATAGCCTTAACCCTATGATAATTTTTACATTCTCCTTCTTTCGTCCAATGACTAAAATATTTTATTCCTTTAAATTTTTTTAAATCTTTATTCGATATTGGTGTATGAAAAATCAATGGGTTATTCGATAAATATGTCTCCTGTTCTCCTCTTGCTTTTCCAATCATAACCTGTCCCTCAGGAAAGTTTGGTATGATATACTTCTGAGCAATAGTATTCTTTAAAATTTCATTCGAATCAATTTGTAAAACTTTTTCTTTTAGAAATGTTCTTAGTAAATTATTGTTTTGATTGTAATTCAAATTAAGTGGAAATGCGCCAATATTTACTTCATTTATTGATTTGTAATATTGCGTCTCTTTCGCCTTGTTATCATCTAATTCTCCGGGAAATAATATATATCCTCCTATTACGCCTTTTTCTGCTTGATCAAAATAATTTTTTGACTTGAAAAATAATGAATCCCTATAACGATGCATCTGATTTAAAGTATCTGGAGGAGGTGCATCATCGCTAATATATTCATCATTCGAAAATGTTTTTATCCGATATTTTGCGTCAAATAAGTAAGTATGCATTGCGCCTTCTGGAATATCTTTTTTGTACATTCTTAGTGTTATGTCAGGTCGTTGTTCTTCTGTAAAAGAACGCAAATTGTTTTTATTATCACTTTCACTGTTCTTATAACTATAATCATGGAGCAATTCAATTCTGTCGCCGTTAGATAATTCGAAAGTAAAGCAAGAAAATAATTCTGATATGCGAATATCATTCCACTTCTTTTTTTCAAATTTATCTTCAAAACTTGATTCAGGACGTACCCCTGTTATTTCCTCAATCATGTTTTTTATTTGAATAAAGCACCAAATCTGATATAACTCTGCGATGTTTTTATATTCTAACTTTCTGTTTTCACCCATAAACTTAACTCCTTGCATTAGAAGCAAATAATTTCTATAGAACCCAGAGTAACCGACCCGCTTTTGAATGGTCAGTGATTCTTGTTTAAATCCTGTGAAATCACCAACAGACCTCCAAAAATTATGATTTTTTAAATTGTTAAGTTGTTTGCGTTGGTGGTTATATTCTACTATTGTTTGTTGGGAAATCGTGCTTTTATATTTCTCAGTGATGAAACTAAAAACTCTCTGATATTGAAAGAAAATATTTCCTAAGGCATATTTGATAAATCGGTTTTCAGGTGTATCTACCGACAACTCTTTTTTAGAAACTTGATAATAATGATTTTCATTTTTTCTTTGTTCCGCAAATTCCTCTTCCAATTGTGGTGTTAAATAAACCAGTTTCTCTCGTCTTAAATATGAAATAGATTTTAATAACCTATTGTGTGGTTTACTTATTATAAGATTCGCTTCGTGTAGTAAATGAGTATATAACTGTTGGAAGATGTGCCACCATACAAAGGGGTGATTTAATTGTCCTATAGATGAACCAGAGAATGTCTTTTTTAGAAAATCGAGAACAAGTAATGGATATGCTTTTTGGATTGATTCTATAAGTTTTGGATAATCAGATTTATAATCGAGTTTTATAGGAAACACCTCAAATTCAAAAATGAAATTTTGAAGTTTATTGTTTAAAGAATAAACTATGTTTAATTGAAACTTACCAATGTCGTTACCAAAATTGAGCGTACCGTTTAATCTGGAACTGCGATAATTAAACTGGTTCACGATCTCTTTTAACTCGTGCTTTATATAAGGATCTATATGATTATCGGGCGGATACTTTTCATCAAACTCAATTTCAATATTATATACTGTATTCTCAAAAAATACAGGCCAAACACTTTTATAATTATTTAGTACTACCGCCTGATCTTTTTCAAAATCAAATAAAGACATGCTTCCCGAACTGAAGTAATAGTCAGCCTGAGTATGAAGAGTCTTGTTTTTAATTTTTGATTTTGTAAATGCGAAGTTGGCATTTGCGCTAAAAACAAAAATGCTAAGATGCTCTGATTTAATATTTAGTATTGCTTGGCCCATTAATTCCAATAGGATGTATAACCCGAATCTGTCAGTTTTTTTATCATGTTTTTACATTTCTTCAAACTCCTTGGGGCTTTTTGTAATAATGTTTCTAAATTATTTAAGACATCCTGTGTTTTTCTTTCATCTCCTTCAATACGAGGCAATATTTTCATTAAAACAATATCGTCTATTGCATGCATTAACCAATCAGAGGGCTTGTTCGAAAATTTTGAACTATTATACGCATACATAATTGCTTCATCCAGAGTTCTATAAGCAATCATGAAGGCTGTGTTGTTTAGCTTGTTGTTGATCTCATTCAGCCTTTTTAAAATAATCTCGTGTTCAGAAAACTTTGTTAGCAGATCCCTTGTTGGTTTTATTTCATCTGGTATAAACAAACTAGTGTCAATGGAGTCGTTATATGACCAATCTGTGTTTTCACTCATTATGGTTAAATGTCCATCTTCATTATCCAAATTTTTCTCAAATGTCATTGCTCGATCTAAAACCTTACGACTGAATGAGTGAGTTGTCTCATCCATATTTACAGTTCCAATGATTATTAAATTGTGCGGAAGGCCAATGCCTGTGCTTACAAATTTGAGGTCAATTTCGGCAGAAATAGTTGCTACTTCTTCAAAATTAGTTTTATAGGTATTATATATTTCCGCACTGATTAATGAGTCGGTAGTAATAGTTCCGTCATCATTTTTTTTCCTAGATTCTATCTTACTAAGATACTCTGCAAAATATTGTTCAACAGGCGCCAAGTTCATTTCGTCTAAACAAACAAAGAAAGGAATATTAATATTGTTCCATGCCTTTATTAAAAATTTAACAAAGTCAGTCACTACGTACTTTGCTCGACCAATACGAGAAACATATCCCAAAAGTTCGATTGAATCGTGCCAATTAGGTTTTACAGAAATATTGATAAAGTTACCTGGATAATCTCCTTGGCGTAAATAATCTGGGCATGTCTTATAGGCCAACGTTCTTACCATTCTTGATTTACCTGTACCTGAAATTCCAGCCATCAACAAAAATGGTTTTGTTTTTATAGCCGCTATTTCTTTTCTGTATTTATGATTAAAATCTAATCCCATAGATTGTTGTTTAAAGTTAATTTTATCAAAAACGGCATCAATGTAAACATTTCCGAATTTTTTCCCATACAAATCTCTTATGTACCTGCCCGCCTCTAATGTAAATTCATACAAGTATCCTTGATTGACACCGCCATTAATATTGAATGGTTTGTTATTTACTGAAGAGAGATGTTGAATTATGTTTTTATTGTTTGACGATAACGTGTTGCCACTAATGATTGGAGTCAACGATACTAAATCAATATCAACTCGATTGCCATCGTTATTCCAGCCTTGACCGGGTTTTGGATTGGGTGCATCATAACCATCATTAGTTGCAACTGATACTGCCTGCAAACCATCGCTGTAATGAAAAATTATATCACCTTTTTTCACTTTCAAAACATTATCCCAATAAAATCGACTTTTACCATCCTGCGCTATTTTCGGTGCCCACAAAAATTTCATACCCTCATTGGGGTTAAAAGTTGAACCCTGAGCAACAAACCATATTTTTGGATTTTGTGGTACTTTATTTATTAGGCTTTCTATTTTATTTAGCACTTCGTTTGCTTCGCCGTCGATAAAAATATTTTTAAGATCATTAAGGCGTGGTGTTATTTTTTCTTGATCTAAATCTCCATCCTTGAACAAATACATTTTTTCTGAACTACCTAAAGGTTTCTCCCATCTCCAGTTTTCCGGAATTTGTACTGTCTGAATAATTTCAAACCTTACGAATGATGTATATCTTCCATCAGGATCATCTACATTGTAGTTATTTCCTAAATGAGTGAATGTTGATTTTTTAACGTTTGTATCAAAAATTGCATTTATGTCTTTTTCTGAAATCTTGCTATAATAACCCCATTTAGCTGTGGGATTTACAATAAAAACATGGTCTCCAACTTTTTCATTTTGAAAAGTTTTATCGTTCCAATAAAAGTTGTTGTCGTTTTTTAATTTTAGTGCATTATTTTGAGAATCACTACCTGATTTAATTTCATAAATTAATGCACGTTCTTCCATAAAAACTTCGTTTGTTTTTTGAATTATTTCAAACCCTGATGACTGTAATAATTTAAAGCATGGGGTATTTACTCCGCCTGCAAATGTGTTACGATCTATTTCATTTCCATTAGCGAAAATGTTGGCGTACGATACAACTAACTTCGGTGGATATTTTTTATTGTTAAAAACGACATCGTAATATCTTGATGCTGCATCAGATGGAACACCTTCGTTATCTATTTTTTCAATAGCCGATAACAAGTTTTCTCTGGTGATGTTCGATGGTATACTCATTGTAAAATATCAATTAAAACTCGTTATACTTTTTTGCGTTTCCTTTTGATTTATCAACAGGATATTTTTCCGCATTTTTCTTTAATTTTTCGAAAACTATCTCAGCAATGTCAAAACCATACTTTTCTGCTAACAAAATTGAATATGTAAAAACGTCTGCAAGTTCTTCTTTTACACGATCAATATTTACATTTTCCGGATTTTTCCATAAAAACAATTCGAGAAGTTCTGCAGCCTCAACGTTTATCGCAAGTGCTAAATCTTTAGGATTGTGAAATTGTTCCCAATCGCGTTCGTTGCGAAATTCAAGAATTGCCTCTACTATTTTTTTTAAATCAGACATAATCAGAACTGAAATTAATTAGGATTTTATTGTTTTTCTAAAGCGTTCAAATTTATTTCTTATAAAAATCAAAGTTTGTTTCCAAACATGGTCTCAAGTCTAGATCATTAGTTCCTACTTGGAAAAAATTACCGCCTAATGATTGAAAATAATCTAAACCTCTGCCCATTTTAATGTTCCACCCATTATTCATTTTAAGTTCTCTATCGTGCAAAATTTCACTGAATTCATATCTAAATTCAATGTCGTGCTCAAATAAACTATTTGCAATTTGGTCAAAAACTAATGTGTTTTCTCTCTTTTGATAATCATCATCAAATCCTGTTATTAGATTTATTTTTTTACAACTACCATGCTTTACGATGATTTCACAAAGGCGTAAAAAATTATTTACCTGGTGTTTTTGTCTTATGTAAGAATCTTCTAAAATTATTTCTGTTACGCCAACTATGTATTCTTTAAAAAGAGTTTCATACCCATATCCTGTATCTCCATAAAGCACTTTTATTCGCTTTTCTTCCAATGGCTTTACAACTTGGGTAATATCTTCGTTAGATGTTTCTACTTTTTCAAGTATTGCATCTTTTGGTATTTCTACTCCTTCGATTTTTCGTGGATTATGAGTGGCCTCAGAATTTTTACTTTCTGGGCAATAAACAACCACCTCTGTTCCATCTGATTTAAAATAAGATAAATCAATTAATGCAAATTCATCATCTGGTTTTGCCTTATTCATTTGCTCTTTTACACGTCTCCTTCCCTCAATAGCAAATTCAACCAATTGATTAAACTCCTCTTCTGAGGGTTCGCCTGCTGGATGAATTAATTTGATATAGGCAGTAACGGTTTTTCTAATTGCAGATTCATCACGGCCTTGTATGTTAGGGCCTAGTTTTAATCTTCTACTTACTATGTCAACATAATCTTTGTTGTGCTTAAACATATAGTGAAAAGCCTCCGCCATATAATCTGTTATAAGACCAAAACTTTGTGTAAAAAACTTGTTATCCATTTTTGGTATTTCCCAGCCCGGCAAATAAAAATAAAAACGATCCTGAATAGCAAGATCAAAGGCTTTGGGGAGTGTTATAAACAAATTGTGATCATATGAATTTACAAGTTGATCAACTGATTGATCTATGTTGCCAACGAAAGAAAAACTAGCATTGGCAATTACTTCCTTACCTCTCGAAAATCGACCATTAGCCATATAGTCCTTCATGATTTGTATGGTGTCGCTGTCCTTGATTTTCATGTTACCAACTTCATCAAAAGCGATATTGTCCCAAAAACCAACAGCACCCACTTGTTGCTTTCTGTTGTTATATAATAGTGTAGCGGTGCTTGCTTGGCCACCACTTAATAATGTAGAATAAGGAGAAAATTCTGAATAGAAATAAGACTTTCCAGTACCTCTTGGACCAAGTTCAATGTAATTGTAATTGTTTTGAACGATTGGTAATAACCTCGACAAAAAATGCATTTTTAATCTAAACCCCGAAGGGAATTTTGATTTTATCTCTGGAGGAGGATTATCCATTATCTCTGGACTCAACCCCACACTTCTTAAAATCACATCAATCCATTCATCTCTTGTAAATTGTTTTCTTCCTTCGAAATAAATGGTTTCATTAAAACGTGCCAACTGAATTGGTCTTAAATCTTCAATGTAAAATGCATAATTATCTTCCTCAACTTCATTATGAGCCAGCGTAATTTCTGCCCACATTCCTCCTTCTAGTAATTTTCCATTTTCCTTGTAAAATTTTTCATTTATGGCAATTCTCTTTGAACCAAAGTTTTCCATTTCAGCCCAGTGACGTCTTTCCTTTTCGTGATATTTTACATGGATCTTATCGATGAATTTATGTCGCCCCAATTGTTGAACCTTTGATTGTGCACTATTTGATTCATCTGGCCTTACGTAATTTGATTCTATCACTTCCAGCACCGCAGTTTTACCGGCTTCAATTTCATTTGGATCATCAGTAGCACAATATTTAGAAAGTAAAAATTCCAATACGAATGATGGAACATTTGCTGCTTTCTTAATTTGATGCACCAAGTCTTTTCTAACAACTTTGCCAGCAAATACTTCGTTTAATTTTTTATCTAAATGATCACTCATGATATATAATCGGTTTTTATGGTAATAGTTGAATACAATTTGTTGGTAACAGGATCAGTTATTCTAACCTCAAAATCACCTTCAAAATCTGTATCCATATCTAATGCAATTTTGTAAGATTGACCTGGTATGATTTCAACAAATTTAGACGCTTCATTTACTTTCTCATCAGCAGAAGGCTTTCCAACAATTTGTGTTCCAGAAATAGCCTCCATTCTTATTGCAATTGGATCAAAACCAAGTTTTCCTTCAATAAAGGATGCTATTTCAAAAGAAGGCCTTCTCGAAGTAATAACGCCTGTTGTTTTGCCTTTATAAGTTAGGTTGATAACAATCTGATCCTCTTTTTTTGCAACGATTTTGGAAATTATCATTACAGGGACCACATTTTCTTGAAGGGATAATCCTTCATGAAAATAAGTAGTGTTTTTCTCAAATACAGCAAAATCTTTTAGAAATACAAAATCTTTTACGTCAGATTTTATTCCCAATTGTTGAGGTGAAAATCTGAGTGCTGATTCAGATGTGGCACCAAGTCCAGCCAAAGATCTAGACTTAGTCATGATCCATTCTCCTGCCGGCTTACTTACGCTATCACCAGCCTGAAATGTTGGATGTAAAACAAATCCATGATCTGTGGCTATCACAATTTTTTCAAATCCATTTTGACTTAATGAGTATATTGATTTAACCAAATTTTGAACGGCTTGGTGCATAGCATGCATGCTGTTGGACGCCATATTTTCTCCAGCTGTATCTATTTCACTTGTGGTTACAATTAATAAATCAATAAGGTCAAATGAGTTAGTAGAAATCAATTTATCCATTGACATGATTTCACAACGATCACCCAATTTTTCTTTTAAATAATCCCTGCGATTAGCTAAGTTTAATAAAGGTTTATCACCCATAAATGACTCTAATGAACCTTGGTAATTCTCAAGGTGTAAATCTTTTTCAGCATTGGGAAGTAATGCAGCCATACCAAACTTTGTTACAGTAGGTAAATAAGCACAAGATGGAATTAAATTAATATTGAAATGCTTTATTAACTGCTCTTCTAATTCTTTTGCTAATTCAAAACGTAATGCATCTATTAATAAAAAAGCGGTTTTAGTGTTTACCTTCAACATGGGTTGAAGATGTTTGGTAAACACCTCCGAATTATTCAGCATTCCAGTAACTGGCCAATGTTCATTTACTATTAACTGCTGATATACTTTCTGATTCTTTTCGGTAATATTATTGTAACTATTTCTTACCAATTTCACCAACTGCATTAACGCTTCATTAGGCTGAAGAACTTCCATTTGTTCTTTTTCAAACTTACGCTGCAACATATCTATTTTATATCCTTCAGTGGTATAATTTTCAATGCACGCTTTTAATGTATTTGCAGTGTTTGTTGAATTCTTGGACTTCTGTATAATTTGAAAACCGATATCCGCTAATCTCCAGTACCTTCTTCGCTCTGCATCATGGTGCAACCAAATATTATCCTTACTTGTTAATATTATTGAATTTGCCTCAGCAGTTTTTCCTTCTACAAGCAATTGAATGCAATGGTAGAAATAAGTGTTATCCTCAAAAGAAAAGGTTATGATCTCTCCAAGATTATTTTCATTTTTAAAGATTGATGCTAATGACAACTCATTTGCTACTTGCTCTGCCATTGAAATATAAACTTCTTCTGAAGTTTTATTATTACGAAGTGATTTACAAATTTCAATTACTGTTTGTTTCGCTGATGGTTTTGCAACTGGAACTAATTTTAGGGTTTCGGGTAAATCAATCGGCAAATCAAAAACAAATTCACTGAATAACATAAAACGCCATAATTCATAAGTAATTCCATCAAATGATTTTTCTTTTGGAACCAATCCAATTGTTTTAGCAACATCTTTGTATTCCTTCTGCCAAGTTTTATCTTTCTTTAAATTTTCTAACTGAATACTCGTTGGTGCCATAATAACACCTAAAATTTCCTTCTCAGATTTTCCGCCAGTAAGCGTTTGTAGTTTAGCCCAAGTGTTTCCTCCTCCTAATGCATTGATGGTTTCAAAATCAGGATTTTCATGCTCAAATAATGAAGTGATTTTTTCTTCTTTGTCTTTGAAACATGACTTGCATAAGGACTCGTATTTATCATTAGCATCATAAGGAAAGTAAGTGCCGCCCAATGTGAAAATAAAAAACGGGTCATCTATTTTCTCTTGTTTTGTTTCTGGAGGTGGAAAAGGAACATACAGGATCATCCTGGCATTTTTATCTGTTGGAAGAACTTGGTTATAATAATCCAAGGCATCTTCTCTTATAGATAACACCGATTCAGAAATGTCAAATATGGTTATTCCTTCATCGTTTAATGCTGGCAATAAATTAAAATAAAGATGTTCAGCATCATATAATACTAAAGAAGGGAAATCCTTTAGTTTAGATTTTATATAATTGGTTATAAATTCTTCAATCATTCTCCAAAGTTTAATTCGTTAATGGGATTAGTCTTTTTTGTAGTCTTTACTACCTTTTCTTTCTTCTCCTTAGGCTTGACCTCACAAATATGTTCTAGTCCATGAGCGATAGCCATGCTTAAATCTTTCTTGCATTTTTTTGTTACCCTATCAGGCCATATATAATAGGCTAGATGTGCCCAATCGTATTCGCCTTTTTCTAATTCTTTCCAACAATCTTCAGTTACTTTGCGCCATTTTGTATGACGGAATAAGTTATGAAGCGGCGCTGCGGTAATTAATACGCCATCATCATGATTTGGCTTGTATGGTAAAGCAGTAATGCGTAACAACTCTTTCTTCATGTCTTCTAACTCATGTTCAAAGTCATTCAACTCTTTCAATTCCTTTAAACCTTTATTATCGAGAATAGTATTAAGTTCAAGGGGTTTCTTTTGCTTAACTACCTCATCAATTTTTGGTTGCAGGTAATTATTGATAACTGCAACTAAAGTTTGATCTGTTAACTTTGGATAAAAAAGCCAAATTGTATAACTACCAGAAGCTGTTGAAATTGGCCAATAAATTGGACTTACTCTTTTATTTTGAGTATACTCATCAAGATGACTTGCAAAGAATTTACTTGGGGTATCAAGCCATTCCAATAAATCCCGTACATTTAATAATTCTGCTAATTCACTTTCGATTTTATCAGCCTTTTTCCCCCAAACGAAAGATAAACATTCTCGAATATATTTTATTATATTGGCTCGATTGCCTGATCCTGAGACTCCAATTCCATCCCATATCACAGTAATTGGATAATCTGATTCTCCAATTACTGAATCAATTGATTTGTTTTGATAATTTTCAACATATTTTCGTTCCGAAATAAATATATTACTTGAAATGTTATTTCTCGTTGCAGGTAACAAAAACTGATCCGTCAAGCTACCAGGACTTAAAAAAGGTAATGCACTAAATACATCTTTCTTAAGAGGGATACACTCCTGTTTAACTGCAAATCTAATATCCCAACGTCCGAAAACAATTCCTAAAAGCCAAGAGAATATACTTTCTATCGCTTTTTTATAATTAAGTTTAAAAGCAATTCCTTCTTGACTATATTTAGTATTTCCAATTATCTCTTCAATTTTCAATACTTGAATTTCATCAATATTGAAATATTTAAAAATTTCATTATTGATATGCTCCAGTGAAGAAATATGATTTTTACGATTAGATTCCAATAAAGAGAAATAGGCCTTGATGCTATCATTAATACCTGAATTGCAATTTATTGGAGGAATATTAAAAAATAAACTAGTTTCAGATATTTTATAAATATCCATGAACCAATAGTAGTTTTTTATTGCCTCTTCGGAAAGAGTTTTCCTTAATTGCAAGGGGAAATGTGTAAAAGGCGATTTATTAATTAATCCAACTTCAAATTGGGGAGAATTATCTGAACCTAGACTCAACTTAAGTAAATAATCAAAAAGCTTGGAATTCCAAAAAGAACAACAAACTGCTGTTTCATTTTCAGAGGTTAAAAAAGCGCTATTCTTGCCATGTGTAAAAATAATTCCTCTTGGTACAATCTGACTAATAAAGTTATATGATCTTCTAGGCCAACTAAGGCCTGATAGAAAATACCATCTCTCACTTTTTATTGTTCGAGAAGAAACTTTATATAAATGCTCAGCGTATGACTTCACATTCTTTCCATTGTTGCTCCAATCAATACAAGTATTTATGTCCATGAAAAACCTGACATTATCCTCAGACATTAATAATGATTTCCAATCAGTACATTTTTCCCTTAGAACATTCTCAGTCCTAATTTCCCAAAAGTTACGAACAAATCTAAAATTATCAGATGTGGCTAATCCCTGCTTTGCAGTTCTAATCTCTGTTTCAAATGAATCATTATCTCTAAATATTTTTTTTGTACTTTCATCAAGCCAGTAACATAATGGTTGATTTGGAATTTGTCCAAACTGATTTGTATTTTGGATAAACTGATTGTTCCCAAACAAAATAGAATCCTTTAAAGCAAAGTCTTTTTGATCTGATTTCAAAACCCTAATAAAAATTGATTTTTTAAAACATTTTTTACCTATTATGTATGCAGCCGTTTCAACCATTGCATCAAGCACTCCGTTTCCTAGGTCTACAAAATATTTCAGATAAGTATTATTTATGAAATACTCTTTTCGCCATTCCAAATAGGAAACAATAAAAAAGATTGTTCTAGTAGATATTGTACCAAGAAATCCAGATTCAATTAAAAGAATGTGCATTCGTTCAACAAAGGCGGCTGCTAGATCATTTTTACCTTTTGGATAATTAAAATCTATATAATTTTTGGTATCTAAACTTGCAGCTCCAAATGGTGGATTCATCAATATTACATCATATTTCTTCTTACAAAGTTCAATGAATGAAAAACCTCTAGCAGCATCATCCGCGAATAAGAGTTTTTGATAGGCTTCACCTTCATTTGCCGTTTCCGCCAACTCTTTCAATATTCTAAAAACTTCAGTAGAAGCATTTTCTAAAAAGGAATCTCTATACTTTTTTGAAGAATAAAAAGCGGCTCG
>Ga0114967_10003109_pt1 | contig 13716 bp, 12 predicted proteins | sample M_130628_MF_Meta_FD_92639 | JGI IMG/M metagenome (GOLD analysis project Ga0114967, IMG submission 92639) | Freshwater microbial communities from Lake Montjoie, Canada to study carbon cycling - M_130628_MF_MetaG | ecosystem: Environmental > Aquatic > Freshwater > Lake | place: Lake Montjoie... | reverse complement strand
CGACGACAGCGTTGCCGACTTCGACTTCGACTTCGACGACAGCGTTGCCGACTTCGACTTCGACTTCGACTTCGACGACAGCGTTGCCGACTTCGACTTCGACTTCGACTTCGACGACAGCGTTGCCGACTTCGACTTCGACTTCGACCTCGACGACAGCGTTGCCGACTTCGACTTCCACGGCAGCGCAGTCAACATCCACCACGTTGGGGAGTTCCGTTGCGTCAAGCATGGAAGAGCTCAACGGACGCAGTATCCGTTCTGGAGATTTGCGTCTGCGAATGACTGGTGAGGGACTCAAGCCGGTTTCACCGTTCCGAGTTGAAGCTCATTCGACACCACAGATGGTCGCCTCGGGTACGACAGACATCAGCGGCGGATACGACGCCGAATTCACCGTGCCGGCCGATCTTGAGTCAGGCGCGCACTCGTTCGTGGTGATGGGGGTGAATCCCTTTGGCAATCCGATTGAGGTCACATCGAACTTTTACGTGCTGACCGATGGAACAATCGCGATGCCGATGAGTGGAACCGATGGCACAAGCGCAGCAGGTCTTCCGGTAACGGGTTCGAATACGACCAGCCTTCTCATCTGGGCAAACCTGATGCTTCTGGGTGGCGGTGGAATCGTGGTTCTCGCTCGACGGGAGCGAAGCGGTCGCCTCAAGCCTTCGGAATGACTCGAAAGAGCAAGTGAGCGCTGAGCCGGAGAGTTTCCCGGCGGTAATCCAGCCACGTACGTTTGCTGTGAAGGGAATTCCTTCCTCGTACCAGGACTGGTGGCTGGTCCGACGGGGTCCGGTGCTCATTGCGATTGCCAGTTTTGTTGTTCTCTGTAATGTCGCTTTGTCTCAATCGCCGAAGATGATTGAGCCTGATCCCTACGCATATCGGGCTTCTATTTCTGCGCTCGCCGACGGCAACGTAAATCTGACGACTCAGCAGTACATGGAGTTGTCGATCAAGTTGTCGAAGACTGCATTGGGCGGCGGAATTATGCAGTGGCATCAACTAGGCGACGGACAGTGGATAAGTGAGAAGAATCCGGGTTATCCGTACCTCGCAGTGATCTTCCAAAAATTCGGTGCACTTCGAATCACTCCTCTTCTCTTTGGAGCTCTTGGTTGTCTTGGGCTTTGGTTTGGTGCCCGGAGGTGGATTGGAGACTGGGGGGCTGCATTTACAATTTCGTTGTATTGCTCTGCATCGGCGTCAATGGTTTTCGCTTGGCGGGAGAGCATGCCGACATTCACTGACACATCGCTTCTGGCCTGCGGAACTGGTTTGCTCATATGGTCAGTTCTGTCAGTAGAGAAAACTCTGAGACGTCGCATGGGCATCGGAGCGTTGGCATTCTTTTCCTTCGGGCTTGCGACATTTGTCCGCTATTCGAACGTCACAGTTCTTGCTGTGGCTCTAGCGTTCGCCGCGATTTCGTGCATCTCAACGCGATGGGGTCTACCAAAGCGCGTATTCCTCGTGTGGGTTTTTGTGGTTTTGGGGTGCGTAGGCATGCTGTTGTGGTTCAACGACACCTTCTACGGGTCGGTTTTCAGCACGGGTTACCAAAACCGATATGCGGGGGGTGAGTTCACGTTCTCATCTATCCCAACCAACGTCCGGGCCATGCCGATTCGTGTAATCGAAGCGATGCCGGTGTTCTTGGTGGCGATTGCGTCAGTCGCCTATCTGATTTGGGATGAGTGGAAACAACGTGGCACGAAAACGGCCTTGAACGAGGATGTCGGCCTCACCAGCTCGGCCGCAGAAATTGATAACTCGGGTGATGAATCTCGAGCAAACAGAGTCATTGATCGCTGGATGTTTGTCTTCTTGGTTGCATCGTGGATTTCAACCTGGGGCCTGTACCTGATGTTTGCCGCGAACGCGAAGTTGTCCCTGGGTGCAAGTCTCTTTGGCGTGGGTAATTACACCTTTAGCCGGATGTTTGTTCCTGCTCTTGCACCGATTGTGTTGCTCGCCGCGTGGTTTCTGATCCGGATACCACTCGGTATCGCATTCCTCACGCTTCTCGTTCTCCTCTTCTTCGGAATAGGTGATTTCATTTGGGTTGTGAATAGCCCGTGGGCCGAGAACCCGTGGTTCAGAGTTGACACTCCTGTACCGACACCGCCAGCGCCCTCACCGACTCGCTGATTGACGCCCTGAAGGGCGGCGGCGCTTCACAAATGCGCCTATTTCATTTTTGGCGCGTATGACGCGCCTTTACGATACGGTCCGATTCGTAGTGGGGGAAGCAAAAACGATCAGATTCGATCAGTGGTCGGCGGAAATACACACAAGTTCGAAGGTATGAAAGGTCACTTCATAATGAAACAGATCATGTTGCATGGCGAGAACGACTGGCGCCTCGATGACATTGACGAACCATCGCCGGGGCCGCGTGACGCGCTCGTGCGTATCGCTGCCTGCGGAATCTGCGGAAGCGACGTTACCTATGTGCATATGGGTTTCGGCCCAGGGCACCCGATTCCGCTCGGTCACGAAATGGCCGGCATCGTCGATTGGGTCGGAAGCGAGGTTGCCGATATTGCAGTTGGCGATCGTGTTGTCATCTGTCCATCAGACGTTGGAGAGGGTCCGATGGGTTCGGGTGGAGCACAGGGTGGACTGACGCCGTTGCTTTACGTACCCGAAGCAGCAAACGGCAAGCGACTGTTCAAAGTTCCCGATGGCATGGCGCTGACGACCGCAGCCCTTGCCGAGCCGTTGGCCGTCGGAATGCAGGCGGTGAACCAATCGGAAGCAAAGCCGGGCGAGAAGGTAGCGATTTTCGGCTGCGGCCCCATCGGGCTCTTTGCCATGGCGACGCTCGCTGATCGCGGAGTGACCGACGTAGTTGCCATTGACTTCAGCCCCGCACGACTTGAGTTGGCGAAGGAGATGGGGGCATCCCATGTGCTCAACCCGTCCGAGGTCGATGTATGGGCGGAGCTCAAGCGCATCCACGGCGAGGTGCCGTTCATGTTCGGACCCACGCCAGCAACCGATGTGTTCATCGAAGCATCGGGCGCCGACAGCGTGATCGGCGAGGTCTTACAGAAGGGCCGTGTCGACGGCCGCCTTGTCATTGTTGCGTTGCACTTCCGACCCGTCCCCACCAATTTCTTAGACCTTTTGATGAAGCAGTTCACCGTGCGCGGTTCAATGGAATATCCCGAACGATTCGAAGACGCTATTGAACTCCTTGGGCGTCGAGATTTGTCGGCTGTTATAAGTCACAAGTTGTCGCTGGAAGAATTCGGTGACGGACTTGCGATCCTTGAGGGATCGAAAGACTGCGGCAAGGTCATGATCACAATGGAAGGTGCTCAATGAACGGCGTTTCATTCGATTTCACAGGGACAAGCGTTCTCGTCACTGGCGGAACAAGCGGTATTGGATACGCAGCCTCGACAGCGTTTGCTGATGCAGGCGCTTCTGTGACTGTCACTGGCACTCGATCATCTGCGGCCGACTACGACACCGAACTCTCGCGGTTCACGTATAAGCAGCTCGAAATGCGCGATGGAGAAGCAATCGATGCCCTTGCGGCGAGCCTTGGTTCCCTCGACGTATTGATCAACAACGCGGGCGCAAGTTTTCCCGATGGGCTCGATGAGTGGAGCCCCGAAGGTTTTCATGCATCGATCGCCATGAACGTAGAAGGAGCACAGCGACTTTCTATTCGCAGCCGTGAGGCGTTGGCGAAAAGTTCGATGCCGGGCGGGGCAAGTGTTGTCAATGTCATTTCGATGATGACCTATCGAGCGACAACGATTGTCCCTGGTTATTCCTCGTCGAAGGCTGCACTGCTCGCTCTCACTCGAAACCTTGCTCTCTATTGGGCCGATGACGGCATCCGCGTGAACGCGGTTGCACCGGGCCTGATCGACACTCCCATGACGGCGCCGATGAAGCCGTATCCCGAGATGCTCGATGGGGAACTCTCGAACCAAATCATGCGTCGCATGGGAACACCGGAAGAAGTCGCTTCAGCGATCCTCTTTCTCTGTTCGGCAGCGTCGTCGTTCACTACTGGAACCGCGTTCGCCATCGATGGCGGATGGCTTGCTCTCTAAGTAAGGGTTGAAATGGCGAACGAAATTCGAATCGATGATCTCGCTACTCCTGTTCTCAATGATATGCAACGTATGGGTCTTGAATTTGGGGAGACTCAAAATTCCGAACTAACTGTTGACGCGGTTTGTGCCGCAGCAGTTGCTCAAACAGGGCTAAGCGATTTTGGTCCCGATGATTTTCGCGAGCGGCTCGAGGTGCAGCTCGAAGAGATGAACGCCGACCCTGAACGCACCGGGCTAGGTCGAATGATGATGTTCGGAGATTGTGTTCGGTACGCGTCGAATCGACTCCGCATTCGAGATCTGCTCAAACAGCACCCAGAAATTCTCGACATTGAAATCGAAAAGCCCGTGATTGTGATCGGGCTTCCTCGCTCGGGCACGACAAATCTCGTGAATTTGCTCGCTGCCGACAGTCGGTTTCGCTCAATGCCGTTGTGGGAATCGTACGAACCAGTTCCTGATGCACGGGAAGAGACACCGGCCGATGGCGTTGATCCCCGCTGGACTCGATGCCAAGGCCAGTGGGAAGCGATGCAAGCGGGCGCTCCATTCATTGCGGCGATGCATCCTATGAACCCTGATCATGTTCATGAGGAACTTGAACTCATGACGCCGGACTTCACGAGTTACAACCTCGAGTGGGTGGCCAGAACTCCAAAGTGGCGTGACTACTTCCTCGCCCACGATCAGACACCTCATTATGCGTACATGAAAACGGTGTTGCAGATTATGCAGTGGTATCGCCCGCGAGAGCGTTGGGTGCTGAAGTCGCCGCAGCATCTCGAGCAGATCGGGCCGTTGATGACAACATTCCCTGACGCCACGATCGTCGTGACTCACCGTGACCCAGTCGCAGTGGTGCAGTCAACCATAACGATGCTGACCTATGGGGCGCGCACGTCGTATAAGACATCGAATCCCGAGTGGTACCGCGACTACTGGATCGATCGAATCGGCCGCTTGCTCGATTCCTCGCTCCGCGATCGTCACCTTCTTCCGCCGGACCGAACAGTCGATGTGTTTTTCCATGAATACATGGCCGACGAACTGGGCACATTGCAGCGCATTTATGACATGGCGGGAATTGAATTCACCGAGAACGCGAAATCTGAAGTTGCTGCCCATCAAGCAGCACATCCCCGCGGCAAAGAAGGGCGCGTTGTGTATGACCTGCGCGGCGACTTTGGCATCACCCCAGAAGAAGTTCGTTCTCGCTTCACCAACTACATGAGCACGTTTCCCGTACAAATTGAGGTCAAATGAACATTCAAGACCAGGTCGACCATCTCATCGACACCCGACCGGGAAAAGAATTGCTCATCCCGGTCTACGACGATCCGGCGTATCCGGTTGTCGATGGGCTCATCTATCGATCGGGTGGAACCACTGCTACCTACATGATCCTCACTGATAACGGTCGCATCATCGTTAACGCAGGTATGGGCTATGAAGCTCCGCATCACAAGCGGGTGTTCGATGCGATCTGTCCCGGGCCGACGCACTACATCTTCACCACGCAAGGGCACGTTGATCATGTCGGCGGCGTTGACCTCTTCAAGGAAGCGAACACCAAGTACGTCGCACAGGCCAATAACCCCGCGCACCAGCGTGACGACAAGCGTATTCAGGGTCTGCGTATGCGCACTGCCGGCATTTGGTTCGACATGCTTGGTACCGACGCGATGCGCATTGCGAAAGAGAATCCGGGTGTCTCGATGGCTCAGTCAGAGCCAATGCCCGACATCCTCTTCGAAGATCGACTCTCGCTAACGATCGACGGACTCCGCGTCGACCTCTTTGCTGCGGTTGGTGAAACCACCGATTGCCTAATCGTGTGGCTTCCCGATCACAAGATTGCTCTTGTCAGCAACCTTTTTGGTCCACTCTTCCCGCATTTCCCGAACGTCAACACCATTCGCGGCGACAAGTACCGATTCGTTGAACCACAACTCGCAACGAATCGTTTTGTTCGTGAACTTCGACCGGAGATTCTCATCACCGGCCGCTACGAAGCGATTGTTGGCGCTGACCTGATTGAGGCCTCGCTCGAACGACTTCATGACGCGGTTGTGTATGTGCACGAAGAAGCGCTCAAAGGTTTCAACGCGGGTGTCGATATGTGGACGCTCATGGACAAGATCGAACTTCCACCAGAACTTCGCGTAGGCCAGGGTTACGGCAAGGTCTCGTGGGCGGTGCGCACGTTCTGGGAAGAATATGTCGGCTGGTTCAAACTTGAGTCAACGACAGAGTTCTATCCCGATAGCGCTCCGGCTGCGCTTGCAGAATTGCTTGATCTCGCCGGTATCGATGCGGCGCTCGATCGAGCGGAAGCGGCACTTGCTCGTGGCAACGCTCCACTGGCAATCAAGCTCGGAGAAGCAATCGCACAACGCGAATCGGACAACGCCCGCGTTCGATCGCTGATGGCGAATGCGCATCAGTACTTGCTCGACAACGGTGGCGATGTGAGTTTCTGGGAAAACGGCTGGCTCCGCACCGAACTCGCGCGTTGGAGCGAGGAGGCGTGATGAGCGCGGACATCGATCTCAGCGACCCGAAGACACTCCTTCGTGAAGATGTGCTCGATGATCCGCGCGCGTTTTACGACCTGCTCCGCAAAGAAGCACCCGTCTGGCAGATTCCGGGTCAAAACACGTTCCTCATTTCCGACCCGGTTCTCATCAAAGAAGCAGTAGGTAGGACCGATGACTTTTCGTCGAACATCGTCAACCTGTTGCACGACGACGGTACGGGCTGTCCGGTCACGTTTCGTATTTCGAGTTATCGCGATCCCATTCAGGTGTTCTCGACGGCGGACCCACCCGACCACACTCGTCATCGCAAATTGGTGCAACCGCATTTGAGTCCCGGTGCGGTCGCCGAACTCGAGCCCTCTGTGCGGGCGATTGTTGATGGCTGCCTCAAACCGGTGCTCGCAAGTGGACGGGTTGACATCGTTTCCACGTTCAGCGATCCGGTGCCTGCTCAAACCGTTTGTGCATTGCTCGGACTTCCGCCCGAGGATGTGGAGCAGGTTCTTCATTTCGCGTTCGCGACGGGATCGCTGCTTGATGGCGTGACCGATATGGAGGGAATGGGTAAGGCAGCGACGGCGGCGTTCGAACTGGGAATTTTTGTCCACACTCGTTTCGAAGAGGAACTGGCAAAAGCTCCTGAAGGTCGAGCAGGGCTCCTTGGAATTTTTGCGGCGATGTTCGAAGCAGGTGAAGTCACGAAAGACGAAGTGGGCAGCATGCTCACGGTCTTCGTCACTGCTGGTTCAGAAACCACTGCAAGTTTGATGGCCACGGCAATCGAAACACTCGCTCATGATCAAGCACTGCAGGAACGACTGCGCCAGGACCCGTTAGCCATTCCCGACGCGATTGAAACGTTCTTGCGCGAGGACGGCCCCTTCCAGTTTCACTATCGCTATGTTCCGGTCGATACTGCAATTGGTGGGGTCAGTATTCCTGCTCAGAGTTGTGTGATGTTGATGTGGGCCGCGGCGAATCGCCCGGCTCCGGGCTCAACCGATGCCGACACCGCAGACGATGCAGATCGCCGCTTGGCGCCGCACTTCGCATTCGGCCGCGGAATCCATTTCTGCATCGGTGCGCCGGTCGCCCGAATGGAAACTCGGATTGCGCTTGAACAGCTTCTCGGGTCGACAAAGTCGTTCCGTGTCGACCCCGACAATCCAATGGTTCGCCGACCCAGCATTTTCATTCGTCGTCACGCCACACTCCCTTTACTCATTGAAAATGCGTGACGTTGCCATGACCTCTCCAAGTTTTCGACGTGATCTCAATATGGGAAACACCTGGCTCCTTCCGGAGTGGAGCAGTGGCCCTGTTGGCGACGAGCGTGCCGTGCTCGAGGAAGCAAAAGCCGCTGGTTATCGGGGCATTCAGGGCGCTAATCCTGCGCTATGCCTCGAACTCGGCCTCGTTCCCGTGACCTTCGATATTCGGATCGTTCCCGGCGGTCTTGTTGAGCGCGCGCAGCAGTGGGCCGATCAGGGAATCGTGTGCAGCACGCTCATGGTCGGCACAGGGATGGAGTCCGATGACGAAATGGATCGTCTTGCCGAAGAAGTTCTTGAAGCAAGTACATCCTCTAGTGTTCCGCTTCTGATTGAAACGCATCGGGCGACGATGACCCAAGACATGTGGCGAACGCTTCGACTCGTTGAGCGCTTCCCTGAGATCAGATTCAACGGCGACTTTTCTCACTGGTACACCGGTCATGACATGCCAGTAGGGGATATGACCGAGAAGATTGAGCAGCTCGCTCCGGTGATGGAACGAGTGCGCTACATGCACGGTCGAATCGGAACCGGCGGCTGCGTGCAGATCGATATAGGCGATGGAGAAGAAGACGCCGCACCGGTCAGCCACTTTCGTGCAATGTGGACGAAAGCTTTCGAAGGATTCATCGCCAACGCCGCAAATGACGCGGTGCCGGTTGCCGATTTACAGATCGGTTTCGCACCGGAACTGTTGCCTGCCGACTTTGGTTATGCGCGAAAGTTCTTGACACCGAGTGGTGAACTCGAAGAAGAAGGCGATCGCTGGGAGCAGGGGTTGGTACTCACTCGGATAGCGAGCGAGTGTTTTGCTGAAGCGTTGAAGGCCTAAGTCGTCGCCGCTGCGCTAGAGCGTCACGGTGTTGGCAACGCCCTCGGCCCCCATGTTCACGACGAGCAATCGCACTGGCTTGTCGGTGCGGTTTTCGCCATTGTGGGCAGTGCCAACGGCCTCGAGGATTGCAGAACCCTCGGAGTAGTTCTTCACGACGCCTCCGTCATAGGTGACAGTGATCGTCCCTTCCAGTACATAGACATAGAGCGGGGCTTCGTGTTTGTGAAGGCCGGTCGACGCTCCTAGCGCAAACGTCAGAACAGCCGATGACACCTGCGCCTGCGAGCCAGTGGGGTATTGCAGCAATTGATCGAGGACTGTCTGTGCTTGCTTATCAAGAACCGTCGACGACTGAGGCTTGCCACCAGTGGCAGGCGCGGCGCTTGTCGTAGTCGAACTGGAAGATGAGCTGTCGCTGGAGCAACCCGCCGCCAAGATACCCACGGTGATGGTGACGGCGATCAGGATGTTTCGAGGGACATTGCGGCGACGGGAGATCATTAATTGAGTCTAGAGATGGATCCCTTCGACAGTGGCTACTCTTTGTCACCTGATCGGTCGTCCGACCGAATCGTCATCATCTAAGGGGAATGTTGTGGGTCGTCTCGCAGGCAAAGTCGCGTTCATCACCGGAGCAGCACGAGGTCAGGGCCGTTCACATGCGGTGCGCATGGCTGAAGAAGGCGCCGATGTCATCGTCAGCGACATCTGCGGCCCTGTTGGCACGAGCGGTGTTCGTCCGGCGACGCCAGAAGATCTCGCCGAAACTGTTCGTCTTGTTGAGGCCACCGGTCAACGAGTGATTTGGGATCACGTCGATGTTCGCGAACCCGATGCGCTCAAGGCCCTTGCAAAGCGCGGCGTTGATGAACTTGGTTGCATCACCACCGTTGTTGCTAACGCAGGCATTCTTAACTGGGCCCGCACCCATGAGATGACTCAGGACCAGTGGCAGGACGTCATCGATGTGAATCTCACTGGCGCATACAACACGGTGCAGGCAGTGCTTCCGCATTTTCTTGAGCGCGGCGAAGGCGGCTGCTTCATCGTGATTAGCTCGTCTGCCGGTCTCAAGGGCCAACCCTTCACACTCTCCTACACTGCGGCCAAGCACGGACTCGTTGGCGTCGTGAACGCTCTTGCTATCGAATATGGCGAATACAACATTCGTGCCAACTCGATTCATCAGGCCGGTGTCACGACTCCGATGGGCGATGTTCCTGGGCTCGGTGCGCTTATCGAAGAGCGTGCATTCACCGTTGGCCCGGTGTTCATGAACACAATGCCGGTTGAGTTCATCGAGCCAATCGATGTATCTAACGCAGTTGTGTATTTGGCGAGTGATGAAGCTCGTTACGTAACCGGTCTTCAGATGAAGGTCGATGCCGGTCTCGTCGGCCGCTGAATCTGGCCGCAGCACGAAAGAGCCGACCCAATGGGTCGGCTCTTTGCGTTCTCATCCAATAAATAGCCGGGTCAAACCACTAACTGCTTTCGGACTCAAACGGAGTTTGAAGTAGATCACGATGGGTTACAGGCGCTATGAAAAGAATTCGAGTTACAGCAATTGTTGGCGGTGTTGTGCTCGCTGCTTCACTTCTAGGCGCGTGCAGCAAGGGATCTTCTTCGTCGAGTACGACAACTGCTGCGAATAAGACAACAACCACTGCTGCGCAATCCGCAAGCACCACGGCAATGGCGGGAACCAACTTTCAGCAGTTCAGCGACCCGTCCGGGACCATTTCCTGCGCCGGTGGCTTGATTAGCGGCAGTTCAAACAACGTCACTTGCGAAACCGCTTCCAAAGGATTTTCCGCATTCGTAGCGCTCACTTCAGACGGAACGATTGTGAAAACCAGCGGGTTCCAACCAACGGGTCCCGCGAACACGCTTCCTGCTGGGTCGATGTCTCTCTTAGGGGCAGCTGACGGCAAGGGAATCACCTGCAAGGCAGCCGCTACAGCGATCACGTGTACCGCGAATAACGGTAAGGGATTCACGATGTCCACGACGTCGCTCACCTATGTCGGTGGAGCAGTTGCCGCAAGCTGAGCAGTAACGCTTGTTGACAGTTTTGATTTGGTGAACGGACCCCTGGCTTGGGCCGGGGGTCCTTCGCGTTGTGGCGCAGTTAGGTCAAGCCCGCGATCTTTTTGGCGAGGTAGGGCGAGAACCAACCGGCATAACGTGATTGCAGTTGCGGCAGCTGCCAATCGCGTCCGGTAACAACACCGCGACAGTCAGGTGAGTTGCAAAGACAATCGAACTCGTCGTAATCGCCACCGTCGCTCATGGCGTAGTCAAAGCAAAGCTCTTCGCCAACCACGATGTCACGCATAGCGACCACCAACATGTTGCCGGCCAGGCCACAGTTGGGCGTGCACGAATGATTGATGTAATCGCCAGGATCGCCAGTTTCCCCAGAGACCAAGTACAGGTGTTCATCGACCTGCATCGTGCGTGACACGCGTTCGGCGGGAAGCGAACGCAACTCGATGTCGTCAGCGACCCAACCGCCAAACGCGGCAACGGACTCGCCGGGGGTAATGGGTTCGATGACGTAGGCACCCATCCCCTTGTCGCCGGCGACTCGTGCCTGTGCTTTTGGAGTCAACCAGTTGAAATACACGGTGAAACTTTCCCATACCGATAAGCAGGCCTAGCGGTTACGAGAAACCGATCGTAGAAAAGTCTTCTCCGGGGACGAAAAAGTCCCCGGAGAAGACTAAACTTTGGAAATGCGCCGCCCCAGAGCTCACCTCGCCCGTCTTTTTGCCGCCCTGACAAGTGTGTCGATCCTTGCGATCTGCGTTGCAGTTGTCGTTCCGATGGCCACCTCGACGGCGACTCCGGCTTCAGTTTGGGGAACACAGTCAGCGATAACTCTTGGTTCGAACCCGACCGAGATGGCAGCCGGCGAAGACGGAAGCATCTGGGTCGTCGACGCCACCGACGCCACCCTCACAGAGATCACCAACGTGGCCGGTGTCTCGACACCGCAAACTCCCATCGCTCTTGCAACAGGCTCAAACCCGACCGGCGTCACCGTTGATCTCGACGGAAATGTTTGGGTCGGACTCACCGCAACCGGTCAGGTGCAGCAGGTCGTCGACGTCGCCGGCACGTGGACTCCGCAGACACCCATTTCGGTCGGTTCTACCGGCAACACCATGAACCTCAACACCTCACCTGATGGAAGCATCTGGGTGGTGTTCCGCGGTACGTCGAATGTGCAGCACATCGTTGAGTCGGCTGGCAGTTGGAGCGCGGAGTCAATGCTCACGGCTGACAGGAGCATCGACGAGTTGGTCTTTGACACGAACGGTGTTGGCTGGCTGATGCATCCGTCCGAAGCGATCACGAAACTCGTTGAGACGAATGGTGTTTGGAGTCTTGCTGCTCCGATGTCGACGCCGTTCCGTGCGAACTGGGGCGCGCCAGGGCCCGATGGCTCGCTCTATCTCTCCGACGGCGGTTGTCGCGTGGTGAAGTTCCTTCCTGCGACCCAGACCTCGCCGCTCACCGGTTACCCCTCCTGCGACACCGATTCACTCGCAGCGACTTCCGATTCGAGTTTCTGGCTGACCTCGAGTGGCAGCGGTTCTGTCGATCGTTGGTCGAGTACCTCGTTCAACATGGTCGAGCGATTTATCGTCGGCGGTCGCCCACGCGATCTCACACCATCGACCGACGGCTCGTTGTGGTTCGTGAACACGACGAGTCACAAGGTCCAACAGGTGAGTTACCGCACGCCGGTCGCTTCAACGATCACGAATATTGCATCCGCGAACTTTCCTATGGGTACGGCGACCACGTTCACGGTGACGACCAGTGGCGGGTTTCCCTATCCGCTGATCCGAACCGCTGATCCACTTCCCTACGGCATCACGCTCACCGACAATCACGACGGCACTGCGACGCTCGCCGGTGCTGCGCGTCCGGGTTCGGAGGGTTGGTATCCGGTGCAGCTTGAAGCCGTCAACGGCGAACTGGTAACGAAACAGCAGTTCTCGATCACTGTTCCAGGAGTTGCAACGAGTCCTCTGACGGTCTTCTCCAATGGAGCATCCGGCGGCTGGAATACGTGCTCGGTGAATTCGATGGCGTCGACTGCCGGCAATTTCTGGGTTGCATCGCCGGGTGGCAATATCCTCCGCTATTCAATAGGGCTGTTCTCGCTTGTTGAAAACATGTCGGTTGGTGGATCACCGAGCCAACTCACCACTGCAACCGACGGCACCGTCTGGTTCATTGACGAGACAAATAACAATGTCCGATCAATCTCCTACTCCGGTTCGGCCTGGACAGTGAACGATCCGGTGACTGTCGGATCGTCGCCGAGGTTCCTCACTGCTGGTGCTGACGGAAGTGTGTGGGTGGCCGACACGGTTGATGACAACATCAAGCAGATCACCAATGTTGCCGGTGTGCGTTCCGTCGCGACAACGATCAGTCTTCCGGATACCACGCTGGCCGGCCTCACGAAGGGGCTCGACGGAAGCATCTGGGTCGCCGATCGCCTCGAAGGCAAGCTCTACAGAATTTCCTACGAGCCCTTCTTTCATGCGTGGAGCACTGCATCGCCGATCTCCCTCGCCCAATCCAACCGCGAGGTGGTGCTCGCTGCGGGGCCCGACGGCGACATCTGGGTCGCTTTCCGTAGCGCCAATCAGGTGCAGAGTGTGCGGAACGTGAGCGGCACCTGGACAGCGCAAACTGCGCTCACAATTCCTGCGGGATCATTCACGATCGCAGCTGGTCCCGGTGGAACGTTGTGGGTCGGTGCTGGCAATGAACGCGCCACCCAACTCGTGTCGATCAATGGCACATGGGCCCCACTTGGCTCCACCCCGGCAGCGCAGCGGGCGCAGTACGCGACAGTGACGGACAACGGTTCGATGTGGTGGTCCGACGGTGGTTGCGCGTTGTACGAATGGAAGTCGGTTGTTGGTGTTGCGCCGGCGATCACGACATCGGCGAGTTGG
>Ga0114967_10003107_pt1 | contig 13717 bp, 26 predicted proteins | sample M_130628_MF_Meta_FD_92639 | JGI IMG/M metagenome (GOLD analysis project Ga0114967, IMG submission 92639) | Freshwater microbial communities from Lake Montjoie, Canada to study carbon cycling - M_130628_MF_MetaG | ecosystem: Environmental > Aquatic > Freshwater > Lake | place: Lake Montjoie... | reverse complement strand
GAAACCGTCGACAACGGTTATTCGGATTTGCACGGATTACACGAATTCTAAAATTGTAAACCGAAACGGTCTAATATTGCAAAGCACAAAAAAGAGATCCAATTGGATCTCTTAGTTCTAAAACAAACACCGAATTATTATCTTAAGTTACTAAATCTCATTGTGTCTCTCAATGACATTGATATACTATTCCTTTGAAGATCATCGCCCAATTCCATAGATTTTTTAATTTTGCATTTAGACGGTTTGTGTTGCTTGGTGGGATATGAGTATCCTGAAATCAGGGAAGGATTATTAAAATGCTTATCACATATGCATCGTTGTGCAGACATTAGACCTAGTGCTATTAATAAGTGCTTCATAATTTTTGGTTTTATTTTAAAGTTAGAGGTTACCTTTTTAATTTTCCGGATTCGTACTCAAGGCGTAAACCGTCGACTATTATAATCGCATGGTCTCTATTAAGGTCGAATACATCGTCCTTGTTCTCTATAACATATGGTAGATCTTCATTGCCTGCCCACACTAGAAATTTACCAGGCGTAAGAGTTGAAGCGGCGTCTATTATTCTTTCATTCTTTGTCATGAAGCAAATGTAATAAATCCAGGCGGGATAAAAAAATGTAAATCAATAGTAAACGCATTGAGTAAAACTTGCTGAGCCGTCTCGCGGAACCGTTGACAACGATATTCACATATGCATCCAACCTGGTAATCCAGTGGTTATCCAGGATATTCAAGGAATTCCCAGCTTGCATCCAGTCTCGAAACCGTTGACAGCGGTATTGATCTGTGCATATGCAATTTGGGATTTGCAATATCAACCGCACACAAAAAGAGGCTTCCGAATCGGAAACCTCTCCTGTCCAAAACAAACACCTATTTATTCTTTCATGATTCTGCCTTTCTAGCTATCTCAGGGTAGCCATATAATCTCTGTACCTCTCTTACTATTCTTTCCAGTGTTGCATCCTCATCATTAGCTTCATATGGTTGCTTTAAACTTGTTTTAAAGAAGTAGGCAACGGTTTGATAAGCACCTGCAACAAAGCCTCCTCTGTAATCTCTAATGATCTCGTAACAGCTGTTTCCAGTCTCACGGTTTATAAGTTTCATTAACACCTTACCTTGAAAGGTTGATAGATTCTTTATTGGTTTAGTAAACTCTCTCTTAAGTTCATCCTCCCTTGTTCTGATATAAGACTTACGGTCTCTTCTGCCGTCCATCTTGGAAATATTATCGTTGATATCATTCAATAAAACGCCGGCAGTTCTTGCATAAGGATAAGTAACATAGACAGCATTTCTTAATCTGTTGTACTCAGCCATTCTTTTTCTTTGCTCATCGGTAAGCTTTGCCATAACAGAAACAGATTCTAAAGTCTGGAATGGAACAAATTCATCATTATACATGATGACCTGAACCTTAATGGTATCATTAATCGATTGGGCATTAGCTCCAAGTCCTAATAGGAGTAGAGCGAACGTGATTGTTTTTTTAGGATTCATATAATTTGTTTTGGAAAGTAAATGTAATGTATCTATTCGGAAGGAAAAAATATAAGTTCATTTTTTTGAAATTCAACGGTTTCGCCCGCGGACGCATACTACCTTACCATCATACTATCTTTTGGTACCCCCACACACAAGGAAAGATCCCGTAGAAACGGGATCTCGAAATATTGAAGTTGATTAGAATGGACTCTTTACAAAGTTTGCCATATCAAAGTTCTTTGTCAGTAACCTTGAAGCTTCAAGTTGCAATTTACGACGATCGTAATCCTCGATCTTGAAACCGTTGTCATGAGAGGCAAAGTGTGTTATTCCGTTAACCAGATCCCAAATGGAAGTTCCAGTCTTAGCACCCTTCTTTTGGTTGGATGTAAACGCTAAGGTGTCGATACCTGACGTATGGAATTTAGAACGTGTTGATTGAAGTGGCACCCAAGCTTCCAACTCCTTAGTGTCTGCGTCGGAGTAAGCTTTTAGTTCGTGCGAGGCCCCTTCCAGTTCTGATAATGAAGCCATAGTGTTCATGGCGTGTCTAACCTTCTCATCAAATGATACCGGTCTGAACCCTCTGTCTGCAAGATCGTTAAGTCCCTTCCAGAATTTCTCCATTGAGCGTGAGTCCATTTGACCAAGTGACATTGACTCTTCAAAGCTACAACCGATCAGACCGTTGGCGCAAACAAGACGCTGAAGGTAAGGACTAACCATAAAGCCACCGCTGGGTGAGTTAGTGAAGGATATACCACCATAGAATTCTTCATCCTTTAACCCTTGCAATCCCCAGGCGTTCTTAGGTGATGATGCGTTGATAGCTACCCCACCGTCGCTGCTAACTGAGAAGTCATTTACCTCCAGACCATATTTGTTTATGATCGAGCTTGACGTTTCAACAAACGTTTGGTTTGAAATTAAATCACGTGGATCTTTTTGAACACCGATAATTCTTTTGGTGTCAGGGTTGAGTACAATAGACACCGAGGTGTTCCCTTTAGCCTGAGCTGCAATCTTTAGTCTGTTAACTAGTTGCTGACGGGCTTTGTCTCCAAATGCTGAGCTGAACGTTTTGTCAAAGCCTGTGGGTAGACCTACGATCTTACAGAAACCTTTAAATGCTTCCTTGTTCATTCCCACTTGCTTACCGTCTAGCGTGAGAGTTTGATCGTTAATTATCTCAATGTCCTTAAGACCGAACTCCCTTCGCATTGGTGTTCTGGATACAGCTTCTTTTGATTTGGCGTCAAATAGCTGTTGAGAAATCGTTTGAAATTTTGGCATAGATGTTTATTTTATTTTTATGATGCAAATATAAATTATAATGTCGGGATAAAAAAATATTACTGAAGGTTTATAGATCATCCAACTCCCCTCTGTAGGCGTCCGGGATCTCCTCTCCAAATATTAGTTTATCAAACGCGGTGGCTTCCGACTCAATTAGGGATCTTTCGTTCGATAACGCTTCCCTTGCGTTCTCATCGTTGTGGTAACGTCTTTGGTCGTATTGAACGTCTCCGGTTGCGGACAGTGAATAAAACATACGTTTGCCAACTGTACCTCTACGGTTTTTAGAGAAGACAAGATACTGTGTGCCAGAGTCTGGATCGAAACGTAACTCTAACATTCCCGTAGTGTTGTGCTTGAGCTTGTTGGAACCGACGAAGACACCACCTTTGGTAACTTGCTGAATGGCTATGAATGTGGTGTTCTTGTTTCCGTCGTTCTCACCCAAGTTGTTTGAGATCATAAGATCAATTAACCATTTCTCTGAACTTGAACTGCTAACCTTTAACGCCTCTTTGATATCTTCCTGAACCTCTGCAAAGGAGTCAATAAGCACTATATCATATCCAGGCTTAAGTGAGTTCTCAATAATGCTCCTAGGGTTGCTATCGCAGTACTCACCGGTGAAGAGAATATCTATTTCTCCAAACTTTGGATAACGCTTAACATATCCGTATAAATCTATACGTGTCATTTCAGCGCATATGAATAGAACTTTATAACCAGCCAAAGCTAAGTCCGATAGGATATCGAGCGAAACCGTTGACTTACCAACCCCTGGATCACCTATTAGCATAAAGTTACAGGCCTTAGGTAACCCACCTTCTTCGGTGAAGACAAAATCAATAGCCTTGCCGGTTTTCATCGGAATGAATAGATCATCCGCGAAGTGTTGGTCTTTCATGCGGACAAGCTCTATTGGCTTGTCTGAAAATTGTGTTTGCATAGCTTGTGGTGCTGGGGTGAATGAAGCTGGTGGTAGTCCCATCCCCTCTCTTTTACGGATAGCAGCTAATCTAACAGCTTCCGCAATGCGAGCCCTTGCTTCCTCGCTCATTGGTTTTCTTTGTCCTGTTGGTTCTTTAAATGCCATAAATGTTTTGTTTTTGGTTTAGAGTGTAAAAGTAAAGAAACCTTTTTAGATAAAAAAATTATTTGTAATTTAATTACATAATTCTATCGAAGTAGTAGTGATCCCGGTATCTTCTAGCCTCTCCACTTCTAAGATAAACGAGAAGAAACCCAGAGTTCCAAATGGCGTGGGAAACTGGTGCACCCACATTAATGTTTTGGTAATTGTAGAAGTCTTTGTAAATGTTTATACGGTTGCCCTCCACTTTAATAACACCGAAATTCTCGTAAATTGGATTGAACATAATGATTTGTTTTAGAATCCAAATGTAAGTCATCTTTCTTAGATAAAAAAATAATTACAAAGATATATATGGCACTATGACAAAATTGAAAAGCTTTAACGAATTCCTTAATGAAGGTGAAGAAGAGATAAAAAAATCAGTGGCTAAAACATTAAGTGGATTACTAAGTGGTGATACCGAATTTCTAACTCAGTTCGCTAAAAACTTAGGACTAACAACAGCACAGGGGGAAACCCCCGCAGCCGCATCAAATACCGGTGCCGGCGGTTCCAAGATTCCTACAACAAGTCCAGTTCAGAATACTCCTGAAACAACCGTGGGAAAAGAGGAGACCTCACTATCCAATGCTTTGACAGCCACTTCAGGAGTTCAAAGCCAAGGTAATGATGACTTCCTTCTTTATATGCAACACCAGCAAGGGGTAGCAGGAGCAACAGGATTAGTCCGTGCATCTATGGGAATAGGTAAGTTGGCTAGTGATACAATCAAAACTAAGGCGGGTGTTAAATACGCTAACCTTATTATGAATGTGCCTTCTGATAGACCTAATGTAAAGCAAGCTATTATTAGAGCTCTTGATAGCGGGAATCAAAAATCTGCAGCATTAGCATTTATGGCAATGTGGAAAGAAAAATGGGCATCTAAGTATAAGCAAGCCCAATCACTTATTAACAACCCGAATAACGCTGAAGTTAAAAAAGCAATTACAAAGTACTGTGCAAAGTATGTGGTTCCTTTTGATTTTGCTGTAACAGTAGCAACTATAGAATCTGGGCTAAACCCAAAATCAGGGAATAAAAGATACAAAGGTCTATTCGCTCTTAGCCAGGAGGAGTTTAATAAATACTCTCCAGGTGGGAATATCTTCAATATTGATAGTAACACTAGTGCTGGTATTCAGTGTCTAAAAAGAAACATCAAAGAGTTTATTAAGTATATGGGTCCAACCGCAGCTAACATCAACGTTAGTCAATGGGCTAAGTATGCATAAAAAAGTCTAAGCCTTACGGGGCTTAGACTTTATCCGCCTAACCAAAAACTATTTTAATTTATCTGTTTACTTAACACAGATTCCAAAGTTTGAAATTCTCTTCCTGACGCTTTAACGTGTCCATCAACAAATAACCATTCTCCAGCTGCGGTGAAAAGATAACCATACTCTTCAACATCGCCGAGCATAAATTCCTCTGCATTCTCATGTTCTTCGATACTTAGATCTTCGCCTCTGTCTCGATTGTAAGCCACTGTGATTCCTTTCACTTGGTTGTTAAAATCATGTATTACACCTTCTGGGATTTCAATCTCTTCGTGAAGCGATGAAAGAGCGCCGAGTGAGATAAGTGATTCCACCTTCTCTTGTGTTTGGTAATTCTTAAATAAGATTACCCCGTTGTTTTCAGGATAGCCATCAAAGTGGCAATAGATTGAACGAACTGTGCCGTCCTGGTTTTCGATTGCGATTCTTGAGCGTGTTGCCATAATTTTGTTTTTTTGGTTTAGAATGTAAAAGTAATAACTTATTTCCAGATAAAAAAATTATTCATCATTTTCGTCGTCTTCGTCGCTATAATTCTCATTTTCGAAAGTGTAAGTCCACTCATCATTATAGTCGTCCCATACCACTCCACATTGCCTTTCATAGACGTCTGCATTGTTGGAGTGGTACTCGCTCATTGGCATGTAGTCGTCCTCATGCTTGACGCTGTCCATATACTCCTTATAATCCTTTTTCAATAAAGCTTTGAATTCCTGGATAGTTGTTTTCATGTTTATCTGTTTAAAGTTCTGCAGTAAATGAACATTGTCCTTTTTTCTTTACACAGTCACGGATTTTAACACCAAGCTCCAAACGGGCATACCACTCAAGAAGAGGTCTAACCTCCTTTATATCAATCTCCAGAGACTCTGAAACCATAACGTCGTTGTAACCATCCAAGCGTGCAAAGAAAGCATCGAGCTGACCTTTTCGATCTCCAAGTTGGCTTAGGCACTCTTTGATACCATGGTCTATTTCCTCAAGATCACCGGTCTGAAAGAAGTACTCGATTTCAGATGGCTCCGGGTAGTCATCACCATTTTCATCCTGATGATACACTTCATCTTCAGATCCTCCGAAGAAAGATGCGTCGTCCGAGCTTTGAACTGCGAACCAGAATTTACCTTCAATGTCTCCTGAATAGTAACGTCCCATATTTGTTTTGTTTTAGTTTAAGATTAAATGTGAGAATGTAAGCCTCTACCACCCGCAGGGTCTATGAAATCCGGGTCTATGAAATCGTCAAAGTTGTCATCATCGTCTCTGGTCATTATCCAAACAATAGGTTCCATGTTATCCGGATCTTGGTCTATGATTTCCACACCATAGTGGTCTCCGGTCTCAAAGAGATTGGTTGCCTTCTCTAAGGCATCTTCATAGCTTAGATCCCCTTCAACTGTAATAGCGACGGAGTCATCAAAGCTATCAAAGACTGCAACTTCAAATTTTTCATTTTCCATAGTCGTTTTGTTTTAGAATCCAAATGTACAGCATCTTTTCTGGATAAAAAAATATTTCAAAAAAAAGACCCAGAATTTTCTGGGTCTCCTAAGTTAACCGGCTAACTCTTATTGAGCTGTAGCCTTTGCGTTCTTACGTCCACGACTCATGTCATAAGCGGCGTTTACGATACGCTTGTTGTTGTACTTACCTGAAAGCACTTCACTAACAGTGCTAATAGCAAATCCTGTCTTGCGTGCAACACGTGTTACATCGCCACGACGGCGAGCTTGTTTAGCAATTTGTCTTTTCTGTACCATGGTCAATCGAGCATAGTTGTTTGGACGGCGTCCAGCATTCGAATTTTTTTGTTCCATTTTTTGGGTTTAATATTAATTAAGGAATCAAAAGTAAGGTAAATGCTCGGAAGAAAAAAATAATTTAGAAAAAAGATTTAGAAGCCGTATAGGAAAACCGTTGCCCACGGTTTCGGATGCTGCTGCAGGGAAGTTTTCGCTACCACAGAAAACAAAAATCCCAAGCTAATGCCTGGGATTTTAACCAATCGGTAAACTGTGCTTCCTATTTTATAATACCTTGCTCTTTAAGAGCGGTATGAATCTCCTTTAACCTTTCGTAACCTGCAGATTCTATTTCATCTAATAAAGATTCAATAACTTCCGAACCCAGGTCATCCTGAATCGAGTCCTCTGATATTTCCCTATCTAATAAGACGTATCCAAGTTGGCTTAGTGTCCTAGAGTCTGCTGTTGGAATGTACCTAGCCATTTCCGCTTTGATTAAGATTAGATCAACGGTTTTACCTGTGCTCATGTTACTTTGTTTTAAATCTTGAAAATCTAAATACGACGACTAAGAATGCGGAGATTAACGTTGCTCCGAACCAACTACCAAATCCTACTGATACTGGCAAGCCCATTAGCTTTAATCCGAAGACTAGAAGTAAAGGGAAGGAAAAAAATAATACTACTCCCAAAGCAATAAGAAATGCGTTTAATAATTTACTCTCTTTGTTAACTGTGTTTTCCATTTTTAATTTTTTTTAAATGTCCCAAGGATTTGTTTTGCTAAGGCTAGTCCAGGCTTCTTTTCCGTCCACCTCTATACGAACTATATCGCCTTTAGATTTATCCTTTTCGGAAATTGATTTTATATACAGACCTGGATTTTTTATTTTATCGTAGATAAATTTGTATCCAGTCCCGTAAGTTACCGTTACCGTCTTACCGCCAGGAATAAGACTTAACTCGTTTGTTCTATAATCGTCGTGAACTTTTGTTACACCCATTTTTTTTAAGTTTTGGTTTAAGAATATGGATCCAAGTCTGGGTTAGGGATAAGTCCCCAACTCTTCTCAGCACCTGGACTTTTTGCTAACATTATAGATTCGGCTACCTCCTTAAGTTTCGATAAAGCCTCAGGATATTCTCCAGCATCTATTAATTCATTGATCTCCCTAGCTGATGCTATCGAAAGACTAACTTGATAGACAACTGAGTGTCTGTGTCTGTTAGCATTGGCTCTCAGGATCATCATACTTAGCTCTCTGGGATCTATTTCGAAGCCCTCGTTGTTCACATTGTACGTGACTGGCTTGAAGCTTTCGATTCCGTGTGCATCTGCGATTCCGTAAAATTTCATGGCGTTTGTTTTTATTGTATTTATCTTCTTTCTTACAAGAGCAAAAGTAATGGGAAAATTTGGGATAAAAAAATAATTAGAAGACTATTTTAAAAAAGAAAGGAGCCTCAAAAATTGAAACTCCTTCTCTATTGAAAATTGGGCGTATGAAGTTATATATCAACTCCAAAAATGTTTTTCTAGATCTCTTAAATATTTTATTGTTAGCCCCTGATGAAACCAGCTAAGGGTGTCATACATCTCTCTGGTTGGAGGTTTGATCTCTTTCAAATCCCAGCTTCTGATAAGTCCAGTAATGATGGCTTTCTTATCACTTCTAATATCTGATTGTCTACTCCTCCTTCTTTGTAGCCTTTCCGCTTCACCGCCTCTTCTCATAGTCTCTTTAATAAGTCCACGCATCTTCTTGTACCGACGGTATCGCCGGCGGAGCATTTTGATTAGCATCGGGTTACTGTTGCTTTTGTTGCGACCCATCAGGGAATGAAGTGTGAGGTTGAGTTAGGATATTGATTGAATTTAAAAGGATAGACGCCTTATCCTCTGGGTTAATTCCAGAAAGGTCTATTTCTTTTCTAATAGCTATAAGCTGTAGATAAACTCCCCTTGCTAACTTCTCAACACTCTTGTTGTAGTCTCTTAGTAATGTTTCTGATCTTGGATCCATTTTACTTTTTGGTTTTTTCTTGTTTATAACCTACTGGCATTTTAGTTGAGCACTTCCAGCACAGGACTGCAACTGCGTTCTTGTCCACATTTTTAACTGGATCCTTACATCCTGTGCAATTAAGGACTTTGCTTTCAAAAGAAACTTTACTGTCTTTATTTGTACCCATTGTTTAAGCTTTTAAATCTTTTTGAATGGTCACGTCCGGAACTATTTCAAAGCCCGGCATGTTGTCATCAACGAATCTTTTTAGAAACTGGCACTTTTCATACTCCTCCTGCATAATGAAGTAGGAGGTCATACGGTTGATAGCCATTTGAATGGAGGAGATCTCAGCCTCTTGTAATGTTTTGGGTCCTTCTTTAACTAACAGATCGTAAGCTTGGTAACAGCCTTCAATGAATTCCTGTTTAGCTCTTTCTGTTAGCCGCTTGTGCAGCTCGTCGGAACCGTGGTCCATTTCGTCATCGTCATCTTGAAACATAGGATAAGTGTTTTAGTTTACAATGTTAGCACTAATCGAAAATCCATTCTCTTTAACGTCCCTATAGAGGGTTCCGCCTTCAGATACAATTTCCATTTCAGACTCAAATGTGGTCGAGGTGTCTCTGTAGATCTTCTCCCTTAGGATAGCACCGCCTGCCATATAGACCTTACCTTTGATAGCCTCGTGGTTTTTCTTGTCATTAGTTTTACAAATAAATTTTACTGCTGCCATTTATGTTTATATATTCTACAGCAAATGTAATGAAAGTTCTCGGAAACTTCCTAATAACTTATAACTGTAGGTGCATCACGCATCCGACCCAACCACTCTTTAAAAAGGGTCTTTTCCCTTGGACTTAACTCCTGGTGGAATTTGTCGAACTCTCCAGCGCTGGCGTTAAAGTCTGCGATTAACTGTTCTAACGTGCGAGGTGCTTTTTCTTCGTTTTGCATATACTTGGTTTTTTTTGGTTTAAATTAAATTTTGGTACCATCTTCTTCGAACTCTTCGCCTTCTTTAAGACGTTCTTCCACATTCTCATCTGAGAAGTATTCATCATAACCGCTTTGAATGCGGTCCAAGATAGAATCCATATGTGACTCGAACTTTTTCCTGGCGGCTTCGAAGACCGGATTGTCAGGATCAACCTCTAAGCTATCGTCATCTAAGACGGAGTCGGCATACTCTATAACTAATTCGGTGCCAAATGTTCCGTCCTGTATATACCAACTAACCTGATTGTTCATCTCCTCTGGCAGACCGAGCCACTTCAGAAACATCTTCTCATTAGTTATCTCTAAGGGAGCGGCTATACAAAGGTCCCTGTTGTCCAGATCAACCAGAATTCCTCTACGTTTATTCTTGAAGACGAACTGGCCATACCTGCCATCTGGTGTTTTGTTGCTCTCATAGTAGTCATCACCTAGTAGATCAACCATTTCTTTATGGGGTGGTTCAAACAGTGAACAGTCATCTATAGCCCATCTTAAAGCTTCCTGTCCTTCGTGTTCCATCATATGATCTTTTTGATCTTCAATGGCTCTAGCCTTGGCCTGCTCTGAAAGTTCTTCGAACTTGTAAAGTGTGATTGTTACTGTACGCATAATGTTATTTGGTTTTAGAAAGTAAAAGTAAGGCTTCCTTTTCAGATAAAAAAATTAAATTGGTTTTTATATCTCATCAAAGTAGAATGTTAATGCCCGATTCCCTCCAGTGTTAATGTTAACATATACATCTGCGTAATCTGCTTCCGCCCCTGATTCAATTAGCTTCTTGGCTCTTTTCAATCTCATGGCAACCAGCTTGTCATTCACTTCAGAACGGGGGTCCCTCATTTGTGAGGTTGCAATGTATTCTCCTCCACATCCGCATCTGCAGTGACGGTCTTTGCCTAAGTAAACTTGGGAGATCTGATCTAGAGTTGCCGAGAGAAAGGTTTCTTTTGTCATGGTTGTTTGTTTTAGGATCCAAATGTAAGGCTTCCTTTTCAGATAAAAAAATAAAACACAAAAAAACCAGGAATTTTTCAATTCCTGGCTGGCTTACCAACTATAGGGGTTAGCTGATAAACGAATTAGAACTTATAAAGTACCCCAAAGCTTCCTGTAGTGAACGGATTAGTTACACCTTCAAATCCCACTGTTAATGTTGAGTTTGAACCGCTGTTAGCATAGCTTACTAGATCTGCCACTTTCATGCTAAGAGCTAATTTTGGACTAACGAAGTAGTTAGCACCAAGACCTAGACCTGCTGTAGTAGAAGTTGTCTTAACACCAGCGTCTGTAGTTGAGTTGCTAGCAACACCCAGTTGTGAGAAAACGTGTGCGTGCTGTCCGATGTTCATAAAGTAACATCTTGCGAATGCACCAACGTTTATTGTTTTAACGTCTGCGGTTTCCCCTAATTGTGCAGATAGACCAACTGCAACACGATTAGTTACAAAGTAACCAACTGTTGGGTTTATAGTCCAAGTTGCTTTAGTGTCAGTTGCCTTAGTTAAAGAAACTGTACCTTCCAACATCTTGTCTGATTTTTTAAATGCACAATTCATTGCACCCATTTTACAATCTTTCATTTGAGCATTAACTGTGAATGCGGTCAAACTTAGCATCAAAGCTAAAGCAACCAATTTCAATTGTTTTTTCATTTTTGTTTTTGTTTTTTTTGTTTGACCAGAGATTTTTCTGGCTGTTCACTATATGCGGGAACGGCAGTTTTGTTTCACCGCAAGACCTGCATGTGCAACGGCTCGGAACCGTTGACCACGGTTTTGTTGACGGCATCCAAAACAAAAAACCCAATCCGAAGATTGGGCTTGATGCTATTTATATGAGATTCTACTTTTTAGCAGCTCTATAATTTCTACAAATTTTCTCTATAGATGCGGAAACAAATTCACCCTTAATTGATAGATCTTTTTTAAATCTATTCAGTCTTGTCATTAATACATCTATAAGAGACTCCTTGTTCAACTCTGGATAATCGATGGATGTTGGCCTTGTTGAGAAAGCAAATACACCTTTAACTTTAACTATCTTAGGGACCCCAGCAGGAAGTACAGAGTTTAAAGTGGTAAATTCTTTGCCATTAAAAAAGAAGCCTAATGCTCTTCTAAGACTTATTCCCGCTCTGGTTGCTCGTGTCGAGGCCTGCTTATCAAGAAAGGGCATATCCAGAGTACTTACTCCTCTCAAAGATAATTTGCTGGGCCACCAATAATCCCAAACGAGTGCAACACCCGTGAAATCATCTTTTGTTTTTATTCGGTCTCTAATTATTTTTATCACCTTTGTTTCGTCCTCTGTAAAACCCCTTAGTGCATTAAGAATATCAAGTGCTATTTTCTTATGCTCGGGCTTGGCTTGTTTTATGCTCCAGAATTTTGGAGTGATATTTTTAGTTGCAGATGTGGGAGGGAGTCCAGTGGCACTTACGATTCCCTTTTTAGAGGCAGGTGCGGAAGTGGATCCTGCTGATTTAATTTTTGAAACTTTCTTTGGCAATTTAGACTTATCGTTCTCGTTAATAAAATCTTCGTAGTTGGTTATTTTTTCCATGCTCTTTTTTTATTTGTGCTTTATATATCAAAATACTCTCGGAATATTTTTTTATCTCGGGGGAATGTCATACATTTACTTTGTGGCACTAGGGGACACCGGTCACGGGCGTGGGATTCAAAAGATCCCGGGAGAGTAGACTCCAACCTGCCCCTAACTTTTTTGTGTGGGATAAGCCTTAGCCAGGCTATCCACTATCTTCTTGTAGGCCGCGGTGTTGGTCGTGTCAGTACGCCAATTGCCTTTACCTGATCGAGGCTTGGCCGCAAAGTACCACCGACCGATCTCCTTGATGAGCTCCTCCGCCAGAGGAGGATCGATCCTCACTATAGCCTTTACCCCACCTTCCCCTTCTTCCTGTCCAAGGTACTTGCCCGTCACATCATCATAGTGGGAGACGAACCAGTTTTTCATACCGTCGCCGAGAAAATCCGTGGGTTTGTACTCTCCCAGGTTCCGGGTGTTCCCACGGTATAGGTCTGTGAGGAAGTCCGCAAAGGCTGTGTGGTCAACCTCATCAAAATCCAAGAGGCTACCCTCGTCATCATTCCACCTGGGCCAGTATCCAAGGTCCTCCATGGACTCTCTGACGTCGTCACCTTCCAAGTCCATCCACCAGAGCTCATTAGTGCCTCGGCGTTTAAATAGCCCACCAGCTGTGCTCACGGCTATGACGTCGAAGAGCCTCTCACCCTTAGGGAGTTCTATTTCATAGTAGGGCTCAGAATCTGGCCCGTCATCTGGGGGATCCAGTTGTCTGTCCCAATCCCGGCTTTCTCTTATAGTTCGAATGTGTTTCATGCATCTATATATCCGGGCTAAACCGTGGGAGAACTGAGGCCAAACCCGCCCACCATGAACAAGTTCCGTACTATAGACGACAGGGGTAGGAGGGGTAGACGAAGATGCGGCGGGGCGTGTGATCCTATATAGATGGAGGCTAGTGAGCGGGGCGGACTCTCTTAAGGAATGGCGGGTGCTCCTCGTGGGCTGAGACGATCCAGGATTTCACACAAATTCCCACAAATTACCAGAATTTCCCATTTGGGCTCGGCCCGCCGGGAGATCCTAGAGAACGTGTGAGGCGTTCTAGCGGGAACCGCGGAAATCCGAGAATATCCTGGCGCCCACCCTGGGTGGTAGCCCACGGTTCTAGAGGGGATTCCGTAAGGGCCTATTTTCCGAGTTTCACAGGCTCCCTTG
>Ga0114967_10003106_pt1 | contig 13719 bp, 10 predicted proteins | sample M_130628_MF_Meta_FD_92639 | JGI IMG/M metagenome (GOLD analysis project Ga0114967, IMG submission 92639) | Freshwater microbial communities from Lake Montjoie, Canada to study carbon cycling - M_130628_MF_MetaG | ecosystem: Environmental > Aquatic > Freshwater > Lake | place: Lake Montjoie... | reverse complement strand
GGGCAATTCCGACTGAACCTTGCGGACTATCCCGCGCTGGCTAACGCGAACAGTTCCGTGTCTATTACACTTCCAGGCACGCCGAGCGGCTTCGCGAACATCATTGTAACCCGAGCCGCTGGCAATCAATTCTTTGCCTTGGACTCTACCTGCGCCCACAATCAGTGCGAGGTGACGCCAGCAATCTACAACGCCTCCTCTGCGCAAAATGAAATTACGTGTTCCTGTCACGGCTCGCGCTATAAAGCAAACGGGGAATTGCTGGGTGGTCCTGCCCAACGCAACTTGCGGGCCTTTACTGCAACTCTGGTTTCGACCCAGCTCGTGATAAATATCCCGGAGTTTCGGTTCATGCTTGGCGCAACCCGCTCACAACCCGTCAGCGGAGAGAATCGCCTCAAAATTACTTTTCCAGCACTGTCCTTCCTGACTTACAACGTCCGCTACCGCTCGTCAGCGCAGTTGCCGTGGACAACCGTGCCCTTTTCAAAATTCGTCACCGGCCCGCTGATCCAAACCGACTACCTTGGCATCGGCGCTGACGCCGATATTTTTGTTGCAGCACCGCATCCAGCAGGTTTTTTTTCAGTCGTTGCCATCTAGCCTGTGCTCAATCATGCACCTTCAGAGCATAAAAACGCAGCCCAAATGTTTGTGAAAAACACGACATCGCGTCCGGCCCAGACTAACACTTCACATGGCCTGAAGAAAATCGAGTCACGTCACTTTCCTGGGAATCGCTCTTTAGGTGGCCGCAACCGCCCCGAGCCAGTAATCATCACTTCAATTCCCGACTTCCGTAATTCTGCTTTCTCAACTTCTGGTTACTAGCGCACGATTTTTCCACCCCAGCTCGCGGTCCATGGTCTCGCTGCACTGTCATTACTCCATCATTACTCGCCCGCTACTCGCCTTGCATTTTTCTCAATTCGGGTTACACTTACTTAAAGGGTCGCCATAGGGTGAGCAAGGCTGGAAACAGCAACTGTCGTGTAACCAAACCGAGCCTACACTGGCACTTTGTAACTCAGTCCCGGCAAAAAAAAGGATCTTATGATCCATCGTGTAACGTGGGGCGACTTGATGTTAATAGCCTCCGAATCGATTCCGTGCTTTACCAAACCCCATATCCAATGGTGGGCAAGAAAAGGTAAAGAAAAGGTAAAGTTTCAGGACCGTTTAGGTCGTAAGATGAAGTGGCTCCAAAACATATTTATTGATGGAGCAACCAGCCCATACTTCGCGGCCTCGGTCGGGGTGCGTGACCGGGTGAGGGATGTTTTACTGGCCAAATTTTTCACCATCCAAATCTGAAAAAGGCATTGACCCGGCCTGATCGGGTCTGCGGGTTTAGTCAGCTCAAATATCCAGCAATCTCCCGAAATTATTCAGAATGTCATGGGTTCTTAACGTCAGCGCCTTTGTTCCATAAGAGTCGGTCGTGACATAGTTGATGACGTCGTGAAAAAAGTTTTGAGCCTTACGGTAGGGTTTGAGGGTGGCCACAACGCGTCTCTACTCAACCTGCTTGACGCGTTGGAGCTAAACTTCCTCAGCGGTGATGGTAAACGTCGCCGCCCAGGTAGACGTCGGGTATCAAACAAGCATGTTCAATCTATATGCTGAAATCGCCGAGGGAATTTACAGCGATTCTTCCGTTTTGTTTTCAAGTTCCGAAGAGTCGCTGACGCGCCAACAAAGGCATGTCTTCCAGATCAAGTAGGGTCAAAAAATCAATCGTCTTGAACTGGCGATCTAGTGCGGGAGGGCCGCAGATTGTTGCGCCTAGGCTGAGATAGGCCCGGAGCAGTTTGGGGATTTTGACGGGCTCAGCGGAAAGTTGGGTCAAGGGACAAACATGCGAGGCAAGAGGCCGCGCACGCCACGCTGGCGGGGCAAGATGTTTGCGGCACATGTCGGCATACGCCGTCGCACCAACAGCAGGATCCTGAGTCGTCATGGAACTGCAGCCGATGAGATAGCGTCCACTGTGGCGTTTAGCGTAATCAATCACGCCTTTCCAAAGAAGGCCCAGCACGATCATGTTGCGATGCTGGGGATGGACACAAGCGCGGCCCAGTTCGATTATCTCTGAACGATAAGGTTCAAAACCTTCAAGCTCGAACTCTTGTGCGGAGTAATAACCAAGCCGCACGGCTGTGTTGCCGGATTGCATCCTATAAGTTCCAACAATGGTCGCGGAGGGCTGGTGTTCAACGATTAGATGATCGCAGACAGTGTCGAAAGCATCTTCGTCTCGACCCGTGGTGTAGGATTGCTCGAACCCTTCGTTCAGTTCCAGATTGAAGACTTGGAAACGCAATTCTTGCGCAGCGCGAATCTCACCAACGCTCCTCGCAAGGCGCGTCGTGTATTGCAGGTTGGAGTTCACCACCAACCGTACCGGTTCTAGCGTGTCCGTGTTTAATTTCACACCCGTGGTATCACATGTCTTTGTGTCAAGGCTGTGACGGATGGGTCACTTTTTTGAATTATTTGCCCCGCCTAATTACCTAAGCCGTTACACACACAAGATGTGTTTGTTTTCGATAAGTCACTTGGTCGCCACGAATCTGTAACGTCATCTCCCAATGTTGTTCCGAACAAACAGTGAAAAAAATACTCATCCTGACCGCTGGGTTCGGGGACGGCCACAATGCAGCAGCGCGCAATGTGCGCGACGCGTTGGAGCAGGCTTCGCCTGAAACAGAAGTCACCGTCGCTGATCTTTACGAACGCAGCTATAAAAAGCTTAACACTATCGCCAAGAAAGCTTACCTCGGCGCAGTGCGTTACGCCCCGCAACTGTGGGCGGGCTTCTTCAAGCTCGTGGATCGCTCGCCGTGGCTGGCGGACGGACGGGGTCTTGCAGGATTGCAAAAAAATCTTGCGCAACTCATCGAGGAGATGCAGCCCGATTGCATCGTCAGCACCTATCCCGCCTACGGACAAATCATCCATTCCCTCTACCGCGATCACTGCGAGCGTCCGTTCCGCTTCGTCACCATCATCACGGATGCGCGCTCGGTGAACTCGCTCTGGTATCGGGCCGGGGGCGACCGATTCGTGGTTTGCGACAGCGAGACGTCTGAAGTGTTGCAGGAGGCTGGTGTGGAGAAGAGCGCGATCGCTGCGTTGGGCTTTCCAGTCAGCACCCTGTTCGCGAGCCCTCCAAAAGAGTTGCCCAAACGTCCCACGCTCGGATCGCCCTTGCGCGTGCTTTACGCCATCAACACCGGCAAAAAGAATTATGGCAAGGCGATCGATCGCCTGTTGGAAATCCCCAATGTCGAACTCACCATCTCGGTGGGGCGCTACTCTGATCTGAAGGAAAAGCTTGCTCAACGCGCCCAGCAGTATGATGGACGATTACATCTGCTCGGTTGGACTAACCAGATGCCGCAACTGCTGATGCGTAGTCACGTCGTCATCGGCAAAGCGGGCGGAGCGTCGGTTCAAGAAGCTATCGCGGCGAAGTGCCCGATGATCATCAATCAAGTCATCCCTGGTCAGGAGGAAGGCAACGCCAACATCATCCTCGACTCCAACATCGGTGCCGTGGCCGACGGCAAAAAGGAAGTCGCCAGTTGGGTGGAACGCCTCGCCGAAGACGGCGGTGAACTCTGGACGCAGTGGCGCAATCAGTTGGAAAAAATCAGCCGTCCCGATGCCGCGATGCGTATTGCCCAGCTCGTGTTGGATGAATGTGACGCCGCAAACAAACTATCGCGCCCGGAAAAATTTCCTGCGCAGCCCACGCCCATAAGTGGCGTCGAGTTGGCAGTGCCAGCTTCGGCTAAAATCGTTACGATGGCCTTGCGCGCCCAGATGGCGCGAAATAAAAAGGGGCCGCTGCTCTGTGACTTCCACGTCCACACCAATTATTCGGACGGCAGATTGACGGTGTCTGAAGTGGTGGACTTCTACGGCGTGCGAGGGTTTGATTGCATCTGTATCACTGATCATTGGACCGATCCACGCCGGTTGATCGGAAAGCTGGCAAGGCTTACACCTTTGACGTTGAGCTACGACCAGATTGAAGAATACTTTGAGGTGATCGCACACGAAGCCAAGCGTGCGTGGCGTCGATACGGGATGTTGGTGATGACGGGGCTGGAATTCAACAAGGACGGCGCGACGAAAAAATCTTCTGCCCACCTCCTGGGAATTGACTTGGAATTACCCATCAGCCCGCGGTTGGATTTATTAGAGACAATCACGCGCATCCATTCGCAAGGCGGACTTGCCGTCGCCGCGCATCCTCATTTGATGAAATCAGAGTTTGCAAAGGAGACGCTTTACCTCTGGGAAAACCAGGAGAAGTTTGCCCCTGTGATTGACGCCTGGGAGATTGCCAATCGGAATAATCTCTTCACTCCCGTGAGTCAGCGGCGTCTGCCGTTTCTGGCGAATAGTGATTTCCACAAACCGAAACATATTTATTCTTGGAAGACTCTTTTGAACTGTGAGAAAAACGCCGAAGCGATAAAGGAATGTATCCGACGAAACGAAAACGTCTCCATCACGCTCTATCGGGGTGATGAAACGTCGGGGTCCCTGGACATTTCTTCGAGCCTTGAGAATCAATCGATCCTCCCCCTCGGATTGGATGCTGCAGCGCGGCGGTTGCCGGAAGTAGTTATTGGTGATGATCAGATTTTAGGTAGCATGCTCCGGTGATCCGGAACTCTGAAAAACAAAGCATGATTCTTCAAAGACTCTGCCAAATTGCTTTACTGGCTGCAGCGTCATTGGCTCACAGTGCGCTTTATGCAGTCGAAAGCGTCTCCGTGCTGCGTGCGTTTCAACTGCCGCAAACCCGTCTCGAGAGCATGGGGCAGCAGGGCTTCTCTGCCGCCGACCTCAATCTTGCCAGAACAAACGGACTCAGATTCGATAACCTTCCGTCACTCGGATCCGGATTGGCAGGCATCGGCACAAATGAATTCGTCGGCATCTCGGATCGCGGACCGAATGGGGAGGTCGGCGGAAAACGAACGTTTCCGCTTCCGAAGTTTTGCCCTTTTATCTCACGCTTCAAACTCCTTGACGGAAAAATTGCAATTGAACACTCAATCCTCCTCACCGATACGCAAGGCCTCCCACTTTCCGGACTCAGTAACATGGAAGGCCAAGAACGATTGTTTGAATCCGCCGAAGCGAGAATCCCTTTGCCTTTTGATCCGAATGGAGTCGATCCCGAAGCGATTCGCGTATTTCCCGACGGGAAGTTTCTAATCTCAGAGGAATATGGTCCCTCGATTCTCGTGATAAACACGAATGGCCAAGTATTGATGCGGTATATGCCTGAAAACAAATCGCTGCCTGGTACGACCTATCCGGCGCGAGCCATTTTGCCGCGAATACTAGCGCAACGTCGCACTAATCGGGGCTTTGAGTCACTCGCATTATCCCCGGATGGCAGAATCGCGTACGCCCTTCTGCAAAGTCCGGTCGGCGATGTGACTGATGAACGCTATAAAAACTGTCGGATCGCCCGGGTAGTGCGGCTCGATTTGACGGATCCTCTCAACGCAAACGTCACAGGACTTTTTCTCATCCGATTGAGCGCCGCCTCCGATTATGGGAAAACGCAAAAACAAGAGAATGTGAAATTGAATGACGCCGTTTGGCTTGCGCCTGATAAGTTGCTACTGCTTGAAACGGGTAAAAATTCTGCCCGGTTAATAATTGGTGATTTCAGTCAGGCTACGAATCTGTTGGGGACTCCGAATGAAAGCTCCCTGGCCATTGAGGCCAGCGGTGATGACTTGGTCAAGCTTGCAGTAAAACCTGCGTCCCAAGAACTCTGGGTTTCCACCGACGGCCTTCAAGGACTTAGCCATAAGTTGGAAGGTTTGGAAGTGCTGTCACCCACCGAAGTTGCGGTTAGCAATGACAACGATTTTGGTCTCGGTGATAACGATAAAGGCGAGCCGTCGGCAGTTTGGATCTTGCGTTTTAGTCACCCGCTTCTGTTGACCAAATCGCGTTGAATAATCCAACGGAAATTATTTTCCGGTAGTCCCCAAAATCCGATCGTGCAGTTCAATCTTCTCGATTAATTCAGTGGGCGCAAACTGCTCGTCAAATCCGTAGCTTTCCAAAACGACCCGGCCGCTGCGATATACATGAACTAATGCCCAAACGTATTTGCGGTCGTTGACGTTCGCGCTGTCACCGGGTTTAGCGTCGAATGGAGAGCCGCCCGATCCGACAATGATTTGCCACGGATGGGTGTTACCGGAAAAATCAGGTTGGGAGGAATGATAAATGTGTTCGTGGCCACAAAAATAAGTTGCGTCAAAATCGGCGATCACTTTCCAAAAGGCCGCAGCGTGATCAGGGTCGGCATCGAGTCCTTTGGCTTTAGTCTTGGCCCCGAAATGATAAGAGAACGCCATTTTATGCCCGAACACAAACGAACGTTGGCAACCCCGGGCTCGGGCGCGGCCCAAGTCGTTGGCTAACCAATGCACAGGAGCATGGGAATCGTTTCCGAAGGCGTCAGTGTTAATCACCGCAATATGAACCTGGGCGCAATCGAAGGAGAAAGTGAGTTGTCGCTGGTCTGATTGGATCGGATCGGCACTGCCACATTGTGGCGCGTGTTCGGCGTTCCAAGCGTAAATCTTTTTCTTGGAAAGTTGTTCCCACAGGTTGGTATCAAGAATCAGGTCACCCATGTTTTCGCGCCAATTGTTTTCACATTCGCGTTGAGCGATCTTGATCGGATCCGCTTCTTTGTTTAGGCCGGGGAGTTTGACTTGCATCTCGTGGTTGCCAGGCACGGGCACGACGTAGGTGCCGGTTTCCAAAAGCGCGGACACCATCCCCCGCCAATAGGCATATTGCCTATTCAGGACGTTTGTGTTGGTGGTATAACCCATTATCATGTCACCGTTAAAAAAGAGCGCATCGGGTCTTCGCTCCTGAATTTCCCGAATCATCCGTGAAAGGACTTTGGTGTTTTGCAGCCAGATTTTATCATGGACCGACAACTCGGGGTTTGCTGCATCGGCGCGCGAATCTCCAACCGTTGCAAACGTAAACAATATGGGATCGTTTGACTCTGCAGCGGTTGCAAGCGCAGTGCACAAACTCAAAATCGACAAACCTAGATTAAAACTAGAAAGGCTTTTCATGTCAGGCCCAATGAGTTTGATTTGTCAGGTCCATCTAACGGTTATTGCGGGCTCAATCCGTCAGCGGAAGTGCCGTCGTGAGTCCAGTGAATATCCGGCTTGGCAGGATCAGATGGCTTGCCATTATTTGCCACCACAACGTAAGTGTATTTGAAGTAAGTCGCATGGCCGTCACTGAAGGCTATGTTGCCGCCAGCATTGTGCCGAGAGGAAAAGCGGCTGGTGTAATTTTGAGGGCTGCCTAGTGTGTTGGCTTTGGCTGCATCAGACCCTAGATAGGGCGTTTCATCGGCACGGACTCGATTGTCCGAAAACATCACAAAAGCAGAAGGGTTTTTTACGATCTGTGTCTTGACTGGTGTAACAGAAACTTTTCCACCCTGTTCCCAAATACCCTTGGAGTTCATCCCGTATTGGAAGATTGCGCGCGTGCCGGGGTTCAGGGAAGGATCCATGGGTTGGGACGTCGCAAGCGGGCAATGATAAATATTTTTCCCTTCATTGAACTCTTTGGGGCCGGTAGTGGTCAACGCATACTGCCAAAGTGGTTTGCTTTTGATGTAGGGGGGCAATGCGTTGAACCAAGCGTCGCGACCGTAGGAAGCGCCGGAGGAATTATTGATGAATTCGACATCGGTCAAATCCAGCCACCGCGGCTGATCTTCGCTGTAATCTCCCGGAGTGCCGGGTGTGCCGTTCGGAATTTTTGTCGTAGGGAAAAGTTGATTGCTGTCGTCGACATACATCGTTTGCGCGATGGCCCACTGCTTTAGATTGCTGAGGCAATAGGTGCCCTGTGCTTTTTGTTTCGCTTTGGCCAGTGCAGGCAAGAGCATCGCGGCGAGAATCGCAATGATGGCAATGACCACGAGCAATTCAATCAAGGTGAATCCCGGCTTTGAGATTCCAAGGCGATAAGATTTTGTCCTCATAATAGTTCGGCCGTCATTCAAACACGATGCTGTGGGTAACGTTTCCAAGGTTTGGAACTCGAGGCCATGGTTTCCGAAGCGTGTGTCAGCGCGTAGTCGATCCTGTGACAATCATGTGGCGGAATTATGAAAGTTTATTCATCTGTTTGTCACGAGATGGTCACGCCACTGTCTGACAACCGTAACCCTGCTCCGTGACTGTCTTCTAGTAATTTCAGTCAAGAACAACGCATATCCAAAATCAAATGAAACAGAAAATTCTCAGCCGGATTTATTCAACGCCATTTCTTTCGCTTGCACTGCTGGCGATGTTAAAAGCCAGTGCCAGCGCACAAGCTCCGCTGTTCACACCGGGCCAGCTCGCCGTGCTGCAACTAGGAGATGGCGGCACCGGTCGTAACCGGCCGTCGAACGGTGGTTCGGTAGCCATTCCCTACACCAATTATTTCGCTTCCGACATCATTGGCTCGCGGCAGACAGGTTTGTTTATTGACCAGTTCGATCCGAATGGAATCAATCAAACTTCTCCGACAGTTCAGGTCGCCGTGCCGACGAACGGAGCGGATGGCCTCTTCATCAACGGCAATGCCGGCACGGAGGGCGGCATGACTTTGGCAGGCGACAGCAGCGTCATCGCCGTCACGGGTTATGCCGGAGACATCTTGTCTATCACGACGGGACAGCAGACCGCTCCATCCAACCTCAGTTATGATCGCGGCATTGGTACGATTGACGCCTTTGGCAATTACACCCGAATTTATCGCGGTGGCAGTTGGTATGGCGTGGCCACCGGCAAAACGAATCCGCGCGGAGTCGCCACGGACGGCGCGGGAAATTTTTGGGGCTGCGGCAATGGTTACGGCAGCCTGTTCTTCAATGCAAGCAGTGCGCCCGATCCAATTCAATTTCAAAACATCGCCCTGACTTCCTGTGCGAAGGTCATTAACAAGACGCTTTATTCGACCGTCAAGACCAGCGAGGCGGTGAACCTATATCCGGCGGGAGTTTATTCGTTCGTGGATTTTTTCAACAACCCAGTCCCCTATCCGAACGCTGCATCTTTCTTGCATCTGGAAATTCCGGCGAACTCGGCGCACAACAACATCATCGGCTTTGACATCAATCCAAGGGGCGACACAGCGTATATCGCTGAAGCCACGGCCACGGGCAATGCCGGCGGTATTTCCAAATACGTCAAGTCCGGTCTGAGTTGGAGTCTGGCCTACCATTTGAACATCCCCGGCTATAATGGATTGACCACCGGCATCATGACTAATCCCGCAAGCACAGACATCAAGGTTGGTTGTTTCAGCGTGACGGTGGATTGGGCCGGCACAAATCCGGTGGTTTACGCGACGACCGCCGACACTGGATTTACGGGCAGCCCTTATTACGGCAACCGTGTCATCCGCATCAACGATACGAACACGACCATCAGCGGAGCGAACATCGTTGTCACGACTAACATGAACATCCTGACCACGGTCGCGAAACCGCCGGGTACAGGTTCGGCCCAGTTTACGAATATTGTATTCAAATCTATCACGTTCACTCCCGACCTGCGCCCGGTCATCACGAACCAACCGGCAAATTGGTCGGCAGTGGTCGGCGACAACGTTAATTTCACCGTGGGCGCTTCATCGCCCTACGCGCTGAATTATCAATGGCTCTGCAACGGCACAAACCTGATAGGCGAAACAAGCCCAACGGTGTCACTGAGCGCGGTTGGTCTGTCTTTTAGCAACAATTTCTATCAATGCGTGGTGTCCAATAACTACGGCGCAGTGACAAGTTCCATCGCGACCCTGACGGTTACAGCCACGCCCCAGCTTCCTGTCTTCGATGCGATTCAAAACCTCACCGCTGCGGTTGGAAATAATCAGTCCATCTCGGCCAAGTTCACGAGTGGCACGGATCCCAAGGGCGGCTATCAATGGCTGCACGCAGGCACAAACCTGACGGACTCGGGTGAATATAGCGGCACAACTACGAGCACATTGCTCATCACTCAAGCCTCGACCAACGATGCCGGTATTTATTCGTTGATTATCACTAACGTCGCCGGGTCAGCCAGCAATGCCGTGGCAAACTTGTCCACCTTCTATTCCGCGCCGGTCATGATTCAGCCACCCGCAACGATCACCACGTTCATTGGTAAAACGTTTACCAATTTTGCTTCAGCTTACGGACAACTCTTGAGTTATAAGTGGTTCACCTCAACCAACAAGAGCGGTGTGCCTACGCCCACCGGTCTGACTCTCTTGTCAGATGGCGTACATTTCAGCGGAACAACGACCGCGACATTGCAGATCAACGGTGCAGCCGCATCGGACGTGACCAATTACGTCATCGTTATCAGCAATCCCGGCGGATCGATCACTAGCGCGCCCGCAGCTCTGACGGTTGTGGCCCAGCCTGCGCACACATTTGTGAGTTACACAAACTCCGGGCAGTCGTACACCCAAAACTTCAATGCCCTGCCGATTCCTGGTCTGAGCAGTGCCGAAGGCGCGAACCCGTTGCACATTGCCATCTCAATGACCAACATTCCCGCAATGCTGACCAATGGCAATCCGGCGACTCTGAACATATTCGCGGATGTCACCTATTCCACAGATAATCCGATGGACTTCGGTTATCCCGTCCTCCCCACCGGAGCCATCGGCGGATTGGGTCTGAGCAACAACATGAACGGATGGTACGGCTGGGCGCAAAACGCGCTCGTATTCGCCGCCACAAAAGGCGATCAAAGCCAAGGCGCAGTCGTGGACAATGGTGGAAATTATTACGCTGACGGCACTCCGTTGACGGGTATCACCAATCGGGCGCTTGGAATGATCGCCACGGCAAAGAGCGGGGCAGTGGCCTACGGCGCAGCATTCATCAACAAGAGTTCCAGCACACTCAATAGGATGACATTGAGTTACACTGGTGAGATCTGGCGCAACAACCCCGCCCCACAACCCTTGATCTTCGGCTATTTCATTGATGCCAGTGGAACAAACTCCACCTTCGCGCCAAACCAATGGGACAGCACCAACGGCATCTATTACGTGAATAGCATGGACGTCTCATTCCCCACTTCAGCATCCACGGAAATCCGCGATGGCACTCTTGGAAGCAATCAGGTCAGTCGTGCTGTCTCCGGTCTGACCATTACCAGCTGGCCGCCCGGCGCTGCCCTTTGGCTCGTGTGGCAAGCACAGACACTCGGCAGTGCGCAGAACCTCGCAATCGACAATTTGAGCTTCTCTGCCTCAGTTGTTGGCCCTTCCGCCACCACGCCGTTTCAACTATCGTCACCGCAGCGCCTCGGCAACGGCAACTTCCAATTCAGCTTCACCAATGCGCCCGGGGTCAGCTTCTCTGTGCTGACCACCACAAACGTGGCGTTGCCGCTGAACCAATGGCAGGTCATCGGTGCGCCCAGCGAAAGTCCGGCGGGTCAGTATCAGTTCATCGACACGCAAGCGACCAACGCCCAGCGTTATTACCTGATCCGCCAGCCCTAATGCCGCCAGCATGACATGAACAAATCAGCGGGGACAACGAGAGTTGTCCCCGCTTTTTTGGCATTAAAAGATAACAGTTCTAGGATGTCACAAAATTGTCGCATGTTCGGCATTTCTCAGTAACACGCGTCTACTATTTTTTCAGAGGACTGTCCGTATCAAGAAAGAACCAATAAACATGAAATCATCACAATTCTTATCTGCATTGATTGCAAGTGCAGCAATAGTAACTAGCAATGCGCAAACCGTAACTGACGTTTTTCTCCCTCAATATCTTGCCAATGGCAATACAACCGCAAATCGCGCTCCGACCTCCGCTCGTCTTACTGTCAGTGGTCTCCTTGCGAACTCCACTTATCGGTACTACGTTTCAGGGGATACCAATGCAATACCCGGAACGGGCGCGGGAAATTACTTTGGCATTAATAACACCGCAAACGCCTCTGGCTATGTTCAGGGTTACAGCACCGCAAAAAGTCTTGCCGGGACACTGATGAGTGGTAACGAAGATGTCACAGCAAACCGGTATTCAGAATTCACTACGGATGCTTCCGGTAATTACACTGGATGGTTCGGATTGGTGGCAACCAGCAACGCGCGCTTCTCGATAGGCAATGACGTTCGTTTCGGTTTGTTGTTGAATAATGGTTCTGGCGGTACAACGGTAGCGTCGACGCTTTACACAGCGAACACCATGCGTTCTATAGGACAAGGAACGACTATGGGTGGAAACCTCGGGACACTACTCATAGGTGATTCATTGAGCGCGCCGGGCGAAACGATGGTGCTTCTTTATGATAACGTAGCCGGGGCAGGCCGCCCGATTTGGGGCACTTGGACTGAGGCCGATGGTGTAGCGGGAACAGCGTTCACTCTATTGAATACCTATGTCACAGCAAGTCGCTGGGGTGCATATGTTCCCAACGACCTCACGAACGGCATCCGACGTGTGGAATATTGGGATGTTGCTTCCAATTCTTTGCTCGGCGCTTCCACCGATGATGATGGGATATGGGCGCCGTTGGCTGGAACAGCTTTTGCAGCCGCCAACGGGGACACGACCATTGACGGGGGAACCACGACAATCATAGGAATCGCTGCCCCAGTGCCAGAACCTTCAATCGGCGCTATGGGAATAGTGTTTGTTGGCACTTTGATTTTCCGGAAGCGTTTGGTTGCGCTCCGGTAAGCAGACAGGTGTGTGTCTGGCGGGTTGGTTGGGTTGAATACGAACGCGCCGGTGAAAACCGGCGCGTTTAACTTTTGTGGTAGGAGAAAACTCGCTTTGCAGATTAACTCGCGACAGAACCGCTAGGCGGGTTGGACGGACCTTCGCCCGCAGTTTTGAGAGACTCGCTGGAGATGGAGTTAGAGGTACGCTTTTTGTGCCCTGTTGATCTCTTCGCAGGCTTTGAAGTCGTTGCCGCGCTGGGTTTGGCGTGTTCAGACTTCTTCTCCATCTTCTTGAGATGCTTGGAAAGGGTGAGAAGATTCTTTCTTGCAAGTTTGGCGATTTTTGCAGAACGCTTGGCCTGTTTGCGGGCTAGCTTCCAGGTCTTCTTCGCATTCTTGAATTTTTCTTTGGCTGCATATGAACGCTTTTCGTCTGCGTCTGCGGCTTTCTTGCGCATCGTGGCCTTGGACTCGGCAAGACGAAAAGCTATATCTGCTTCTGATAATTTAGTCTTCACGTTCTTCATACTCCTAAGATTCCGAATGTAAGCGGGGGGTGCGCAAGTCTCGGATTGTTACAATTTCGCAGGTCGGAGGATAGTTTTTACCTACCATTTTAGGTTTTTCGACACCCAATCGTGTCTTTGTTTTCACATTCGCGTCATTGATTACAATCCTCTACACCTTGATAGTGACCTATGTCAAAATGCATTTTAGTGGTGGATGACGAGTTAGAATTCATCGAACTGATCAAATACAGGTTTGCGGATTCTGATTACAAGATTGTGATCGCTACAAACAGCACCGAGGCGTTGAACCAGACTTGGCAACATTCACCTGATGTGATCCTCACGGATCTCCTGCTTCCGGACCTTGATGGACTTACTCTGTGCGAAATCCTTCAACGACAGGAAGCCACGCGCAAGATCCCGATTATAATGATCACGGCATTAGGTT
>Ga0114967_10003103_pt1 | contig 13723 bp, 22 predicted proteins | sample M_130628_MF_Meta_FD_92639 | JGI IMG/M metagenome (GOLD analysis project Ga0114967, IMG submission 92639) | Freshwater microbial communities from Lake Montjoie, Canada to study carbon cycling - M_130628_MF_MetaG | ecosystem: Environmental > Aquatic > Freshwater > Lake | place: Lake Montjoie... | reverse complement strand
GTTTCGATATGAGTTCCGTCTTCTAGGTAGTACCCGTCTTCATCGAGTTCCTCCCATTCAGTCCAATACAAATACTCCTCGTTGTAGAAGTATTCGATAAATGAATCATCGTCAAGTCCTAGTTCGTTTACCTCGTTTCCATCGGCATCTTCCCAATGAAGACCTATGAGATGTATTAGGAGGTCATCTTTGGAGGCAATGTACATTTCACCATCTCTGATGCAGTAACCCTCGTTCATGCCCAGTCCCGTGATGTCGCACTTACGTGCGTATTTATCTTCGTTTTCCATGGCTTTAGAGAATATAAGGTTTGATGTATTCAACCACCTCGACTAGTTCAGCCTTTTTGAGGTTGTATAATGCCCGTATGCTCATCTCGATATCGGCTTGGTCAAATTCCAAGTCGAAGAGTGAATCGGTCGGTGTATTGCTCACGATGAACGTGATGAGTTCTGATTTGGTTTGGCTTGCGTAGTTCATGGTTTCTAGCGTTTGTTGTAAGAGATTTGTTTAGATGCTTCGAATGAGCATTTGGTTAGTGGATTTACTTTGGATGACTTGCATGCTGACAGCACGGCAAGAAAGATGATAGTGAAAGCTACTTTTTTCATGGCTCTATTTATTGGGGGTTGGTTTAGTTACTAGTTCAATGTGGGTGTTCTTCCACCCGTACTCCTGCATCTTAGCAAGGTAGTTGTTGAGGTGCTTGTCATCTTGGAATTCCTTGGTGACATCTTTCCATTTCTGTCCTGCCTTCTTGAATGATAGCAGATAGGTTGTTGGCTTCATAATGTTTAAAAGTTTAGAGCATAGGAGGGGAGTCGAACCCCTCCGATAATCCATTTATGCTAGTTCTAATCTAGACTGCTCATCTTTATCAGCGCAGTCTAGGATAAATTGTTTGAGGTCAAAGTCTCTACCTTGAAACTCTGTGCTAGGGATGACATGGTAGCCATCGCCCACTACACTAGGAGGGTTCAAAGAACCGCCACATGTATCGTAGTGGTGGTATGTCCATGCGAACCATACACGACGGAAGAAACTCACATGCATCGCAGCACTAAGCATACTAGGGTTGAACACCTCGCCTTGCTTTAGGATGTCGATGAGCATGCATTCGATACGGCTCTTGTTAACATCGTTATAAACCAATGCCGATAACTCAACCTCAACCCCTTGAGCCTTGAGGCTAGAGATAGCGTGGTAAACTTTGTCATTGAAACGCTGCATCTTATCAGCACTAGTACCGCCATTGCAATTGACTTGCACGGCTAGTTTAACGAACCGCTTCTGTTCTGTAATGGGAGCGATGTCTATCATATTCATCGGCATGCCCGATAGATACACCCCAATGTCGGGAACTGAACCAACCACATCCCATGTAGCTGATTGCGTTTCGAAGTCAGTAGCAGGGACATCGAAAGGTTCAAAGCCCCCTTTGGGGCTATGACCTTTGTCCATAATTACTAGCGCATCTTCTAGAGACTTGGTGAGCGTGAACTCAGTGTAGTCTTTAGTCTTAGGGTTGTGAGGGTTTTTGATATTTCTAACCTCAGCTACAAAGTCTGAGAATGAGAACTGCAAGTTGATTGTTTTCATGTCTGTAATTATATGCGGTTTAAAACTTGGTTGATTGTATCTTCGGATAAAGCACCTTTGAATATAGTACCTCTAAGCACATCATTTTGTGACATGCCACATGCTAGTAGCTTCTGTCCATCGAATGTCGCTCTAGGTGTGCAAGGCTGCTTAATCCCCATATCCTTAAAAGCCTTTCTGATAGACTGCACTTTCCTAGCCCATTCCTTGTTACTAGCAAGGTCGGATTCGAATGACTCATCGATGTTCCACTCTAGCATAAAGAACCTATCCAAGGTTGCTTTATCCATTGCGTTTCGTCCTCTGAATTCAGTAGTAGCCCCGTTGCCACTAGTGTTACCTGCTGCCAAGCAAACGAAGTCGGCATGCGCTTCGAAGATGCCATCGGGAAACGCAGCCTTGCGATTCGCCAAAGCCTCGTTCAATGCGATACCTACGTTAGCAGAACCGCTATCGAATTCATCCACTAGGAAGATACCGCCATTGATGAAAGCCTTTCTGAATTCAGTCTCTACAACTTTGCCGTTCGCATCGTTGTATCCAAAGAACTCAAACTTGGTGGTCGTAGCCCCAACACTTAAGAAGTGGAAAGGTCTGCCAAGCACCTCAGCAACCTTGCTAGCACTAGTAGACTTACCGCTGCCTGCCTCTCCATACAACATGGTATGAACACCATTGGTGATGAGGGTGAGTAGCTGACTGAACTTGTAATGCTGACGGCTAGTGGTCACCACGGGTAGGTCTGCGATTTTAATCTCTAGAGCAGTAGCTTTCGGGAACTCGATTTGGTCGATAGCACGACCAATCAATTCGATGACACGACCCTCATCGAGAGTCGGCTTGGAAGATGCAACCATCTGCGCAATTGCAGATGCGATAAGGTCTTGGGGGTTGGTGCTTGTTGAGGTCATTGGTGTGCTTGGTTTGGTTTCTAGTGAACGAAATGAATCTGATAACGAGTCTATGCTCGGGCTTGTAGGGGTTGGTTTAGTTGATGTCTTAAGAGGGTTGCCGTTGATGTTGATGGTGCAGTTAACCGCACCTTGCATCATCATAACGGGGTTGAATTTGTCTGTGAGCAAAGGTCTGCGTTGAGCCTTGGGAAGGCATCCATTGTCATAAAGGAATTGACATGCCTCACGACCATTAGTGGTATCAATAAAGAAACCATCGTTTGTGTTGATTACGTAGTAATTCATAGTGCTAGTAAAATTAAGTTTGCAAGGATGATTAAAATGAGCATGGCATACAAGATGCCGATGCTCTTAGTGGTTTCTTGTTCGTTCATGGCTTGAATGTCATTATTGCATGGTCAAGTGCCTCTCCCGATTCATTTTCGTCCTCATCAGAGCAACCATTCAATCTAGTGGAGAATATTATCTCAGATGCGGTAGGATACTTGGCGAACATCTTCTCTAGGTTGGTCTCTGAGAAGTCTTCTCCCCAAAATTCCCAACCGCCAAGCCTTTCGCCTTGTTTATCAATGGCAATGAAGCCTTCGTGCGATTCATCAATCCAATAGCCTCGATACGTTCGTCTAAGTTCGTAGAGGTCACAATTGTATAATAATTTCTGTAGGTCAATTTGTTCTTGGTTCATGACTTGAATGTTTTAACTGCCATGTAGATGCCTAGTGCATCTGCAATGCTAGAGGTGAAAATAAATGAGTTTGCGTCTCTCAAGGCTATGCATACAACTGATGCCAAGCCGAAGGTGATGAACGTGTAAAGGAGGGTTTTTGACGGGGTGTACATGGTTTCTAGTAAATTAGGAATTGTAAAGTTCTGAATTGTAGATTGCTTGTTGTTGATTGCTAGGCAAATAGTACATGTTTTCAAGGAAATCATTGAATTTCTTCTCACATATTCTATTGTATTTTGCAACCTCCTTTTCATCATCATTGTCGTATGCGATGTCTCTGAGGTCATTGTACTTGTTGTAGCTGATTAGTGAACGAACTACCTTGTTAACTTGTACTTGGTTTGCTTTGTTGATTGCGATAATCATGATATATAAATTTGGTTAGAGCAGCAGGCGGACTCGAACCGCCATCGACCTCAGAGCCATGTCTCTAGCTAGATGCTAGACTGCTCTCTGAGGTTGACCGCCTTGGTTACTGCAACGGGTGACTTTATCGTGTCTATTTTAACAACCCCACACGTCTATTTATTGGATATGACCCCTCCCCTTCAAGACCCAATTGCCAAGCATTTCTGCTATCGATTAAGAGCCAACCCCATAAATCTTTAATTCACTTGGAGTCCATCGGTTACATTGCTTGTTGTCACATCAGCTAGGCTGACTTTATACACATGCGAATGGCAATACTACAGAGATTGCATCGGCTAACTATTTATCGAGTGTAGCGCTCGGCATCGACCATATCGTGGTACGCAATCGACATCGGGTTAAATCCTTCCCTACGACTTAGAGGCATTCTTATGCTGATATCTCATCAGTATAGCTGTGATATCACATCAGAGCATAGTTGTGCCATTGACACCGAAGTGCCTTTTGGCTGTCATTTCAATAGGATAAAGAACGCTGTCGTTGTTCGACATTGCAAGTGTCCGACAATATATTGACATACAAAAATCAATTAGCTATTTTTTGGTGTCTGAAAGGGTTGATTTTACTGCTAGTACAGAAGGCATGTGATTTTATTGCGCTGATAATCAGACTGATACATAGGTTTTATAATTCGCTGATAATCAGATAAATAAAATGCACCCTAGGTAATAAATTGAGAAAATGCCATTTTGCATATATATGTACGTGCGTGCGTACGTCGTGTGCGTACGTGACGTGCGTGTACGTAGGCGTGCGTGCCACGTGTGAGCGTGCGTGTGCAGAGCCAATTTTACTAGTAAATTGACAAATGGCATTTAAGGGGTCAAAGAAGCGATTTAAGACACTTTATGGTCGAAATGGTATCGTAGTATCAACCACTAGGAGATGTGAGTTTTCCGCTAGTAACAAGGGTTTCCCGATAGGTTGTAAATTGTCCTCAGATGATTGGCATTGATGCTACCCCTAGGTGCTAGATTTTTGGGTGGTTGAGCCTTTATCGGCTTGAGTTTTAAATGGGCATAGTCTTGAGTCAGAAACCTAGCTAGAGGTTCGCCCCAAAAAAGAGCCATGGCTGAGAGGGTCACAAGACCAATATTCCAATACTTTCCCTGCTTCAATGCCGTATAACTTTTTTCAGTTATACGTATACCTTGGTCTACTAGGTATGTGAACATGGACTGAGCAGTGATGTTATGATAGGCTAACAAGTAGTCATTGTTACTAGCTGCTAGAAGGCTTGATTCTACTGCCTGTCTAACTGCTTGACCTGTTGTAACTGACTGATTACGAGCCTTTAAGTTAAATTGTTGGTAATATCTACTACCAATTGGAGGTCTAGGTAGAGGTCTGTGAGGGTAGGACGCAACCTCTTTTGCCCTATTATCAAGGGTTGCATCGGCTTGGATGCGGAACTCTGACTTGCATGTCAGTAGATTGGTGACCTTGAGTGCCACATGTAGCCACAATTCCTCAGCATTCATAGGGGTTTCCGCTTGTTTGGTTGGTGAATAACGGGTCGAATGTAGTAGTAATGTATACTATATTACATGACGTTGGTGGTGTAATGGGCTGAACACCTTGACTACCTAGGTGGAGCGGAGTGAATGGTGGTAGGTGGGTGGCTGATATCATATAGGTGGTGCTAGGTTGGTGGTCATGGTCTTGGTTGTAACGTGGTAGCAGTGACAACGAACGGCTGAATCGCTTGTTGCTGTAGGGCTGTAGCGAAAATGGGAGGGGGGAGTCTTTTTTTCGATTTTTTTCCAAAAAAAAATAGCATTACCCACCCCCTTTAGTGAAATTTATGATTTTGTACATACACATATAATAAGAAGCAGTAGGATCGAAATAACGGCTATAGCCTTGTCTTTATCTTCCAGGTGGTTGTACACGCAGGAGTACACGAAAGCCACTAGTATCAATGCTATGAAGCTCAGAGTAAATATTATTACCTTTAAAAGAATCAGGATATCCATGCCACAAAAATAAAAATTTTATTTGGATGTTTGAATATTATTACATTATCTTTGTCGAGCGAACAGAGGTAGTAGCCTGTTAGCATTAACCAGAAAACATTTTAGCCTGTTAAAGGCTGCGAGGAAAGTCCAACTTTCCGCTACTACCGCAGTCTTTAATGGGTTTTTTTATCTCAAAAAAAGCGAATCGGAAGCGAAACCGAAGCGAAATCGAAGCGAATAAAAAGCCAATAAAAATATGTATAAAAGAGACACATGTATATTCTATCGCTCGATGTTTGAGTCGATAAAAGAGCTTCCAATCGAGGTGCAAGCGGAGCTATATAATGCCATTTTTGAGTACTCATTAGACTTCACTGAGCCTGTTTTAGGGGGTCTATCGATGACATTTTGGAGGGTAATTAGACCAGTGCTTGAGAAGGCAAACACCAATTACATCAACGGTTCCAGACCGAAAACAAAATTGCTAATAAGCGAAACAGAAGCGAAACCGAAGCGACTTGGAAGCGAACAGCAAGCCTATAAGGATAAGGATAAGGATAAAGATAAGGATAAAGATATAAAAACTATATATGCGGAATTTTCAGAAATTGAATCGATTCCTAAAAAAGAGGCTAAGAAAAAAAAGGAGGTAACATATTCTCTGGGGGCCGACGGGTCGGTGACGAAAACTTTCAAGCAGTGGAAGCCTGAGGATTTGAAAATGGCTTTGATGCCTCACGTGGAAAAGTATGGCAGAGAGCTGTGCAATGAATTCTATCGTTACTGGTCAGAGCCGACAGCGAGTGGTAAGATGCGGATGAATGGTGAGAGTGCCTTTGAGATCACACGGAGGCTGGATACGTTCCAACGCAATGCTGAGAAGTTCGGCAGCAAGCAGAAGGTGAGTGACAACCAGTTGAAGTTCACAAGCAAGGCTGAGGCAGAGCAGTACATCATCGACAAGTACTACCATGGCAAGGCTGAGTATGGCCCTGCTGGTTATGGTGTTGAGATGGTGGACGAGAACAATCAGCCGAGGGATATCGATGTGATACGGGATGAGGTTAACCGCAAGGTGTTAGGAAATTTAAATTTGTAGTGATGTTAAACGAAGCCAAGAAACTGATTGCTAGTGGATATTCGGTTATCCCAGTGAACGACAAGAAGCAGCCGATGGTTGCCTTCAAGCGGTCGGGCTATACCCAGAGCCTGCCAGGGAGTGAACTCGATGTGCTGTATAGCCAGAGCCATGGGATAGCTATCATTGCTGGGGATGTGTCGGGGAACTTGATCTGCATCGATGTGGATCTGAAGTACGACATCAGCGGTGACTTGATGTCACGGCTGAAGGATAGGTTGATCGAGGTCATCCCTGACTTTTTCAAGAGGGTTGTGCTACAGCAGACACGGACGGGGGGATTCCATTTGATCTTCCGAGTGGAGCAGGAAGCTAAGGTTGGGGGGAATAAGAAACTTGCTATGCGGAACACTACCGATGAGGAGTTGGAGCTTGATAGGGCTAACAACCCGAAGCTAAGAAAGTCGGAAAGGGTTCTGATAGAAACCAGAGGCGAGGGGGGATATTTCCTGATTGCTCCGACCCCAGGGTATCGAATCCTAAAAAACGACCTGACAAACATCGGGGTGTTATCGGGGGACGAACTAGATGCCGTTTTTGCCACCTGCCGTTCGCTCAGTGAGCTTATCGTACCCGATGTGGTATATGATGTCCAAGATAAAAAGATAATGCAGCACAACGCTTCTACTGGGGTTAGTCCATGGGAGGATTATAACCAACGAACCGATGGGGTTGTTTTGTTAGAGAGTTATGGATGGAAGGTGACGGGTCAAATCAACGCTAACACACTGAAATTGCAGCGTCCAGGAAAGACTGTGACAGGTGAGCATAGTGCATATTTCCACACCGACAATGGTAAGCTGGTTGTGTTCTCCACATCCACACCATTCGAGACAGAGAAGGTTGCCTACACAGCGTTCGGTATCTATGCCGTGTATGAACACAACGGGGATATCCAGCAGGCCGTGTCAATGCTCAGAGAGAATGGATTTGGTAGCAATAACTACAAAACAGAAATCAGCATCAAGACACCGATGCTTAGTATCACAGCCAAGGTGGAGAAAGAGGAGCCATCACGCATGGAGGACCCAAGCAATCAAGACTCTGATGTGTCTAGGTATATCGGTGACTTTAACAACGCTGTTGGGTATCTTAACATGGCTAGGAGTAACTCTCTACCAGAGGGGTTGAAGTTCGGCTATGACAAGTTGGACAACCACTGGAGACTGAAAAAGGGTTCGCTTGTAATCGTACACGGACTAGCCAACGTGGGTAAGTCTACGTTCATGTGGTACATCGCTATCCTAGCTGCTATGGCACACGGTTGGAGATGGGTTATCTACACGGGTGAGAACGACTACGAGTTCGTGATCCGCAGGATGATGGAGACCTACTCTGGTAAGTCATTGCACACCTTGACACAACAGGAATGGGACCTTGCTGAGATATTCGTTCGTACGCACTTTGTGTTCATCACAAACGACTTCACTTACTCCTACAAAGACCTGCTTGATATCGTTTCTAAACTGATGGAGGAACAGCACTTCGATGCTATAATGGTAGACCCTTACAACTCGTTAGTTGTCGATGATACTATCGCAAAACAGATTAAGGTCTTGTCTGGTAACAAGCACGACTATGACTACATGGTTACTACTGAGCTGAGGGTGTTCTGCCGTAAGACAGGACTGAGTGTGTACCTCAACGTCCACACAGGAACCGAGGGTGCAAGACGTGTGGCTAAGGATCCAAGCAAGCCACCCAAGATGTACGAGGTTGAGGGAGGTAACAAGTTCGCTGCACGTGCCGATGACTTTATCACCGTGCATCGTAACACCAAGGACGAGGGTTCATGGATGATAACCGAGGTGCATGTGGATAAGATTAAGACCCAGGAAACGGGAGGTAGGCCGACTGCTGAGGATAAGCCTATCACGTTGAGGTTCTTCCCTGAGATGGGTAGGTTCATGGGCAGCACCATCGGCACGTCACACTCGTTCGATCCTATTAACCAGTACAAGGTAGGTAAGCATGCGTATCCAAACTCAAGACCTCCAGAGGTAGAGCAGAAGCCAGACATCACACCTGAGGACTATGTGAAGCCTAACACCCCAGGACTACAGCAGGCAAGACAATCATTTTTTGACGTATTTACTCCCGAAGACGAATTCCCTTACTAACCATGATAAAAATCAAAACCAAAATCAAGAACGGCAGGTTCTCAGAGAATCTACCCTACATCATTGACGCTGTGAACGTGTTCGAGTCTCAGGATGTGACCCTTACAATCGAGAAGTTTGTGAGGAAGAGAAGTACTAACCAGAACTCCTTCTACTGGGGTGTTGTCGTGCCTAGCATCACTAGGGCTGTTATCGAGACAGGTAACGAGTGGACCGACAGCGATACTCATCTGATGATGAGGAATCAGTTCCTAAAGAAGTCGATGCTTATCAACCTAGACGGTGAGTTTATCGAGAAGATCGGTAGCACAACCGAGCTAGACACCGCACAGTGGGAGAACTACATAACCAAGATCAGGGCATGGTCGGCAACGGTGCTAGATATCACCATCCCGATGCCTAACGAATACATTGAACATTAACAGATAAATATAGAAATCATGACAGAAGAAAAAAAAGAAAACCGAGGTGGCAAGCGTGTAGGCGCAGGACCTAAATTTAAGTACGGGGAAGAAACATGTAACATTACACTACGTGTGCCTACATCCAAGAAGGAAGAGGTCAAACGACTGGTGTACGCACACCTACATCAGTATGTTAATTTCACCAGTGCTAAGGATGTGAAAGGAGGGGAATATGGATGCTAAAAAACAAACAGCAGTTGAGTGGTTAGTAGAACAATTAGAATGTTTTGGAAATAAACATGAATTACAATTGTCTTGGGCTACAGTAGATGAATTAGTTGACCAAGCCAAAGCAATGGAAAAGCAACAAACAATAGATTTTACAAATGATTATTTAAATGACGATGAATATTTAACACCCGAACATTACTACAACGAAACCTATGGAAACTAAAACATTAAAAGCAATAGGAATAGTTTTTATAGGACTATTAATTTGGATTGGATTTCTTTATGTAGCAATTGCATTTATAAAATCAGAAGCAAACCCATTTATGTGGTCGCAACTTTGGAGAGGTGAGATGGTATTTTTTGCTTTTTGCTATTTAGCATTTGCTCCTTTAATGGTTAATGAACTAAAATATTAACTATGAAAAAGCAAACAGCAACCGAATGGCTTATAGAGCAGGTTAACTCAGCCTCATGGAATGGATTATTTATCTGGCATAAAGAGGAGATATTCCAGCAAGCCTTAAAGATGGAGAGTGAACAGAAAAAAGATGCTTACAAAGAAGGTAAGATTGACGGATATGAATTTAACTATAAAGAATACAACAAATGAAAGCAAGACTAACATTCGACTTAAATGACCCTGATGATGCGATGGCGCACAAGAGATGTATCCACTCCACTGGTATGGCACTAGTGATATGGGAGCTTATTAATAACGGCCATAGATGTAATAACTTCGCTGAGTTATATGACAAGATCCTAAAAGAGTGCGAGCAACAAGGAATAGTAATAGATGACCTTATAATATAAAAAAATTTTTATATTTTTGCACATGGCTAGTATAAAATCAAACCTGAGTAGGACCTTAGCTGTAACAGTGTCTGTCTTTGGAGTCAGGCACTGTATAGTTGTTACGACAACTAAACAGATGTCGGAGGTTGTTGAAGATATTTTGAATAAACTAAGGACCAAGCATATCGACACAGCCCACCTGCTAAAGGTTGAGGCTGAGGGCGGTATCATATATAGTAGCAATGTTTACTTAAGACTAGAAAAAATATGGCAAAGAAGAAACCGACAGGTATCAACGGATCAGGATTCAGCAAAGAAGACTGGGAAACTCTAGAAGCCTTAGCAGAGCAGCATCCAGTGGTATGGAGTGCGCTACATATCATCAAGACAATATTCAGCAGGGCGCATATCGAAAGCTATCAGACCATTAACGAAACGCTAGGTTTCCTTAACGACTCACTCAAGGAGATAGCAGCCTTACCTAAGGAAGAAAGACCAAAGTTGCTAGACAACAACAAGGAGAAGGAGTTTGATGCGATCTTGAAGGTTGTGCAGTCTATCCCTAAGATAAATGCTGACCTGATCAGCATGCGTAACGACCTATTTAGCGAGGACGACGAGACAGGATTGTCTAACGAATCATTATCTGACACATGGGCAAACGACAAGAGGAAAGGGTCCAAATAAAGGAACCCAAGGAGAAGGCTCCGAAGAGACTGACCCCTAACCAGATCAGGCAGATGATACATCACCTGTTTGAGATATACGGGTTCTATATCCTAGACGACAAGTACCTATTCGCATACATGAGCTACATAGACCACAACGGCAACCAGGTGATCGCATGCAGGCTGTTTATGTCTACCATCGAGTTCATGCCTTACGAGAACCGCAGGGAGCTGTACAAGGAGATGGCTCCGTACCTAAAGAAGAAGTTTGTAAAGAACCCACATCTCATGGCAACAAGTGTGCAGGAGATAGAAAACACAATGACATGGAGACCAAGGAAGGTGGAAATACTGTAAGGAAGGCACTAGCATCTAACTGCCCATTCGTTAGGCGAATCATGCAGTACGAGATAGCTGACGTGAATGCCCTGAGATATGTAGGCAAGAAGGCAGACCTAACCCCAGAAGAGTTATGGCACGAGGACCGTCCGCTCACACTAGACGAGACACTAATCATGCTTAACCTGAATAGATTAAAAAGATTGTACATTGACAATGAGATGTATGAGATAATGGAGTGTAGTGAACTTAAGAGGGAGCAGAACGAGACGGCATACTGGGAGTTTGTGCTAGAGCTAGCCAAGTGCATAGAGAAGTTAGGTTCAGAATACGTAAATTCGATCCTGAGGCCACTAGGGTTTAGGCAAGAGAATTACTTAATAACAAAGCAGGTACGATGATCAATATCATAACGTCAGGAATGAAAGAGAAGCCCATCTTTGAATGGGACGGGATGCCTACCTTTAGGACTAAGTCTGAAGAGGCAGCATGGTGGGACAGGGAACGTAATAGATGGGAGACAGGATTTGGTGGTCTTACTGGTCAGCACTACTTTACCATCACCCAGGGTACATACAAGAACGCTTCCAACAAGTACGTTAGACCTTCTGTAAGGGATGGTGATATGCTAGTATTTGAGGAGTACAACGAGTGCCGTAGGACAATGGAGGACTTGTTCATTGCCAAGCGAAGGGGATTTGCATTGTCTAGTATCTTCGGAGCTGCCATCCCCATGCATGCTTCCATCACCTATCCAGGATCCACAAACCTGATCACATCTGCCGATAAGAACCGACTAGAGGAGTTGTATAAGGACAAGGCTATGGTGTTCTATTCTGAGATGCAGGAGAAGATTAAGCCGTCCATTGTCTCCTCTAGGCAGCATGGATACCTACACTTCGGCAAGAAGGTGGGTAACGACATCACAGGTCTAAACTCTAAGATCCTTTGCATCCAGACTACCGAGTCTCCTAAGGATGCTACAGCGTTCGAGGCTTACCGTGCTACCACGGCATTCATCGATGAGGTATTCCTCCATCCACGTCCAGACATGGTTGTTGCCTCCACACAGGCATCGCTACAGGACGGATTCAGGAAGATTAATCCAGTAGTGCTAGGAGGTAGTTGCGGTGTAGCTTCTACGGAAGGTGCTAGTAAGATGCAGGAGTATTGGCTAGATGCAGAGAATAACATGGTGCGAACCATATTTATCCCTGGGACATTGTGCATTGTAGATGCGCCAGAACTTGACGAGGATGGTAGACCAACAGGAAAGATGCTTAACTTCTGTCCTAACGGTAGGAGTAATGAGAAGGCTGCTTTCGATTGGATCATGACCATGCGTGGCAGGTTTGAGAAGGCTAAGAACAAGAAGAAGCTATTACAGTTCATCAAGGCATATCCACTGACCATCGAGGAGGTGTTTGATGTTAACACACAGGGTGTATTTACAGAGGATGTGATGGAGATGATCCAGACTGCTTCGATGAGGATTACTAAGGAGAACTACCCTGTGAATAGATTCGATCTGATAGAAGACAACAGAGGGGGCATTACAGCCCGTGTGAACAACTCAACTGGTGATTTCTATATACTAGACCATCCTACTAAAGATGTTGCGTATGGAGCAGGTAATGACCCTATCCCATTTGGACAGACTGACGACATCACATACAGACGATCTGAGAACGCTCTAGTTATAGGCAGTTTGCTAGAGATGAAGATGCATGCATATTACTCTGAAAGGACACACGACGCTGACTTAGCTGCAAGTAAGATGTTATTGCTACTAAAATATTATAACAACGCATGTGTGCTTATCGAGCGTAACAGGGGAGGGACTCTGATCGACAAGATCAAGAACTATGGCTATGCTAACTTACTAGCACCTCAACCTAAGTTCCTAGGAAGCTCTGGATACGACAAGCGTATTAAGCACGGGTGGTACAAGGACGCACACTCTTCCATACTAGCTAATGCAGAGCTAGTAACATATATTACTAAATACTCTGACAGGATATATTTTAAAAGGCTGATCGATGAGATCAAGGTTTTCATCATCGAGAACACTGACGTTGCCGATGCCTGGGTATCGTTCCTGCTATACGCTAGGGATTACTATGAGCGTCTTGCCAAGAAAGCAAATATGAATACCGTTGCTAGAGAGACGATTGTGGTAACAATAAAAAACGGAGAGCGGATTGTCGAAAGAAAGAAGGTGTATATTAGCGACGATGATAACAGCCATTTAAACCGAATAGATTCGTTCAACCATGGAAGATAGTTTTATCATAAATGACTTGAGGTCACAGTCGCAGAAAGTAGTTTATACTACTAACGATAAGGTGACAGAGATAGGGTACTTTATGAGATTCGCTGAGTTTAAGCCAGAGGGAGTGAATGC
>Ga0114967_10003101_pt1 | contig 13732 bp, 15 predicted proteins | sample M_130628_MF_Meta_FD_92639 | JGI IMG/M metagenome (GOLD analysis project Ga0114967, IMG submission 92639) | Freshwater microbial communities from Lake Montjoie, Canada to study carbon cycling - M_130628_MF_MetaG | ecosystem: Environmental > Aquatic > Freshwater > Lake | place: Lake Montjoie... | reverse complement strand
TGCTGGTGCAGCTGGCGATGCAGATCTTCGAACGATGGACCGGCATCGCGCCCGACGAGGCGGTGTTCCAGCGGGCCGTCGCCGCGGCGTTGGGCGAGCGATCCGCGTAGGGCCGCGGGGCGGAGATCGACGCTCGGCCATGCGCGGTGGATACCCTGCCGCCATGCGATCCACCTTGCAACTCTCCGTCGCGCGCACCGCAGCGCTCTGCTGCGCCCTTTGCCCCACCCTCTGCCCCGCCGCCCTCGCCGAGGAAGGCATGTGGCTTCCCAACGCCATCCCGGCCGTGGAGCTCAAGTCGAAGTATGGCTTCGAGGCGTCGCCGGCGGCGCTGGAGCACCTGCAGAAGTCGGCGGTGCGGTTCTCGACCGGCGGATCGGGGTCGATCGTCAGCCCGAACGGGCTGGTGATGACCAACCACCACGTCGGCAGCGACATGCTCGCGAAGCTCTCGACGCCGGAGCGCGACCTGCTGAAGACCGGGTTCCTGGCCAAGGACCGTGGAGAGGAGCTGCGCTGCCCCGACCTCGAGCTCAACGCCCTGTGGTCGATCGAGGACGTCACCGACCGGGTGGTCGCCGCCGGCAAGGGCGCGGCGGACACCGCGGCCGCCGGCGAGTCGCGCCGCCGCGAGATCACCCGCATCGAGGACGAGAGCGAGAAGGCCACCGGGCTGAAGAGCCAGGTGGTCACGCTCTGGCAGGGCGGCCGGTACCACCTCTACCGCTACCGCACGTGGCGCGACGTCCGGCTCGTCTTCGCGCCGGAGACGGCGATCGCGTTCTTCGGCGGCGACGCAGACAACTTCGAGTTCCCCCGCTACGACCTCGACTGCTGCTTCTTCCGCATCTACGAGGACGGCAAGCCGCTGAAGCCCGAGCACTTCCTGGAATGGGACGCCGACGGCGCGAAGGAGGGCGAACTGGTGTTCACGTGGGGCCATCCCGGCAGCACCAACCGGCTGTTCACGGCCGACCACGTGGCGTTCATGCGCGACGTCGAGGAGCCGATGGGCCTGCGGCGCCTGTGGCGCAACGAGGTGAAGCTGGCGACCTTCATGGGGCGCGGCACCGAGGAGGCACGCATCGCGCGCGAGGACTTCTTCGGCACGCAGAACGGCCGCAAGTCCTCGCAGGGGCTGCTGGACGCGCTGCAGGACCCGTCGCTGGTGGCTGCCAAGCGCGCCGGCGAGGATGCCCTGCTCAAGCGCCTGGTGGGCAAGCCCGAGGCACGGGACTTCGAGGAGGGGCGGCGCCTGGTCCGTGAATCGCTCGCGGCCTCGAAGCGGCTGTCCCACGAGCCCGGCTGGTACCTGGCGCGCATGCGGGGCGGCACGCTCGCGGGCATCGCGCGCACGCTGGTGCGCATGAAGGACGAGTGCGCGAAGCCAAGCGCGGAGCGCCTGCCCGAGTTCGCCGACGCCAACAGGCAGACCCTGGAGGCACGGCTGTACTCCCCCGCACCGATCTACCCGCAGCTCGAGATCGAGCGCATGTCGTCGATGCTCTCCGGGATCGCCGAGGAACTCGGCCTCGATCACCCGCTGGTCGTGAAGCTGCTCGCCGGCAAGAGCCCCCGCGCGCGCGCCACCGAGCTCGTCCGCGGCACGAAGCTCGCCGACGTGGCGGCGCGCCGCAATCCCGATCCCGCGGACACGATGATCGCCTTCATGGCGTCCATCGACGCGGACGCGCGCGCCGCGCGCAAGTCCTGGGAGGACGAGGTGGACGCCCCGCGGGAGCTCGGCTACGGGAAGATCGCCGCCGCGAACTTCGCCGCGTTCGGCGACTCGGTCTACCCGGACGCCACGTTCACGCTGCGCATGAGCTACGGCACCGTCAAGGGATGGACCACCGACGACGGCACCGCGGTGCCGGCGTTCACGACGCTCGGCGGGACGTTCACGCGCGCCGAGTCGCGCGCGGGCGACCCGTCGTTCGAGCTGCCCAAGTCGTGGCTCGGCGCACGGGCGCGGCTCAACCAGGCGACGCCGTTCAACTTCGTGACCACGAACGACATCATCGGTGGCAACTCGGGCTCGCCGATGGTCGACGCGAAGGGACGCGTGGTCGGGCTGATCTTCGACGGCAACCTCGACAGCCTCGCGGGAGACGTGGTCTACGACATCACGCGCAACCGCGCCGTGGCCGTGGACGTGCGCGGCATGCTCGAGGCGATGCGCACCGTGTACGGCGCGGGAGCGCTGGCGGACGAGCTCACGAAGGCCACGCCGGGAGAGTGAGCGCGAAGGTGGGTTACCATCTGCCCGTATGACGATCCGCGCCACCGCGCATGCATCCAGGCCCAACACGTCACGCGTGGAGCGCGCCAATGGCTGAGTACGACGCCATCGCCGACGAATACGCCGCATCGAAGCTCCTGCCGTGGCGGGTGCAGGTGGAGCAGCCGACGCTGTTCGGCCTGATCGGCGACGTCCGCGGACGGTCCGTCCTCGATCTCGCCTGCGGCGACGGGATCTATGCCAGGACGCTCGCGGACCGCGGTGCGTCGCGCGTCCACGGCGTCGACCTCTCCGCCGGCATGATCGAGCTGGCAAGGAAGGACGAGGCCGCACGGCCGCGCGGGATCACCTACTCGGTCTGCGATGCCGCCGAGGTGCGCGGGCTCGAGGGGTTCGACATCGTGATGGCGGCCTACCTCTTCAACTACGCGCAGGACCGGGCCCAGCTGCGCCGGATGGCGGAGTCCGCCTTCCGCAGCCTCAAGCCAGGCGGCCGGCTCTGCGGGGTGAACGACAACCCCCGGACCGCGCCCGAGCGGTACCGCTACTACCCGGAGTTCAGTTTCCTGCGTTACATCGAGAAGCCGCAGCGCGAGGGATCGTCCATCACGTGGTCGATCCAGCCCGCGACCGGCGACGCGTGCATCTTCGACAACTTCTGGATCGCGCCCGAGACGTATCGCGAGGTCTTCGAGCAGGTCGGGTTCACGGAGTTCCGCTTCGTCGACGCACACGTCGCGCCCGGTGCCGACCCGGCGCCGTTCCGTGACTTCCTGGAGGACTGCCCGATCTGCGGGATCTCCGCGGTTCGGCCGGCCGGCGGCTGAGTGTGGGATGTCGCCTCAATGCGCGGGGGCTGGCGTGCGACGTACCGCTTTCGCGCACGCCTCTCGAAGTAGTCCGAGCGAAACAGGTTTCGAACAGGCGAGCTGGGGTTTGGCTCTCTTAGAGAGAGACGCCCGCCCTGGCGCGCTCAGAACGAGGTTCCGCAGAGCACGGCGCACGTGCGCACGCCGCAAATCGCGAACGCCCGGCCGGGGGCCAGGACGTTCTCTCTTTACCGTGCGTCACGCCGAACGCGGCGACCCGCGGTCCGGGATACTGCCTGCATGAACCCCGCAAGCCCGCAGCAGCCAACATGGGACGCCGTCGACCGGGCACTCGAGCAGTGGCTCGCGCCGCAGGACGAAGCCCTGCGAGCGGCGACGGCGTCGGCCGATCACGAGGGTCTTCCCCGGATCGCCGTCTCGCCCGCCCAGGGCCGACTGCTCGAGGTGCTTGCCCTCGCGATCAGAGCGCGGCGCATCCTTGAGATCGGCACGCTCGCGGGCTTCAGCACGATCTGGCTCGCCAGGGGGCTCGGCCCGGGCGGTTCGCTCGTCACGCTCGAACTCGATCCGGAACGCGCACGGCTCGCCCGGACCAACATCGACCGTGCCGGCTGCGGAGAAACCGTGGAGATCGTGGTGGGTCCGGCGACCCAGTCGCTCAAGGCACTGAGGGCCAGGGGTGTTCCGCCGTTCGATCTCGTCTTCATCGATGCGGACCGGGAGCAGTGCCCGGCGTACCTCGAGCACTCAATCGCGCTGTCGAGGCCGGGCACGCTGATCATCGTCGACAACGCCGTGCACCGCGGCCGCGTCATCGAGCAGGGGACCGGCGATCCGAGCGTCGAGGGCGTGCGGTCGATGATGGATGCCATCCGGCGGCATCCGCGGCTGAAGGCGGCGGGCATCCAGACCGTGGGGGCCAAGGGCTACGACGGAATGGTGCTCGCACTCGTGGGGGATGCGCCGCGCGCTGCCGGTGACCCGCTCGACATCCTGCTGCGCCACGACGCCTGGGCGACGCGCGAGGTTCTTCGCGCGTGCAGCGGACTGACCGACGAGCAATGGCACCGCCGCTTCGAGATCGGTCCCGGGTCGCTGCACGACGCGTTGACGCACGTGGTAGGCGCCATGCTGCGCTGGGCCGATCGCATCGACGGTCCGCCGACCGAGCTTCGGCCATCCATCGAGGGCATTGCGCGGCGGACGCCTGCAGAGCTGCTGGCGCTCCTCGAAGCAGCGGAATCGGGGCTCGCGGCGAGCGCGGATCGCGCGCGGGCACGCGGCCTCGGCACGGAGTTCGACGTGACGCTCGCGGGCAAGACCCACCGCTTCATGCTCGGCACCGCGCTGGTCCACGTGACAACGCACGGCATGCACCACCGCGCGCAGTGCCTCAACATGCTGCGTCACCTGGGCGCGCCCGGCATCAGCGATCGGCTGCCGGAGATCGACCCACTGGACTGGCAACTGCAGGCGGAGGCCTGACCGTCACGCCGACCCGATGATCGCGTCGACCTCGATCTCGATCCGCATGCGCGGGTCGGCGAGACCGGCCTGGATCATCGTGGCAGCCGGACGGATCTCGCCGAACGCGGCGCGGAGCGAAGGCCACGCGGCGGGGAATTCCCCGGCGTCGGGCAGGATGTAGCGCACGCGCACCACCTCTCGCATCGAGGAGCCAGCCTCGCGGAGCGCGGCCTCGATGTTGCGCAGGCACTGCCGGGTCTGCTCCTCGATGCCGGGCGCGATGGTCATGGAGGCGTAGTCGAACCCGGTGGTTCCGGAGACGAAGACGCGGTCGCCGCAGACCACCGCGCGCGAGTAGCCGATCTCGCGCTCGAAGGAGGAACCCGAGGAGATCAAGTGTCGGGGCATGCCGACATGCTAGCCCTGCAACGATGGCTCGCGTTCCAGCGCGTCGAGCAGCCGGCGCGCGATGCCCTGCCCCCGGAAGCGCTCCGCCACGAAGACGTCACAGAGCCAAGCGAAGGTCGCGCGGTCTGTGACGACGCGCGCCATGCCCACCGCATCGCCGGTCGCCTCGTCGATCGCCACCGCCGTGATGCTGTTACGAAGCGCCTCGGCCACCACCTCGCGGCGGTGCCTACCCCGCTCGCTCAAGCGAACGAAGCAACGCCGGCACACGCACCGAGGCTGTCTCCCACACCAGCTCGAGCATGATCCCGTGGTACTGATGCGTCGCGATGTCCTTCATCCCCGCGACCGCCTTCCAGCGGATGTCCGGGAAACGCTCCCGCGTCTCGGGCGACACGCCCTTCGCGGCCTCGCCGAGCACGACCAGGTCCTAGAGCACGGCGCGCATGGTGTGCTGATCAGCCTGGAACGCGTCGAAGTCCATTCCGCGCAGGAAGCCCGCGATGCGCTCGCACGCCTCGCGCATGTCCTGCAGGCGCTGCTCCTCGCTACGCGGCATACCGCAGGTCCCCCATGATCGCCGGACGGTCCGATTGACGGATTCCGCTGGGCGTCGTCACGTCGACCGCAAGGCCGAGCACGGACTCGAGATGCTGCTTCACCTCGATCAGGTCGAACAGGTCGCGATGCGCATCGAACTCGACGAGCACGTCAACGTCCGAATCGGCCCGACCGGAACCGCGCGCACGCGAACCGAAGATGCCGATCCGCAGCACGCCCATGCGGCGCAGCGCCGGCATCTCGGCGCGGATCGCGGCCAGCAGCGCTTCAAGATCGGCGTTGGCGTACGGACTCATGGGAGAAATCGTAGCCGGACCGTCGCCCTCTCGAACCCTCGGCCAGCGCCACCGCCCGCTCGCTCAGCCCACCGTACACGCCTGCCTGCAGCATCCACAGGATGCGCCGGATCAGCTCCTCGCGGTTGCGGCTGCGCGCCTCGTCCCCGCCGATCTCCTGCTCGCGCTTTCGCAGCTCGCCTGCGGTCATCGCCCCGAGCCGCCTGTGCTCGGACTCGACGTCGAATCGCTCGCTGGTCGCCGTCATCGTGCCTCGCTCGGCGTGCGCTTGAGCACATAGCCTGCGGCCGAGAACGCTTCATTGCCGGTGAGCTTGCCGTCCACTCGCCGCTCGACCTTGAAGCCCTCGCTGAGATACAGCGCCAATGCCGTGTCGTTGCCCACCAGCACCTCGGTTGACAGGCTGCCTGCAGAGGCGTTGATGGCATGACGCAGCAGTTGCCTGCCGATGCCTCGCCTGTACCTCGTCGGATCAACGTAGAGCCACGTCAGCTCGCCTTCTGAATAGGCCACGAAGCCGCAGACTTCATTCTCAATCTCGGCGACGACAACCTCTCCATCAAAGAGGCCTTCGCCTCCTGCGGTCTGCTCGAGGGTCAGAAACGCCTCGACGAGTCCGCTTGCCCGCAACTCATGCATCCGGGCGGCGTCGTGAATGAGGCAGAGGCGATCCCAGTCTTCGGGAAGGTATGGACGCAAGTTCATGAGAGGCCTCACGTCAAGGATCAAAGGCGCGCGACCCACGAGGCAGCAATCACCAACGATGACTCCTACGAGTCCCTTGCATCGCGTGGCTCGGTGACGAGATTACTTGAACCACTCGCAAAGAGCCTGAATACAGCGTGTCCCCTCCACATCCAAAGCCCCGAAGAAACGACGACCGGAAATTTGGCAAAACGAAAGGAGTGTAGGTCGCAGAAGAGCGCTGGACACCTTTCGGCCTGACGCCTGCCGCCATCAGCACGCCGGCAACTCGACATCCACCCGGATGGTCGATGCGTCCGGCATGCTCGCGATGATCGAGCCACCGAAGGCACTTGCCAGCGTTCGTGCCACGGAGAGACCGAGACCGAAATGCCCGTCGCCGGCACGCGCTCGGTCCTTGCGCCACAGGGGATCGAACATGCGATCGAGATCCGCGTGCGACAGGCCGTTCGCCTGGTTCAGCACCGAAATGCACAGGCGCCGGCGTTCCCTGTCATGCAGCACTTCGATGCGCACCGGCGATGCATCATCCACCATGCCGTGCTCCATGGCATTGCGGACGAGGTTGCCCACGATCGATTCGAACGCCGCGCCGCTGCATTGCACGGCCACGAGCTGCGGCGCCTCGACGACCACGCTGTGTCGCGGCCGGCCGAACTGGGCGCAAGTCCCGTCGACGATCTTCGTGATGGCGGCACATGCCTCGATGGATGGTTCGCGGAGCGCCTGCATGTCCACCCGCGCATGCCGGGCCGCGGCGAGCAGCGCATCCACCAGGGACTGCATCCGCGCGAGCACCGCAAGCGATGATCGTGCCGTGGCTCGCCACTCCGGTTCAGAGCGCTCGTTGCGCAGCGCCACCTCGAGCAGCATGCGTGCCTCTGCGAGCGGCGTGCGGAACTCGTGGCTGGCCGCCGAAGCAAAGCCTCGCTCGCGTTCGATCACGGAGTGCGCCCGATCGAGCAAGGCGTTCACCTGCGACGCGATCGGGCGAAGTTCGTCCTGCAGGTACGTCGTAGACACCCGTGCATGTTCGCTACCCGGTTCGATGTGGGCGACCTCCTCCGAAAGCTGGTTCAGTGGCCGCAGACCTCGCGCGATGGCCAGCCCCACTGCCGTTGCGCCGCACGCAACGATCAGCAGTGCGCTGGAAATGATCAGCCAGCGAGTCTGCGTGACCTGTGCGTCGAGTGGCGACCGATCGGCACTGACCGTCACACGGATCGGAAGCGCGGCGGCCGCCTGCTCCTCACCGCCGCTCCGTTGGATTTCGCCGGATTCTTGTTCGCTCGTTTCCGCATCGACCATGGCGCGCACCTGCATCGAACGAATCGAGCGGCCTCCGGCGTCCAGGCCGTCGACTGCGGAATCCGCCATGGCGTTCGCGACGGAGGCATCCGCCTGGAGCCCGAGCCGCTCGATCGGCTGCCAGCCATGGTCACGATCGCAATCAACCGCGAATCCCCCGGTTGCGGCGCGGGAACCGACCCACGAAGTGCGCTCTTCGGAGAAGTCGAAGTCGATCGTTCGCCCATCCCATTGCACCAGCGCTGCCAGTCCCTCGGCGCGAGCACGCAGCGACCGGTCGAAGGCCGTCCGCAGCTCGCGGGCAAGAAGCGCGTCCAGCGCCACCATGCCCACAAGCACCACCACGGCGATGGCCGCGGCCGACATCACGATCGCCTGCGCACGAATGCTCCTCATGCGCGAGGCTCCGTGAGCACGTAGCCAAGGCCGCGACGCGTCTCGATCAGCCCAGGCAGGTGCGCAGCCTGCATCTTGGCACGGATCGACGATATCGCGGAATCGATGGCATTCGAGAAGACGCGGCTTCGACCGTCGTACACATGGTCTTCCAGCTGCAGGCGCGAGACGGGGCGACCCTTGCGCAGTGCGAGCGTCTCCAGCACGGCGAACTCGCGCGCGGTCAGGCCGAGGTCGAGCCTTGTTTCACCGGTGACCGCACTGGCCACGCGGGCGACCAGGTCGATCTCGAGCGAACCCACGCGCAGCACCGATGACTTGTTTCCGTGTGCCCGTCGCGCCACCGCGTGCACCCGTGCCAGGAGTTCCTCGAAGGCGAATGGCTTCACCAGGTAGTCGTCCGCCCCCGCATCGAGGCCACGGACCCGGTCGGCCACGGCATCGCGGGCGGTCAGCATCACGACGCCTGGGCGATGCGATCGCCGGGCAAGCGCAGCCAGCACCGCGAGACCGTCCTGCCCGGGCAGCATCCAGTCCAGCACCACCGCGTCATACTCCGCCTCCATGGCCCTGCGGATGCCCTCGTCGCCGCATTCGGCCGCATCCACGGCATGGCCCACTTCGCGAAGGCCCTTGGCAAGCGATTCGCGAAGAATCGCCGAGTCCTCGACGATCAGGATTCGCATGGCCCGCGCCTGACGGCGATCACGATGACCACGGCGAACGCCGCCGCAAGAATCAGCGTGCTCCACGCGTTGCCGAGGTTCAGGCCATCGTCCTTCGTGAAATAGTCGCCCAGCGCAGCGCCCAGCGGATGCGTGACGACGATTCCGGCCCAGTAGCACACGACGCGGGAAACCTTCGTGCCCAGCGCAAGCGCGGTGACCGCCACCAGCAGCCCCAACAGGATGACCGTGGTCAGGCCGTCGCCCAGTCCCACCCCGGCCTGCGGAAAGTGATGGTTTGCAACCCACTGCCCGAAGGCCGTGTCGCCGAGGGAAAGGCCGTCGAGATTCAGTTCGTCCTTGGAGAGAAGGTCGCCGATGGCCGTGCCGAAGGTGCTGCTGGAAAGGATTGCCAACCAGTAGAGCAATTCGCCCGGAGCGTCGACCGCGGCGCGCAGGTCGCGGGAGCGCGTCCACAGTTTCCAGCCCGTCAGCGTCGCAAGCACCGACAGCGCGATCATCGCAGTGGCGATGGGGTAGCCGAGGCCGAGCGATCGAGCGGCCCAATCCGACAACGTGGTACCGCCGATCGACGCCAGGGTGAGCGTGGTCCAGTACAGCCATTCGTGTCGCCGCGGCGACAGCACCTCGGCCACCATGGCAATCACGAACAGCGTGAGCAGCGCGATGGTGCCGCCGCCATAGCCAAGGCCAAGCGTCTGCGAGATCAGGTCGCCGGCGGTCTCGCCCAGCGTGGTGCTGCTGATCACAAGCGCCCAGTACAGGCCATCGATGCGTGGAAGGGTCTTGGTGTGCATGTACGTCTGTTCGGAAAGGCGCGGGCCGGTGGCTCGCACCGGCCCGCGCGTGATTGCGGCTCCCAGTCTAGTTCAGACGTGCTCAGTCCTTGTCGGTGGACTTTTCATCCTTCTCGTCCTCGTCATCGTCCTCGTCCTCGTCGCCGCCCTTCGCCTTGGACTTGCCCTCGACCTTCGTGCCGCCTTCCTTCCAATTGCCATACTTGTCATCCATGGCGCCCGAGGCCTCCACCTTCACCTCGCGCTTCTTGCCGTCCACGGTGATCTCCACCTCGTACACCACCTTCGTGGCCACCACCGCGTCGCCGAGCGTGGCATTGGGGAAGCGCTGCTTCAGGGCCGCCATGGCCGCAGCGGGGATCTTGTCGAGCGCGATGCCGCGCTCCGACTCGATCACGTCGCCGGCAGCGGAGAGCAACATTGCGCAGGCGACGCTGCCGTCCATGTAGTCGATCTCGTAGGTGGTCACGCCGTGGGCCGTCTCCTTGGTGACCGTCTTCACGCTTTCGTCCTTGGTCGACTTCTTCACGACGGCGCGGGCCGCCTCGGGGAGGTCGGTGAGCTTGATCTCGGTCTCGCTCCAATCGCCTCCCTCCGATGCCGGGCTCCACGGGCCGTGCGGCTTCGAGACGGCGGCGAATGCAAGCGAGCCTGCGCCGGCGATGCCGATGAGGGACAGGATGGCGAGTGCGCGGACACGGTGCTTCATGGGTGAACTCCTGGGCGGCGATGCTCTGGCCGCGGTTGGGCGTGTGGTGCGGCATGGACGATCCATGCGAGCCGGAAAATGATCGGTCAGCCACACGCCACCGTGTGACGCGAACATGATGGCGGGCACGATCGGTCGATCACTCTTGAACAGAAACGAACGCTAACCGAAGGGCACGCGCCGGTCCGCCGCCTCCTTGCCGCCTCCTTGCCGCCTCCTTGCCGCACAATGAAAGACGCCCCGGTCGCAGGACCGAGGCGTTCTCTCTTCACCTGACGGGCAGCCGCTTGTGGCGGCTTCCCTGAATAGTCCGAGTGAAACAGGTTTCGAACAGGCGAGTTGGGGTTCGGCTCTCATAGAGAGCGAGACGCCCCTCTGGCGCGCTCGGAATGGGGTTCCGGCTCGCTTGGGGAGCGGGATAGCCCCCGTGTCCACTCCCCAACACCCGCCGGAACCAGACCCCTCCGCGTGAGCGGAGGCAAAGGTGGTGGGGGGAGGGAGCGGGTCACCGATGCGCTGGCGGCGGCATCGAGATGCGGTACAGGTCCGGCGCGTGTTTGGCCATGCCTTCGTCCGCAACCGCACCGGATGTCACGACAGGCTGCATCGCGGCTCCCCAGATCGACCCCATCACGCCGCAGAAGCGCCAACCGTCGCCCTCCCATAGGAATGCCGGGGCGCCCGACCAGCCATCCCCCGGGACTGCCCCGCCCTGCGGGACGAGGTCCGTGGTGGTTCCGCGCTGGTTGGTGGTCGACACCCATGCGCGCGCCAGCGCACGGCACGCCTCCGGATCGTCCGACGTCGGGACAACGCCGGGCACCGGGAACCGATCGCCTGCACCGATCGCCACCGTGTCCCCGAAGCACGGCACCCGGGTCGCGAAGGGCGGCGCAGGCACTTCCCAAGGAACGTCGCGCTCGAGTTCCACGACTGCATAGTCGGGCCACGCGCGCAGCTGCGGCAGGTCGGCCGTAACCCCCGAGACGAACGGCTGCTCAAGGACGCAAATCCTGCGCACGCGAAACCCAAGCGTCGCAGTGTCCGGTGGCGCACCGGGGTCGACGACGTCAACCACCAGGGTGCCGTCGATCACCATGGTGCCCGCCTGCAGTCCGACGTTGGTCGAAGCGCCGCGGAACATATGACCCGCGGTCACGAGAGTCCGCCGCGAAAGCAGGTAGCCGTGGCAGCACTTCACGTGTCCGGGCTCGACCTGGAACGCCACGCTGACGCGGCCACCCGGAAGCGGCGTCTGCAGCGCGCACTCCGGCATGGCATCCGTAAACGTCGGGGGCGGCCACAATCCGCTGCACGCCGCAAGGGTCATGCACTCAGCGAGCAGCAGCAGGCGAATCGAGACGAGCATCGGCACCAGTGGTTCCCGCACGGCGAAGGTTGCACCATACCCCTCCGCGTGAGCGGAGGCAAAGGAGGAGGGGCGAAATGATCAGCGAGCGGGCCGGACAGCCGTCTCTTGGGTGGACCTCCTCAGCGCACCCCTGTCATTGCCGGGTTTCTTGGCGCTCCACACTCCGGGCACGCGGACGATGCGAGGCCTCGCTGCGGGTACCCGCAATGTGGGCACTTGCCACGCTTCAGCCGATCCCGGATGTATCGAGTGGCTTCGCCCGCGAGCGTCAGCAGCAACCCAACGAGCATCGCCGATACTGCCAGTCCGCCAAACTCAACGCGGGAGTAAACAATGGTGTCTGCAATCCACGTTGGCACCATCGCGGCACCGCCTCGTCGAATGATTGGCCAAACAAAAGGCGCTCCCAAGTCGCCGTGGTGCGAAGTGATGACGCGCAGTGGCCAGCCAAACTGCTCATAGACCGGGCCGCCAAGTGAGTCGGGGGTGCCCTCGAAGTTCACCGAGAAAGCGTCGGTGAACCATGACCCACCCCTGAACACGCTGGCACGCGCGCAGAGTGCACGAAACTCACCATTTTGCATCGATCCCGTCGGGGCTTCTGCGATCTGGGCAAGTCTTTCAATCGGATCAAGTGGATCGCCTTGTGCGCGCTGTGCCCTGGTTGGGCTGCCCCAAAGACCGGAAGCCGTGCGGAGCACCGAAAGTGCCTCAGGTGCTGAAAGCTGCACTCGAGCGGTCGACCGGTCGACGATGCGAAGTGCGCAGGAAGCGATGAGCACACCGGAGATGGACACGGCAGCAATGAATCCTGAGACTGCTACCGCATCGAGGTTTGGGGCAAATCCTCGGTCACCCCGGATACGACGAGTGATCCATCGCAGGATGAGCAATTCAACCAAGACCATGGCCCATGCCGCGAACAGGGATGCGGTGTTGTGGAGACCAGGAAGCGGAGCCCAGCCGGCCCTCGAACTGGGGGGATTGAACTGGAGCCAAATCCAGACTCCAGGCAACGGGAGCAGCAGGCACATCGCAGCACCCCACAACTTCAGGCGCCACGACGTGGCGAAAGGCGAGTTCATCGAGTCCGTTGGCATGATATTCCTGAACTGACGGGGTCGCTCTCACCGGCCCACCCGCTGGACGCACCATACCCCTCCGCGTGAGCGGAGGCAAAGGGGGAGGGGCCAAGATCACGGCGGCACAACTCACGGAGCGTCCGGCCAGAGAATCACATGAAGACCAACTCGATGAGAGGCCTCACTCCTTGATCCAGGCATCGCCTCGCCACATGAAGCGCAATGTCATGGAGTCCGACTCCCTGCCCTGGCTGACGATCGCCTCGCCGATCCAAGACTTCGCTGACTCGACGGTCGCACACGAACGAATCGTCAGCTGCGCGTTGCACCACGCGGCACCGTCAGGTAACGCTCGAACTTGCGTCACGAGTACGCACGCCCGTCCTGCGCAATCAAGGGACTTCGTGTCCTCGGCGTAGAGCGGCTGTCCAGGCGGGGCGCCAGGCAGAGCAATGTGCAGCGCATAGACAGGGGCCATGGAAGCTTCTCCGTCCAGCCCGCAAACCAGCGCGGGCAAGGCACGTATGGCGAACACCGTCGACGACTCCAGCGGCGCGTCTCCCGGAGGCACGATCTTCGGTTCGTGCGTCATGACCGCCGTTCCAGTGGCGCAGCCACTCAGAGCCGCCATCAGCCCGACGGCTACGGCGCGTGGCCAAACTCGTCTGGCGAACGTTTGATGGATGTTCGTCATCGGGAATCTCGGACACTGTGTCGTTCTCATCGCTCCACCCATGGCCGCACCATACCCCTCCGCGTGAGCGGAGGCCGCATCATTCGGCTCCAGCCCCCTTGGCCCGCTCCTCTGCGGCGCGCAGGCGAGAGTCCAGGTCGCCGGGCGGGAGAACATCCTTGAGCAAACGCCGCAGCGCG
>Ga0114967_10003100_pt1 | contig 13734 bp, 12 predicted proteins | sample M_130628_MF_Meta_FD_92639 | JGI IMG/M metagenome (GOLD analysis project Ga0114967, IMG submission 92639) | Freshwater microbial communities from Lake Montjoie, Canada to study carbon cycling - M_130628_MF_MetaG | ecosystem: Environmental > Aquatic > Freshwater > Lake | place: Lake Montjoie... | reverse complement strand
GGGGTCTGCCGCTCAATGACCAGGTGCGCCCGGGGGATGCCGCCTACTGTCTGAGCGATCCGCTGGGCAATAATGGCTATTTCAGCGAGGGGATGGTAAACCGGTTTTACCAGCAAACCGACGGCACCGGCACCGCCGCCGAGCAATTGCGGATGAATGTCAGCACGGAGTGGGCTCCGGGTTCCAGTGGATCGCCGGTGCTGGATCAGTGCGGCAATGTCATCGGCCATGTGTCCATGATCACCGCCTTGACCGAGGACCCGGAAGAGGAAGAGGCAGGAGACAGGGACCAACCCAAAACCCCGGCGGAAAAGACCGCCAGCGGGGGAAAATCTGACGATGGAAAACCCGCAGAATCAGCAAAGGAAGGGCCGCTGCCCCCCGGCACGCAGATCGTGCTGCACGAAGCCTGCCCAAGCCGGAGCGTCCGGCAGCTCCTGGAAGCCGCAATTGCTGCAGGCCAGGAAGCCGCCCCGCCGGGACCTTGAGGCTTCTCCGGAAAACTGCTGTCAGGCTGCAGATCTACCGTTGCTGCTCTGCCTCCCAGCTTATTTTTCCACCACCCAAATATTCCGGTAGCGCACCGGTGTGCCGTGGTCCTGCAGGTGGATCGGGCCCGGGGTAGGACCTTCCTTCAGCGGCGAGGCGGTGGTGGCGTGGTCCAATTCGATATTGTCCTGCACGAGGACGCCGTTGTGCTTCACGGTGGTCCGGGCATTGGCGGTTTTTTTGCCGGAGGCATCGTAAACCGCCTGGGTGTATTCGATGTCGTAGGTCTGCCAGGACAGCGGCGGGAAGGCCATGTTCACTTTCGGGGAGCCGATGGTGTAAATGCCACCACATTCGTTGTTTTCGCCTTCGAGGCCAAAGCTGTCCAGCATCTGGACTTCATAACGCCCCTGGAGATAGCAGCCACTGTTGCCGCGCCCCTGGCCCCGGGCTTCCGGCATGTAGGGGATTTTGAACTCGATGTGCAGGCTGAAATTCTTCCAGAGCTGCTTCGAGGTGACGCCCTGCATGAGCGTCTCGCCATCCAGCTTGCCATCCTGGAAGGCATCGGGGGATTTGCCATCAAACAGCACAATGGCACCGGCGGGGGCCTTGGCTCCGAGCGTGGGGCTCTCGCGGTTCATTTTGCTCAGGGTGCCGCCCGGAAAAGTGATTTTGCCGGCGGCCATGGTGCCGGTGAGTCCTGGCAGGGTGATTTGCCCGCCGGTGGCGGTCCCTTTCAGGCGCGTCGCCTTGTCCCCGGAAAAGCCCGCCCCGGGCAGTCCGCCCGGATACAGCACGGCGGCGAATTTCCCGCTGCCTTCGGCGACCAACTGCACCCCCACGGGTTTGCCATCCAGGTTCCCAGCATATTCCCCCTGGGTGACGAAGTCAGGATCTTTGGCCGTGGCCTCCCTGGGATCGGTAAAGGCAGCCCCCCCCGCCGCAACCAGCAGGGAAGTGGACAGGCATAGGGAGAACGGCAGGAAGAAGAAGTAGCGCAGCATAGGATTGGAAATAGGAACGGGAACTTCCCTCATTACGCAGGTCCTGCTCTCTTTTTGCAGAGTTAATTGCCCATGGCGTCAGGGCGGGTGCTGCCGTGCGGAATGATTCTGGCTTGGAATTGAAACTACTGGCCCAGAAGGAGTGGCAGCCACTCCCCAGGCCGATGGAAGTCCGGGCGGTCTCCGCCGAGGGGAGCGAGGCTGTAAAATTGCCGGCCTTCCGGGCGGGTGACGATGGCGGTTAAGTTCAGGGTGCAGGCGTCAGGATCCGGCAGGGGGACACTCATCCCGGCAATCCAGTGACTGGCTTCCCAGGCGCTTTCGGAACGGACGGAAAAGCGCTCAGGTGACGGCTGAGGATCCTGACGGAGGCGGGGGCCGATGAGTTGGGCGGCCCACCAGGCTCCCCCGGGGCTGAGGTTGTATTCCGTGTAGGTGCCCAGGGCTGGGGTGGCGATGAAGCATTCGGCGACGTCCTGTTTCCAGAGGCCCTCCAGGAAGCCGTTGGCGGGAAAACTTTCCCGGGGAGCAAGGGGAAGCGGGAGGTTCATTTCCCAATACAAGCGGCCAGCCTGATGCCAAAAGCGGACGGTGGGCGGGGGGAGTTCCGGCAAGGCCTTTTGCCAGGGAAGCCCCAGCGGCAGCCAGGGGGAAGCCTCAGGGGAGCTGGGAAGGCCGGGGGAGACCATAAGTCATGTCGGTCATATTGGTCCTATTTTTTGGATACTGCTCCGTTGCTCACGGTTGGCCTGGATCTGCGGGTGGCTTGGGACGCTGACGTTGCTGGGCTTTGACTTTGGCGACGACGATGAGGGCGATCACTGGAATGGTGACGATCATGATCCCCAGCACGATCAGGAGCAGGGTCCTGAGGTGCTGGGTTTCCGCCGGAGATGGCATTTCAAGATTCATGCCTCAGCATCCGTTTCCCCGGCGGCGTCAGGGCCATCGGGCTCCGGGGAAGCGGCGTCCCCGGTTTCCGTCAGGTCAGCATCGGCCAGTGGCTCACCCTCAGCATCGGCCGCTGAGGCGGTGTCGCTGGCATCGTCAGGGTCGGCGATGACTTTGGCAATATCCTGGAGTTTTTCCTCGCCGCGCAGGCTGATGAGTTTAACCCCTGCGGCATTGCGCCCGGTTTCGCGGATTTGGGAAACGGGGATGCGGACGCTTTGGCCGGTCGTGGTCATGAGCATGACTTCATCCGCCTCGTGGACGACGAGGGCGCTGACCACCAGACCGGTTTTTTCACTGGTCTTCATGGTGATGATGCCCTTCCCGCCGCGGGCGGTGATGCGGTAATCATCGAAGCTGGTGCGCTTGCCGATGCCGTTTTCACTGGCCACGAGAAGCATAGCGGCATAGTCCACGATGGATAGGCTGACCACGTAGTCATCCTTCTTTAATTTAATGCCGCGCACGCCGGTCGCCTGGCGGCCCATGTCGCGCAGGCCGCCTTTTTCCTTGGCACCGCCTTCGCCCTCGGCGTCGTCACTGTCCTCGCTGGCGTCGTCGGCTGGCTCGCTGGCATCCGCTTCGGAAACGGTGTCCTCGTCCTCCGCTGCGCTGCCGCCTTCGCCCTTGGCTTCGGCGTATTCCTTGAAGCGCACACTCATGCCGCTATGGGTGACGAGCACGATTTCATTCCGGCCTTCAGTGAGGGCGCAGCCGATCAGGTCGTCGCCTTCGCGGATGTTGATGGCGATGATGCCGTCCTTCCGGATGTTGCGGAATTCGCCCAGATTGCTGCGCTTCACCACGCCGAGCCGGGTGGCGAATATCACAAACTTGTCCGGGTCCCACGTGGCGTCCTTGTCAGACTCGCCCTGGGTCGGAATGCGCAGCACGGAAGCGATTTTTTCCTCCGGGCGGAGGTTGAGCAGGTTCTTGATGCTGCGGCCCTTGGCGGTGCGGGAGCCTTCGGGGATTTGATAGACACGCTCGGCATAGACGCGGCCGCTATTGGTGAAGAACATCAGCCAATCGTGGGCACTGGCGGTGAAAAGGTGCTCCACAAAATCTCCGACCTCTGCTTCATCCACGCCGCTGGATTTGGCGGTTTCCATGCCCTTCAGGCCCTTGCCGCCGCGGCGCTGGCTGCGGAATTCCGCCGAGAGGGTGCGCTTGATATAACCACGATGGGAAATGGTGATGATCATGCCTTCGTTGGCGATGAGATCGACGATATTGATCCCGCCTTCCTCCGCCGCAAAATCCGTCAGGCGCGGCGTGGCATACTTGGCTTTGATGATAAGCAGCTCGTCCTTGATGATGGCGAGCACGCGGGACTCCTTGGCGATGATGTCCATCAGGTCGAGGATCTCGGCCATGACATTGTCGTATTCCGCCTTGATCTTGTCCCGCTCCAGGCTGGTGAGCTTGTAAAGCTGGAGTTCGACGATGGCCTTGACCTGGCGGTCGGAGAATTGGTAGCGGTCGCCCACGATATGGGGCTGGCCCCGGATGATGATGCCCACGGCCTGGGCGGCCTCCACGCTGAACGGATAGGCCTTGATGGCCGCTTCTGCCGCATCGCGGTTCGCGCTCTGGCGGATGATTTTGATGAAGTCATCGATCTTGGAAGTGGCCAGGAGCAGGGCTTCCAGGATCTCGGCGCGGGCCTCGGCCTTGCGCAGGAGGAAGCGGGTGCGGCGCAGCACCACCTCGCGGCGGTGCTCGATGTAGCAGGCGATGGCGTCCTTGATGTTGAGCAGGCGCGGCTTGCGGTTATCAATCGCCAGCATGTTCACGCTGAAGGAGGACTCCAGCGAGGTGTGCTTGTAGAGATTGTTGATGACGACCTGCGGGCGGGCATCACGCTTCAGCTCCAGGACGATGCGGGTCTTCTCGTCACACTCATCGCGGAGGCCGCTGATTTCCGGGATGATTTTTTCGGTGACCAGCTCGGCGATGCGCTTGATGAGCACCGCGCGGTTCACCACGTAGGGAATTTCGGAAATGACAATCTGCTCTTTGCCCTTCTCGTCCGTCTCGATTTCGACCCGGCCGCGGACTTTGATCGAACCGCGGCCTGTGTGCAGGTAGGCATTGATGCCGGCCTGGCCGTAGATAGTGCATCCGGTGGGGAAGTCCGGGCCTTTGATGTGCTGCATCAGCTCGCGGATGGTGATGTCAGGCTGGTCGATCTGGGCGCAAATGCCATCCACCACTTCGCCCAGATTGTGTGGCGGCATGTTGGTGGCCATGCCGACGGCAATGCCGGTGCCGCCATTGACGATCAGATTCGGAAAAGCGGCCGGGAACACAGTGGGCTCCGTGAGGCGCTCATCATAGTTTGGGACAAAATCGACTGTGTCCTTGTCCATGTCCTCCATGAGGAGGCCGCCGAGGTGGGTGAGGCGTGCTTCCGTATAACGCATGGCAGCCGGAGGGTCGCCATCCACGGAGCCGAAGTTCCCCTGGCCTTCGATCAGGATCTCACGGATGCCCCAGTGCTGGGCCATGTTCACCAGCGTGGGGTAGATCACCGCCTCGCCGTGCGGGTGATAGTCCCCCGAGGTATCACCGCAAATTTTAGCGCACTTGTAGTGTTTTTTCCCGGGATAGAGGCTCAGCCGGTCCATGGCATACAAAATGCGGCGCTGGGAGGGCTTCAGACCATCGCGCACGTCCGGGAGGGCGCGGCTGATGATGACAGACATGGAGTAGTCCAAAAAGGACTTGGCCATTTCGTCGGCGACATTGACTGGCTCGACGCCGCGGTTCTCAGGTTCGCTCACAGGGTTGGAAAATTGATTATAGGTTAGCAGTCCCGCAGGCGTCCCGGCGGGAATCCTGATCTTAAAGCGCCCGTTCCCCGGTGCAAGGAAGATTACTACCCGGTGAAAAGCCCGGCGTGTGCCTGGCCAGCTGCCGGAGCCAGTGGAATACCCGTGGTTTCCGCCTGAAGACCCTGACCGGAAGGGCGTAGCAAAAGGGGATCGCCGTGGGCAAAAACACGGAAACAATCGCTGGCCGCAGGACGTTTGCTCCACCGTAAAACCAACTCCGACACCATATGGCCACCTCCTGGAACCGACGCACTTTTCTGACCCGTTCCGCTGCCGCTTTGGGCGCACCGCTGGTCCTGCCGGGGCGGGTCCTGGGCCTCGACGGGGCCGTGGCTCCCAGTGGCAAGGTCAGGATCGCCTGCATCGGCGTCGGCGGCATGGGCACGGGCAATTTGAAATCTTTTCTCAATGACGAGCGGGTGCAGATCGTGGCCGTTTGCGATGTGGATGCCAATCACCGGCAGGCCGCCTGCGACCTCGCGAAACTGGCCAAAACCGACGCCTACGGGGACTACCGCGAAGTCCTCGCCCGGCCGGATGTGGATGCCGTGATGAATGCCACCCCCGACCACTGGCACGCCGTGATCGCCACCGCCGCTGCCGCTGCTGGGAAGGATCTTTATTCCGAAAAACCCCTCGCCGCTGGCATCGCGGATGCCCGGGCCGTCTGCGATGCCGTGAAGGCGCACCAGCGGGTCCTGCAATGCGGCACCTGGCGCCGCTCCGGCCTGAAAACCCGGCTCGCCTGCGAATGGGTCCGCAATGGCCACATCGGGGACCTGAAGGTGATTGAGGTCGGTGTGCCCGGCACCTTTAAAGTGGCCGGCGGCTTCACCGGTCTGGAAGCGCCCGAGGTCGTGCCCGCAGAACTGGATTATGCCATGTGGCTGGGCCCGGCCCCGGAAGCCGCCTACACCGCTGCCCGCTGCCATTTTAATTTCCGTTGGAACACCGACTACGCGCCCGGCTACATCACCGACTGGGGCGCGCATTTCCTCGATGTCGCCCAGTGGGGCGCCGGCATGGATGACACCTCCCCCACCAGCATCTCCGCCACCGGCGTCGCGCGGCGGGAAAAGGGCATCTACAACGCCCCGGAGAGCTTCCGGATCGAATATCAATATGCCAATGGCACCCGGATCGTGATGAGCAGCACTACGAATGAGAAGGACTGGGGCATCCGCTTTGTCGGCACCAAAGGCACGATCTTCACCGAGAACGACCGCTTGGAAACCGACCCCGTCAGCCTGCGCGCCGTCCGCCCCAGGGACGGCGACGTGCGGCTCTTTGAATCCACCAACCACCACCGCAACTTCATCGACGCCGTCCTCAGCCGGGGCCAAACCGCTGCCCCCGCCCCCGTCGCCCTGCGCTCCGCCACCCTGTGCCACCTGGGCGCCATCTCCGCCACCCTGGGACGCCCCCTGACCTTCGACCCCAAGGCCGAAAACTTCGGCACCGATGCCCCCGCCAACGCCCTGCTGGCACGCCCCCTGCGCGGGACGTGGAAGCTGAGTGCTTGATGAGGCAACGTGGTGGCGGGGCGGGACGGTCGGCTTGGCATTCTGGCCGAACCCGGAGAAATAAACGGGAAGGAAGCTTGACCCGCACCTACGGCAAACCGGCACTGGAAAACGCCATTGAATCGCTTAAGCTACCCGGGATGAAGCCCTTCGAAGAAATCGTCAAATTTATCTCCGATACCGCCGGTATCGAGAAACTCTCTGCCTCCAAGCCCTCGGAAGCCGCTGAAAAACGCGTCGCCGAACTTCTCGCCACTGCTTCAGCACGGCCTTGACGACACTTTCTTTCTCCAGGGCGTGCTCCGTCACTTGGACCACCGCCCAACCGGTTTCATGCCCGTGCCCCTCTTGTATTTGGTGACCGCGTTTCTGCTGAATATGATCCTGGTCCTCCTTTACCGTGTTATCCGCAATGTCCGCTGGCCCATTGAAATCAACTCCAACGGCATCCGCTCGAAACACAATTTCTGGTTCTGGTCCCAGGTGGAGTCCATCAGCGCCCTGCTGATCTCCGGCAACTACCGCATCACGATCGGCTTGCGCATCCGTCCCCGCAACGTCTTGCTTCATGACGATTCCCCGCTCACCCAGGACCAATGTGATGCCCTGATCGACAACATGAAGCCCTTTCTGACGGCCCGGCATCCCACGGTCCGCCTCAACTGGGTGCATGGGTGAAGTTCACGTCCCCTCCTTTGGGATACCACTTCTTATTTCCCATGGGGGCAGACGGTTTTTTCCAGAGCGGAGAGGCGCCCGAGGATGCCTCCGATTTTGCGGATGTGGACCCATTGCTTCCGGACTTCGGAGGCGGGGCCGGCGGGGTAGCCCATGTATTGTCCTTTTTCGAGGAGGGATTTGGTGACGCCGGCGCGGGCTCCGATGACGAGCTGGGCTCCGATTTCGAGGTGCCCGGCGATACCGGCCTGGGCGGCGATGACGGTGTAGTCTCCGATGCTGGTGCTGCCGGCGATGCCGACCTGGGCGACGATGATGCAGTGCCGTCCGATGGTGACGTTGTGGCCAATTTGCACCTGATTGTCGATTTTCGCGCCTTCGCGGATCCAGGTGCGGCCAAAACGGGCACGGTCGATGGTGGTGTTGGCTCCGATTTCCACATCGTCATCGATCTGGACGTGGCCGACCTGGTCGATTTTGACGTGGCGGCCATTGACGAATTCGTAGCCGAAGCCATCGGCACCGATCACCACTCCGGCGTGGAGGGCAACGCGGTGGCCGAGTCTGGTGTGATGATAGAGGGTGACCCGCGGGTGGAGCAGGCAGTTTTCGCCGATCTCCACGGCATCGCCGAGGATGCATCCGGCTCCGATTTCGGTGCCATGGCCGATCACGACTCCCGCGCCGATGAGGGCTCCGGCGTGAATGCAGACCCTGGCTGGATCAAACTGTGCGGTGCCATCAATCACGGCTGAGGGGTGCACCCCCGGGGTAAAGACACGGGCAGGGGGAACCACGGCTTTGACGACAGACCCGAACGAGGCGGACGGATTGGCCACTTTCAGCAGGATGACGCCCGGAATATCCTCCACAAAATCCATGGGAACCAGGACGGCGGAGGCTTGGGTGGTGCGCAGGTCAGGGAGGTAGCGTTCGTTCCCGAAGAAGCTGAGTTCTCCGGGGCGTGCTTCCCTCAAGGCAGCAAAGCCGGTGAGCACGAGGTCAGGGGCAGGGACGTCATCCAGCGAGGCTCCCGTGAGGGTGGCCAGTTGGGTAAGAGATAGCTCCACAGGATTCCTGGTCGAAAATGCGGTCAGGGGCGGAGGGGCCTCTGCCAGTCGGGTGCTCCGGGGGAAGCAGGTGGGACTATTTGGGCTTTTTGTCCTTGTCGGACTTTTCGGCGGGAGCCGCTTCCTCCGGGGGAGCGTTCTTGTTCAGCTCGGTGATAACATCGGTGCTGAAGTCCACGGCGTCCTTGCTGTGGAGGAGGAAGGGAACGCCGCTGGGGGACATGCCGCTTTTATCGAAGACGAGGTCGTAGTTGTCGCGCTTGGCTTTTTCTTCCACGCGGCTCTTGATGTCTTCGAGGAGGCCTTTGCGCATGCGCATGACCTGCTCCTGGAGCTGGGTTTCGCGGCGGCGGCGGAATTCTTCCATGTCGCGTTCCAGGGCGCGGGCTTCAGAGATGATTTCCTGGGCTTCCTTCTGCTTCTGGGCCTTCAGTTCCTCGTTGACCAGCTTGTCCTTGAGGACTTTTTCAATTTCATTCCATTTAGTAATCAGGTCCCGGTATTTGGCGCTGCGCTCGTCCAGTTCCTTTTTGGCCTTGGATTTGTCCTCGTTGACCTTTTTCTCGGCGTCCTTGGTCTTAAAATATTCCTGGAAGACGCGCTTCATATCCACGATGCCGACTTTCATCTCCTGAGCGGAGGCGGGCAGGGCGGTGGCAGTGGAGAATGCAGCAGCCGCGAGAGCCGCGTGGAACAGGGAACGGGTGGTCATAAATGGATGGGGACTGGGATGAAAATAGTCCAGTGAGCAGGACTGCGTGATAGAAGCAGCCACCCGACTGGTGCGCAAGGTAAAATGCGCCGCCGGAGCACTTCCCGACTTAAACAAAAAAATGTTTGTTGCGGCACACCGATTGCCTTAGATAAATACCCGTGCCATTTCATTTCCCATTCCCACCATGTCAGAAGCCGTAACCACCCCCACCGATTTGTCCCCTGCCCACCGCAGCCTTTTTGATAAAGCCGCTGCCTCGGTCAAAATGCAAAATGCCAGCTACGCCGTCCAGCTGCTGCTGCCTATTCTCAAGGAAGTGCCCAGTTTTCTGGAAGGCCGCAAGACGCTGCGCACTGCTGCGGCGCTGGCCCACTCCGGCAAAAAGAAGCTCATCGATACCTCGGCTCTCGCCGTCATGAAGCTCAAAACCAAGGCCGCATCCGATCCCGTCGGGGTGCTCTATGATCTGGAGGAAATCCTCGCCACGGACCCCTTCAACGCCTCTGCCAATGAAATGCTCTTCACGGCGGCCAATGCCGCGAAGATGGAGCAAACCGCTGCCTTCGGCCTGGAGATGATCATGAAAGGTCATCCCAGCAACATCAAGAACATGCATAAGCTGGCCGAGCATTACATGAACATCAACGACCCGGAAAAGGCGATCGTGGTGTTCAACAACATCCTGAAAGTGGACAACTCCGATGGGGAAGCCCGCCGCGGGGTCACCAATGCCAATGCCCGGCAGTCCATGAACAAGCAAAAGTGGGAGGGCGGCGATGGCGGCGACTTCCGCAAGCTCCTCAAAAACCAGGAGCAGGCCAAACAACTGGAAGCCCAAAACCGCATCGGTGCCACCAAGGATCAGATGATGGAGCAACTGGCCTATCTGGGGGCCGAATACGAGGCGGATCCCAATAATGTGGACACCTCCCGCAAGATTGGTGAACTCTACGAGCGCCTGGACGATTACGCCAGTGCTCTCTCCTATTTCCAATGGGCGCTGCAGCTCAGCAATGGGGACGCCTCCCTGGAAACCAAAGTCAACAAAATCCAGGACCGCCTGGACGAGGTCACCATCACCCAGCTCCAAGCCACAATCGATGCTGACCCGACAGCCGAATCTGCCGAGGCGGCCCGCGAGCAATTGAAGGACCTGCAGCAGGTGCGCATCGAAAAACTCGTCAGCACCTCCCGGGAGCGCGTGGAGCGCAATCCCACGGATCCCCAGCTCCGCTACGAGTTCGGCATCAATCTTTTCAATGCCGGACACCCCACCGAGGCCATTCCGGAACTGCAGCGCGCCAAAAACAACCCCGCGATCCGGACCAAAGCCATGCTGGCTCTGGCCAAGTGCTACGAAGCCAAGAACATGCTCGACCTCGGCGTCCGCCAGCTCCAGGAAGCCGCCGGCGAAATCCCCACCCTTGATGCCATCAAAAAGGAGATCCTTTACACCCTGGGGAACATCCTGGAGAAAATGGGCCGCAAGGAGGAATTCCTCGACGCCTTCAAGCAAATCTACGAAGTGGACTATGGTTTCAAAGACGTGGCCATCCGCGTGGAAAGCTCCTACTGAAGCCTTGGCTGGGAGCCATCGGCTCCCAGCTTGGCGATCTATCCCCGGTTTCTCCCCAAAACCCCGGCCAGCCCTGGCCGGGGTTTTGTTTTTCCAGATGGCCCGGAGGGAAGATAAATAAAAATTCATCCAGAATTTGCACCTTGATCCGCTTTCGTTATGTTGCGCGGCCGCCTGTTCCCAATTCAACCACCAAATCAATCATGAACGACTACTATCCGCACCAGGATTATTCCTCCGCTGCCAATGCCTCTGACGTCGACCGCGCCACCTTTATCCGCCAGACCTACCTTCATGTCGCGGGGGCTCTGGGAGCCTTCATCGTCCTGCAAACCATGCTCATGGCCACCCCCCTGGCTCCGGCCTTGGCGCAGCTCATGATGGGCGGGCGTTTTTCATGGCTGGTCGTCATCGGGCTTTTTATGCTCGTTTCCCACATCGCGAATCAATGGGCGCTTTCTGCCACCAGCCTGCGCACTCAATACATGGGACTGGGGCTCTACGTGGTGGCGGAAGTGCTCATCCTTTGCCCCATGCTGCTGATCGCTTCCCGTTTTGGCGGTGAAGGCATTATCATGCGCGCGGGCCTGATCACGATGGGTGTCTTCGTCGGGCTCACCTGGGTCGCCTTCACCACGGGCAAGGACTTTTCCTTCCTCGCTGGATTCCTGAAAATCGGCTGCATCGTGGCCCTGGTGACTATCGTCGTGGGCATTGTTTTCGGGTTTAATCTTGGGCTTTGGTTTACGGGGGCGATGCTCCTGCTCGTGGGGGCTATGATCCTTTATCAAACCTCCAACGTGATCCATCACTATCATACCTCCCAGTATGTCGCCGCCGCTTTGGGCCTTTTCTCCAGCCTGGCGACTCTCTTCTGGTATGTCCTGCGGTTGCTCATGTCCTTCTCCAGCCGCGATTGAGGTTCCGCTCCGGCTTGCCGGAAGCGGTCACCAAAACCTGGAGATTCCCCTTACCGGTTATTTCCTTTGGCAATCAGGGCCAGCCAACCCTGGCTGCGGTAGAACTCACTGGACCTGAGGAGCCAGCGCCGGTGCAGCCACCAGGAGAGCACCAGACAAACTGCGCCGGGAGCGGCGAGCTGATAGAAGGGAATCTCCTGGCGCAGCAATATGGGCATGGCGATCACCATGGCTGGGGCCAGCAGCACGCCCATGCTGACAGCCACCGGGAAGCGGGGAAACCGGACCATGCCGGCCTGCGACAAACTCATGAGCGAACCCACCAGCAGAAAAATGGAAAGGGCGTGCCATAACTCCCCCGAAGCACGGCCTACCACCAGCGACACCGCCCCGAACATGCTGAAAAGCGCCAGGCAATAGATCAGGGGGCGTGCCGTTAAAAGCAGGGCCTGTTGGTTTAGCGTGATGGGCATCGCCCGGAAAACCCGGGCCGCCCCGACTGCCCTCGCAAACAGGGGAAAGGTGATCATGCTGCACATCAGACCCAGGGTCAGCCAGGCGTTGGCGGATCCTCTGATGGCGGCGCTGACCCCTGAACTGGAAAGGCGCGCCATGCCTTCCATCATCCCCATGATGATGACGAACATCGCACTCAAGGGAACCAGCAGACCCAGTTCCAGTTGAAACCAGAGCCACCAGCCGCTGGAGCCGGATAGGGCGGCAGAGGTGGTGCGCTGGACCGCGGTTTCGGGCACCGCCGCCCGGGTTTCTGCCCGCCCCACCAGCATGGAGCGGGTGGTGAACCAGGAGGCGGTGGATAATCCTGCCAGCAGGAACAGGATGATCCAGCCACTGGCGTGGATCCCATCCCAGCCGGCGGGCAGCATGAAGGAGATCCATAAGGTCGCGGACAGACTCAGTCCCCAGGCCAGTCCGATCACAGTGTCCCGGATGCGCCCGGATAGCGTGGCCGGGGGCCGGACCGGCAGACTGGTCAGGAGAAACTGCATCGTCCCGGAAAGGAGCACCGAAATGATGAGGTGATAGCTCATCAGACCCCATGAGGGACCATTTGTCCTGAAAATCAGGCAAAACCCCGTAGCAGCGATCATGCTCAGCAAGGTCAGCACCGGGCTGACCGCGGCCACGGCAAACCACAGGCCCCGCGCCAGCACTGCGCGGGTGACCGGCAGGCCCAGGCAGGGGCGGACCAAGCCCCGGGTGAAGTCCATGGACATCGCCACAGCGGCCAGCATTTCGAAGTGCAGCTTCGCGCCCTCCTGATAGAGGATCCAGCCAAGCGTGGTGGCGGCGAAATGGATGACAAAGACCCAATTCCAGCGGCGGATGAAATTCAGCGTGACCGGATTCATGCGGCCTCCTTCCCCTGGGCAGTGACCGCCAGGAAAACCTCCTCAAGGGAAAGTCCGGTTTGGGAATGGATCCGCAGGCCGCGGGCTTCCAGGGTGGGGGCGGGATGCAGCTCCATGTCGACCACGGCCAGCCAGCGGCCCGCCTCCTGCCGCCGGAGATGAAACCCTGACATCGCAGGCACAGCGGGGGCATCCCCCAGGGAATACTCCACCATGCGGTGCCGCGCCACCAGACTGGCGGCCGGTCCCTCACAGAGCAGCCGGCCCCTGGCCAGGATCCCAATATGATCGGCAAAGCGTTCCAGGTCCTGCAACTGGTGGGAGGAAATCAGCACCGTGCGCTGTTCATCCTGCACCAACTTCAGCAACTCACTGAAAAGCACCTGCTTCGATTCCGGATCCAGACCGGTGGTCGGTTCATCCAGCACCAGCACCTGGGGGGTGGGACAGAGGGCCAGCAGCAGCGAGAGCTTGGTGCGGGCCCCAAAGGAAAGCGTGGCGATCTTTTCGTCCGGATGCAGCCGGAACAGCTCCAGCAGCCGCAGGCACAGCGCCTCATCCCATGATGGATAAAAATTCCTCACAAAGCGGATGG
>Ga0114967_10003098_pt1 | contig 13737 bp, 9 predicted proteins | sample M_130628_MF_Meta_FD_92639 | JGI IMG/M metagenome (GOLD analysis project Ga0114967, IMG submission 92639) | Freshwater microbial communities from Lake Montjoie, Canada to study carbon cycling - M_130628_MF_MetaG | ecosystem: Environmental > Aquatic > Freshwater > Lake | place: Lake Montjoie... | reverse complement strand
TGCCAGCCGATGGATGATTATAGTTTTTCTGTAAGATGTCAATCCAATGGATACAAACATCTGTTGGGATACGATTTAGAAACATTTTTATGAAATTATTTTTTCAATATTGTTAAGTCATATACTCTTATTTAAGGTAGTGTATCTAAATGTATGATGGATCATTTTTTGATAAAATTTGACTACAAAGACTGAAAAACAAACTGCTTTTAAAGCATTTAAAAGCAGTTTGTGAAAATCTAAATTCATGCTTTTTTATCCCTAAAAAGGGGTATCATACATTTAGATACACTACCTTATTTAAATAAATGGGTGGTGTTCTTAAATGAGAGATTTGTCAAAATTTCTACTAAAAATGACTAATTTAATTACGACCCAGCGCGATTCAATACTTTTTTGAAAAATGCAGTTTTTCCACGGATTAATTTCTTCTAATCATTTTTTTTGTAAATAGATGGAATGAATCTTATGTATAAATAACTCGCTTGATATCATTTTTGCAACATGTACAGAGGTATACTTGATTCCCATTCTTTCTTTGTCTATTTCACAATCTTTATATTTTGGCAGTAGTGATGCGCTAATTTTTTCCTTTCACATTGAAAAATAGCTCCTTATTGCCTATCTCTAAATCATATCATTCATTTTTAAATATTATCAGAACTTTTTTAAGCCAGGACCTTGAGCTATCAGTCTATTAGGAGGTGATGGCTCAGCAATTATTGGGGTAAAAAGGTCTTTATGAGGACTATATTTGTTAAAGTATTCCAGTGTTTTTTGCCAGGCATCATTGCGGGCATTACTTAACGCAAGACCAGCTTCTGTACTATGGTACATTTTTATGAAATGTTCATAGTCTGAAACAAAAAGTCCACGCAGAGGTTTTTTTCCTGGGGGTACTAATTGCAAACCGAGTGACAGATAGTGCTTATCTTGTAATTCGCGTTCATATAAAGTCCATAGAGCTTCATGAATACTATGACCACCTTCGTATACAAGAAACATAATTGCTCCTAGTATTGCTTCTTTAGCATCTATGCGCACATCCAAATCTTTAATAAGATGACTCAATGTGCCAGCTATGATATTGGCTGAGCCAGAAACACCTCCAGCGTATGGAAGGCCATGCTCCAATAGCGTTTGAGAAAACCCACCCGACAAATTAGGTTTACGGTCTAATGCCCATCGGAACTTTAATGTACTACTCTGTGGATTAGTTGGCGGATGATGAATCTGGGTAATTCCAGAGGTTGTAACATGTGTCCTGGACTTATCATAGAGGTTACGGAAACCATTTGCTTTTTGATAACCATCGAGTACATCATTGTAGTTAGCTTGGTTGGCATCCAACCACCGCTTTCTGATTCCGTAAGCAGCACATGTATTCCTGTACGATATAAATATCATTATAATTAAACTTGAGATAAGAATAACGTCATAGCCATTATCGATTTTTTGATGCAAAACGGAATGTAGTTCTTTCCATGCAGTGTAATCGCGGGCTCTTTCCAAAAAGTATAAATTTTTTGCTTTGGAATTCCAAAATCGCCCATTACCTCGTATTTCTTTCATTAAGAGCTCTGAAAAATATGATTGCGTGTTGTATGAGTCAAAAACTTTTTCAATCATCAAACTCATCCCCTTTGCTACGTTTTCCATTGTATTAAAAAGGTCTTTGGAGTTTTGACGCTCAACCAAAGCATCCACCCAAAATGAGTCAAATGCTGCACCGTACATATTGTCAGCCAAGAGGTGTTTTACGCTTTCGTAGTCATCGTTCCATGGAAGTTGGTTATATAAACAGTCTTTTGTTGTACTGGTATTATAGGCAATATCAGCTAATCTAGGCAAGCCTGCTTTTCGCAATTTATCACTATCATCTATTAACGAAGCTTTCATCGCTTTGATAGTTAGATTATGATGTGTCATCCATTGTAATTTTCGTGCTTTTAGTATCCCTAACAACAAATTTTTATTCTTGCCAGCTGATGGATGATTATAATTTTTGTTTAAAATGTCAATCCAATGGATGCAAATGTCTGTGGGGATACGATTTTGAACCTTTTTTCCTAAATTATTATTTATCGCCGGTGTTGTTTGTGGCTTAAGTGGTGCTACTGGCGGGTGAAATATGTTATTCGCTGGTTTGTTGTCTGGTTTAAGTGGTGTTGGTGGCCGAAATACGTTATTCACCGGTTTGTTTTCCTTCTTAATTGGTACTCTCGGCTGATATATATTCAGCACACGCTCTACATCATCTCTAGTAAAATATTCCTTGCGTTGAAATAATGCTACATTTCCTGGATTAGAATCGTAGACAGCGAAAAGCTCAACAAGACCCCTCAATGTTAGCCTCCGTGTTTCTTGATCTAATCTTTTAAATTCGGCAAGAGTAGTATAAGTTATTAGGCTGTAGTATTTTTGATCTTGAAATTTAATTAACGTATGACCTGTTGGTGTCGGTTCGCCAGGACCTATCAATTTTATGATTGCTACTTCTATTATGTTCATTGTTATTAAATTTAAATACAATAATTATTAAAACTATTTTTAAACCGCCTCTTAATATCTTCAATAGCTTTGGTGAACTCTTTTTCTTTCATCAAGTGAAGGCTAGCTCCTTATTGCCTACTGATAATATTTACCACTCATTTAAGAATATAGACTTATTTTATTATAATTAACTTATTTTTATCAAATACTAATTTAATAATTATATCTGATTAAAAAAAATATTTTTTAAGTGTGTGTTGTTTGAAAAATTAGTATTTTTTTTAAGTTTATAATGATTTTAAGTTTCAGGATACACTACCAGGATATGAAAATAAGCTCATACTGTTGTCACAGCAAACATGGCCTTCGAATTCAGATGTACTCTCTGCAATTGGGGTGTACTGAGATAAAATGGTCAACTTTATTTAGGCATTGGCAGTCTCAATAATGCTGTACGTAAATCTCAATACATCAATTTATAAATACCTTTGTCGCTATGAATGCTTTAGTAACGGGTGCTAGTAAGGGAATTGGAAAAGCAATAGCACAACAGCTTGCTGCCAATGATTATAACTTGGTTTTATGTGCTCGCAATTTGTCTGATCTGGAAATATTTAGTACCGAATTAGGTGCGCAGTTTCCACAGATAAAGATACATAAGATAGCCACAGACTGCGAAAAACAGAAAGAGGTGAAAGCTTTAGCTGACTTTGTTAATCAATACGTTCCCATTTTGGATGTTTTGATTAATAATGTAGGATTGTATATACCAATCAATTTGCTAGATGAGGAGGAGGATACGCTTGGCCGCCAAATGCAGGTTAATGTATATGCTGCGCATTATTTGAGCACATTTTTTGGTAAAAAAATGAGAGAGCTGAAGCGTGGACATATTTTTAACATCTGTTCTATTGCTGGGATACAACCTTTTGTTAACTCAGGTTCTTATTGTGTATCTAAATATGCATTGTTGGGCTTAACAAAAGTGTTGCGGGAAGAGTTGATGGAACATCATGTCCGAGTCACAGCCATTTTACCTGGAGCAACATTGACAAACTCGTGGTCTGGAACCGATTTGCCTAAAGATCGATTTGTTGCCCCAGAGGATGTTGCATCAGCTGTTATCAATTGTCTGAGGATGACGGAGGGTGCCAATGTGGATGAAATTTTGATCAGACCCCTGAAAGGTAATATTTAAGATTTGCAAAGATTATTTGATACACATTCATCGGTCAATTTGGTTTGATTGATCATCAAAAATAGTGGACAGAGAGGGATGTTTGGACTCTGATATTAGACATTTATAATTCTCATCTCCGATAGTTACAATTATTTCATTATTCAATTAATTTTTATTCTATTTGCTAAACAAAACTGATTCAATGCATTATGAAGAAGGTACTACAAAGAAGCGAGCAAAATAAGATATTAGCTGGCGTTTGTTCTGGATTAGCAGATTACTTCTCTGTTGATGTAAGCTGGGTTCGCGCTGCTTTTCTGTTAGCACTTTTTGCCGGCTGTTCAGGAGGGCTTATTTATATTATATTGTGGATCGCAGTACCGATAAATCCTGTAGGTTCAGCTAATTTTGAACCTGTGTTTGAGCAGCAATCAGGTACTGATGCTTCTTTTCAGAATGAGCTTAAAAAAGAAAAACGTAGGGGTGGACGAGCTTTGTTTGGGGTATTTTTAATTGCATTTGGCATTTTTTTTCTGTTGGACGAGTTTGATATCATTCCACCTTGGCTTGATTTAGGAAAGTTATGGCCACTATTTATTATCGTTCCAGGTATTTTAATGATTGCTAAATCCAGTAAAAAGGACTGTTGTAATAAGAATGACGGTAATATGCCTAAAGAGGAATCTCAAACTGGTTTGAATTAAAAAAAGTAGATCATATATGAAAACAGGAAAAATAATTTGGGGCCTGATCCTCGTTTTTATAGGCTCGGCATTGCTACTTAGTAATTTGGGTGTGATTCATTTTTATTGGAGATCTATTTGGCAGTTTTGGCCTATCATCTTTGTTTTGATGGGTGTTAATATGCTTTTTAGTCGATCTAATCCAATCGTGGGGACCGCGTTAGCAATTACCATTTTGATTGTTGCTATGCTGTGTATAGGTTATAAAAGTGCTTATCTTAATAAACACTTTAGCCTTCGATTCGATGATGAAGGAGAGAATCCTATCAGTTATGGCTCTGATCATGTATTTTCCGAACCGTATATTCTTCAGACAGACAAAGCTGAACTCAATATCAATGGAGGGGCAGCTAGTTATTATTTGGCTGATACAACGAATAATCTGTTCGATGCAGATATTAAACAAAGTTACGGCAATTACATACTTGAGAAAACGAATAGAAATTCGACCGAAATCCTAAATTTTCGGATGCGTGACGATAGCGCTAAATGGGATATTGAACGCACGAACGAAGCTAAACTAAGACTGAATAGTAATCCTGTTTGGGATATTCATGTGGAAATGGGGGCTGGAAAAACAAATTTTGATTTACGGAAATTTAAAGTAAAGAAACTCACACTCAAGGGAGGTGCTGCTGCCTTCCATGTAAAGCTAGGATCCTCTCAACTTTCAAGCACGATCAATGTAGAGGCTGGTGTTGCTAGGGTTGATATTCAAGTCCCTGTGGCGAGTGCATGTCGTATTCACTTAGACAGCGGCTTGTCCTCCAAAAAATTTACAGGCTATACCAAACAAGAGGATGGGAACTATGTTTCCAACCATTATTAAAAGCAGGCCCCGCAAAAAATTGACATCAACCTAAATGGAGGGTTATCGAAGTTTGAGGTGAGTAGGTATTAGATACTTATGACTATTTTAGTCCTTATTTGTTTCGTCAATTTGTTTTTTTTTTCGGCGCTCGTCTTTTCTTTTTTTTCCAATAATCATCTTAATAAGTTTGAGTTCGCCGAAGCTATCAAACTCTCGGTTATAGGCTAGGCCAAGTGCACTAATGTTTTGTGTGTTTGTTGGGTCAGTGAAATTTAAAATATTTCGCTGCGGGGGCCTATTTGATACAGTGGCAGCTAAGCTTCCATCTTTTTTAATTAAATAACGTACGTCTCCAGCCAGGGGTGAGTTCGTTGACGTATTCGTTTGTATGTCGCCTGATCTGTCCGTATACATACCCGTAATAATAAGGCGATCATTCCATAAACGAAGAGAAGCAGAATAATCTTCCAATGGTCGAATACTAATATCTACGAATTGTAAATTTAAGGTATTAGCAAGTACCTCTGTTGCTCTATTGATGGCGGCTTCTGTGGCTATTTTTCCGCCTGTAGAGGCAATTCCAGCGTTGTTTTTTGTTTGATTATTGGGGTCGGTTGTTTGGTTGTTTCCTCCAGATAGTGCAATGAAGCTTCGTTGGACAATCAGACTGAACGCTTGTTGGGTCGTATTGTTAATATCAGAGAGGTAACTCTGAAGGTCATCATTTACATAGGAATCATTAGGAAAATTAATTTGGAATGAAATACCTGGCTCAAGCAGAGACCCATTTAAGTTCATCACAGCTTCTGCAACTACCCGCTGGTCTCTATTAGTAGGGTCTTTTCCAGCTGCTACATACAGTGGTTTTATATTCGTGCGGACACTGTAAGCAGCACTCAAATTGATATTTGCTCCCGTTGGATTTCCTGTCCACCGTATTGATCCTCCAGGATTGATTTCAAATATTTTATTGATTACATTAATGGCATTGTAGTGAAATTTACCCTGCGCAATTTGATAATTGCCAAACATGCTAAAATCACCAAAACTATTAATCTTTAGACTTAGGGTGGAATTACCTCGTCCGGATAGCTTACCCAGTGAGGTGTAAATATTTACTTCTGAATCGTCAGTTACTTCTAAGTCGAAATTCATCGTTAATCCATGGTAGTACTGGGATTCCTTTTTAACGGATAGCGTAGAATCTTTTTTCACAAAGGAGATAAATGCGCTTTCACTAACTTTCTCGGATGAGTTCAGGGGAATGTTAAAAATAGTCCCAGGCTCTGTTTTTGCACGAATTTTTATAGACATATTGTCTACAGGACCATTAAACTCAAAAGTTCCTGTGCCAAAAGCAGTGCCATAGTATACTGAGTTATCTTTTGGGGTGGTATTTAATACCATAAATTGCTTTGCTTTTAGACTTACATTAATGTCTGGATTGTCCAAGCTGCTTAGATCAACTGTACCTTCTTTTGCTGTCGCTTCCCTGTTGTATCTGTCTTTTAACACAAAGTTTGAAAGGTGGATGACATTGTCTTTTACCAATAAGTCATTGGATATATTATAGTGGGTTCCTAAATAATTGACAGTAAGGCCCACCTCATTCAAGCTTAATGAACCATTAATTTTAGGCTTGGTTAGTTGTCCTGTGACTTTAAGATTTGCAGAAACTTCGCCCGATAAATTTGAAACGAGGTGATGTAGGAAGGGTTGTAAAACAGCTATAGAGCTCTTTTCTAACGTTACATCTGCATTTAGATCATTTTTGTCTATGCCATACGTTCCTGCGATACGAACTGTTTTCCTCCCTTTTTTAGAGATCTCTGCCTTCATCGCAATTAGTTTGCTCGCATTATCTAGGCCTGTTTCCAGAAGAAGATCACCAATGTATACACCATTGCACGCTACCGAGTCTATTTTTAGATCAGATTGTACGTTGGGCTGATTTTTAAGACTAGATAATCGAGCCTGTCCATTTAGTTCTCCTGATAAATATATTCCCTCCCCTTTGGTTAAGGGGTTAAGGTTAGTTAGTTTGAACTTATTAAAGCCAATGATTAGTTTATCAGTAGGATCGGAAGACACAATGCCATTTATGGTTACCAATTGGTCATTAAGTGACAGCCCAAAATTGTTGACGGTGGTTTTCCCCTTATCAAAATTAAAATTTACCTTTTCTTGAATCTTCCAGATTTCGTGGTTGATAATCACATCTGATGGAAGTAAGCTCAACTTTACTTTCGAGTCAGCCTTGGTGTTGAATTCCACCAGTCCGTTTAAGTCTAATTGGTTGGTGGCATTTTTGTCTGATAGCTTTACATTCAGATTCAGACTGTCGTTACGTAAAATGTTTGCAATATTTATATTCTTGACAAACAAGCTATCTGTAAAATCAACGCGATCAGAGGTGATGAAGATCGCGAGTTCGGCTAAGCTTGTATTTTGGTCAATAATTAAATTATTTATTTTGATTTTGTTGTATTGGATGAGTCTAGAATAAATATTTAATATGGCCACATTGTGTGCAGAAGAAAATTTGCCACTTACAATAGCTCCATGTGGGAATCTAATTGCAGGTGCAAAAAACATACGAACAGGTTCAAAATTTTTCAACTTTAGGGCAAGGTCAAAATTTTGAAGCTTCGTGTTGACTATTTTTGTTTGCAAAGAAGGAATATATTTCTTTACGACTGAGAGGAAGTAAGATGGTAACGTATTGAGATCGTAGGCACCGATGATACTAGCATCTAAAATATCTGATTTAATGGAAAGTGAGCGGTTATTGTCAATCCCTGTAGCTATTAATGCGATGGAATCGATAACCATGGCTTGTCTGGAGTTGGCTAATATGGCCTTGTATACGCCCAAGCTCCCTTGGATATTGTCCAGATTAGCTCCAGAAAAATTGGTTTCTAGTTCTGCACTCACGTTAAGGGTGTCTTTCGATAAATTGAGCTCCTTCAAGTTCGCTTCTTGAATCGTCGCGTTAAAGTTAAATACGGGTAACTTCGGATTCAGGTTTACTTTTCCTGCAAAGGATAATTTTAAATTCTTATCATCAATTTGTATTTGGCCTTTGAATTCCCTGTTCTCATAGCTACCATCCAATGCCAAATTATGATATCTGTATCCATTGAAGTCTAAATAGGCAATTTGTCCTTTCGCTTTTTCGTGTAGATGAGCAAGGCTAAATCCTTGTCCTGTTACATTGGCTACTGCTGAAATACGACCTAGTTTACTTTCATCGAGCAGATTACCCAAATCAAAATCATATGTTTTGATGACCCCCGAATAGTTAGGGTTACCCTTGATATCAATTTTCATATGTACATCGGAAACAATGCGGCCTAGTTTGGTCTTAAACTCACCGAAAGCAATAAAGTCATTGGTGAAGCCACTAAATCTTCCTTTGAAATGAATGTTGCCAAATTTATTGACAATGGCAGGCACTAGTTTGTCTTTTTTGCCCGTTATATTTTCTATGATATAATCGAGATCTTGTTTGTTAACAAAAGCCTGATTCAGATTGAGGTCTAGAAAAGTTTCCTTCAATACAGGAAGTCCTTTTATGTCGAAATCTCCTTTTAAATAGGTGGTCTTGCCTGTTTTAATGGATAGTGATTTTGCCTTGATGTCATTTACGCTGCCTTTCGCATTTCCACTTAGTTGAATGTCAACGTTCATTTTGTTTAGCCCAGGAACAAAATAGGCTATGTCACGAGAATGAATATGGGTATCCTTAAAACGAGCGTTCATATACACTTTGCTTACAAATGAATCAAAGTCTTTAAACGTATTATATTTCATTAAAAAGTAATTACCCATTTTTGTGTGTTGGGTTTCAAGCAGCAGATTTTTAAACTCCATTTGGTCTTGATCTACTGTGGTGAGCGCACTTAGATTTTTGATATAAAAACCACTCTTTTCACGAAAGGTCAAATTATTTAACTGCGCTTTCGCGATATGTTTGTTCGTTTCTAAATCTAAAATAGTTGCACTCAATTTGCTTAGCGAAAGATCCTCAAAATTAATCCCATTGGTTTTCGCGGTATCTCCGTAATTTTTGTATTTGAATGCAATATTGCTCAGAACAATCTGATCGAAAAATATGTCAAATGGTTTTTTTGAAGTTTTTTTTGCTCCACTATTAAAGTAATTGATGAGAAAAGCGAGATTGGTTGTTTTATTTTTATACTTTTTGAGATAGACTTTACTGCCTTCTAGATGTATCGAATTCACCAAAATTTTTCGTTTTTCGATGGATAAGGATTTTAGATCAACCGTAAATTTGGGGGAATATAGCAAGGTATCTTTTCCTAAATCTTGAACATAAAATCCTTCCAAGACTAATGATTTGAATGGTTTGATGTACAAACCTTTAATCTCCACACGTGTATGTAACTCCGAAGAAAGATATCGAGCAGCCATTTGTGCAAAAAAAGTTTGCACAGGCCTAAATTGTAAGGCAAATAACAAAAAGGCTATCAACACGATGAGTGTAGCCAATGTCCCAAGCGCTATTTTTAATACTTTTTTGATACTTTTACCCCTTTAATACTAATTTCATTTAATAAAGACATCAATTGCTCATAATTTTAGGAATAGAATCCTCTTGTGATGATACCTCCGCCGCAGTCTGTATAGATGGTAAAATATGCTCAAATAGTATAGCCAATCAAGCTATTCATCAGAATTATGGTGGTGTTGTACCAGAGCTTGCATCGCGCGCGCACCAGCAAAATATAATCCCAACCTTACAACAAGCAATTGATAATGCTAAAATACGCAAAAATGACGTGAATGCCATAGCCTTTACGCGTGGACCAGGTTTATTGGGCTCTCTTTTGGTGGGAACCTGCTTTGCAAAAGCATTTGCGTTAGCGAATCGAATACCTCTAATTGAGGTGAACCATATGCAGGCACATATCTTAGCTCATTTTATTGACGATCCAAAACCTCCGTTTCCATTCATTTGTCTGACTGTTTCTGGAGGGCATACACAAATTGTATTGGTTAAAGATTATTTCGATTTGGAAATCATAGGGCAGACTTTAGATGATGCCGCAGGGGAAGCTTTTGACAAAACGGCCAAAATATTGGGCTTGCCTTATCCCGGTGGGCCACTTATTGACCAATATGCGCAACAAGGAGATCCGAATGCTTTTCATTTTCCCGAACCCAAAATACCCCATTTAGATTTTAGCTTTAGCGGATTAAAAACGGCTATTTTGTATTTTATGAGAGATCAACTCAAGCAGGATGTTCACTTTTTGTCCACTCATCTGGCCGATCTTTGTGCATCGGTCCAAAAGCGTATTGTGACTATTTTAATTGCTAAACTAAAGCTAGCTGCTCAACAGTATGGCATAAAAAATATTGCCATCGCAGGAGGTGTGTCTGCTAATTCAGGTCTTAGAAAAGACCTAGCAGACACTGCGCTTGAAAATGGTTGGAATATATTTATCCCCAAATTTGAATATTGTACGGATAATGCTGCTATGATCGCGATGACAGCCCACTATAAATTTTTGAAGAAAGATTTTGTTGGGCAGGATGTTGCACCTTCCCCTAGAATGAAATGGTAGGCTATTTATTTATCCTTGGAATCGATCACTTCCTGCTCTGTCTTAACCATAAAAAATTGATTTCTACCGAATATAGATTAACTTTGCATTATGTTTAAAAACAAGCGATTATTAATTTTAGGGATTCTCTTATCATTTATAGTGCTGTTAGGTAGTTGTAAAAGCAAATTTGAAAAATTGCGGGCCAGCAATGATATCACTAAAAAATATCAAGAGGCACTTCGCTTATACAATAATAAGTACTACAGCAAGGCTTTGATTTTGTTCGAGGATTTGGCCCAACGCTATCGGGGACGTGCAGAGGCTGAAGAGCTATACTACTATTATGCGTACACCAACTTTAAGATGAAGGATTACACGACGTCAAGGTATCACTTTAAAGTATTTGCAGAAACCTATCCCAATAGCTCTAGGGCAGAAGAATGCCGGTTTATGTCGGCCAAATGTTATTATTTGGAATCTCCAGTGTATTCATTAGATCAGCAAAATACAGTTAAGGCAATTGATGCATTACAGCTGTTTATTAATTTATACCCCAGAAGTGAACGTGTTGCAGAAGCAAGCAAACTGATAGATGATTTGCGCAATAAGCTCGAAACTAAATCATACGCAAATGCGAAGTTGTTTTTGGATATCGGAGATTATAAAGCATCTATTATTGCATTTAAAAATTCCATGCGCGATTTTCCAGATACGAAATATGCGGAAGAAATGGATCTTCTGATCATGAAGGCTCAATACCTATTTGCTAAAAATAGTTTTGAAACTAAACAGGAAGATCGCTTTAATGAGGCTATCCAGCTTTATGCTGATTTTGTAAACAAATATCCGTCGAGTAAACATTTGAAAGAAGCCGAACAACTAAAAAAGAACTCCGAAGTGGGGATTATTGACGTACAAAAGGTGCTGGCTCAAGAGGAACTTAAAGAAAAAAGTAAAGAAGATAAAAAAGAAGACAGACAACCGGAAGCTAAAGTTTTAGCTGTAGAGGGAGTTAAAGAAAAAAATAAAAAAAAATAAAAAACTGAGGCCCAAACTAATTCAAATGAATAATAATAAAAGCACCGTAGCACATAGTACCGTCACTCGTGATGTACGTCAACTGGATACAACGACTAATAATATTTATGAGTCAATTGTTGTTATTTCAAAACGTGCCAATCAAGTTGCAAATACTATGAAAGAAGAACTTCAGGGTAAATTGGCAGAGTTTACTTCATCAAGCGATAATTTGGAAGAGATTTTTGAAAATAGAGAGCAGATCGAAGTATCTAAACAATATGAGCAAATGCCTAAGCCCTCGCTAGTTGCCATTGATGAATTCTTAAATGGTAAAGTGTACTACAGAAACCCTTCAAAAGAGCAAAATTAATTTGCTCTTTTTAGCATAGATCTATGCTTAAAAGCAAAAATATACTAGTAGGTGTTTGTGGTGGAATAGCCAGCTACAAGGCAGCTTTTTTGGTTCGTTTGTTAATAAAAGCTGGAGCTAATGTTCGGGTGGTTATGACCAAAGATGCTGCCAACTTTATCACACCTCTTACGTTTGCTACGCTTTCTAAAAACCCAGTTCTAACAGCTTATTTGAAGGCTGATACAGGTGAGTGGAATAATCATGTGGACTTAGGATTGTGGGCCGATCTAATGTTAATAGCTCCTTTGAGTGCCAATACACTCGCCAAAATTGCAAATGGCTTATGTGATAATTTGCTTTCGGCCGTGTATCTTTCGGCAAAGTGTTCTGTATATTTTGCACCAGCAATGGATCTAGATATGTGGAAGCATCCAGCTACGCAACAAAATGTGAGCAAACTAATCTCTTTTGGAAACATCCTGATTAAGCCCGCCCATGGCGAATTGGCAAGTGGTTTAATTGGCGAAGGCCGGATGGAGGAGCCCGATAAAATCGTCGAATTTATACTCGAGCATTACCAAAAAAAAACATTAATCGGTAAGAAAGCACTCGTAACAGCTGGGCCGACGTATGAAGCAATAGACCCTGTGCGGTTCATTGGTAATCATTCGTCGGGGAAGATGGGATATGCGATTGCGCAAGTACTGACAGATTTAGGTGCCGATGTGACACTGGTCAGTGGTCCAACTTCGCTTGCTGCTTTGCACGGGGTTGAGCGAATCGACGTCGTATCTGCAGAAGAAATGTATATTGCTACAAAAAATAAGTTTGTTGACAGTGATATTATTGTGATGTGCGCAGCAGTAGCAGATTATCGCCCTAAAGATGTAGCATCAGAGAAGATTAAAAAAGGGCCGAACGAAATAGAAATCAGCCTCGTCAAAACCACCGATATTCTTGCGGCCTTGGGAAAGAATAAAAAAAAGGAACAAATCTTAGTCGGTTTTGCACTAGAGACTTTCGATGAGGAAGCAAATGCTATTAAAAAACTTGAAAGTAAAAATCTCGATCTGATTGTATTAAACTCGCTGAAAGATGAGGGGGCCGGTTTTAAGGGTGATACGAATCGGGTAACTATCATTGACCGTCAGCATCATAAAGAAATCGTTGAACTTAAATCAAAGCGAGACGTTGCAAAGGATATTTGTCAGAAAATAGTAGCTTTATGTTCTTTGTAATCCGTATGAAATACCTCTTTTTTTGTGGGCTTATTTTTTTATCTCTGCGTGCATTTTCTCAGGATCTAAATGCGCAGGTGAAGTTATTATATCCATCACTACCTACTGCTAATAAAAATACGTTTGACGCACTCGAGAAAACCATCAGCGATTTCTTGAATAACAGAAAGTGGACGGATGATATCCTGAAGCCTCAGGAGCGAATCGATTGCAGTTTTGTGATCACTATTACCGGATGGGATGGAGCAAGTGCTTTTACGGCCGAAGCCCAAATACATTCTAGTAGGCCCGTATATGGAACAGCTTATAATAGCACTATCTTAAATA
>Ga0114967_10003097_pt1 | contig 13738 bp, 17 predicted proteins | sample M_130628_MF_Meta_FD_92639 | JGI IMG/M metagenome (GOLD analysis project Ga0114967, IMG submission 92639) | Freshwater microbial communities from Lake Montjoie, Canada to study carbon cycling - M_130628_MF_MetaG | ecosystem: Environmental > Aquatic > Freshwater > Lake | place: Lake Montjoie... | reverse complement strand
GTAGACCGTGTAGCCGAAGGTGACGTCCTCGCCCTCGTCGCGAAGCGCCTCCGCTTCGTCGGCGTCCACCTCGTCCCCGTCGGGGCCGTAGAACTCTCGGCTCTCGATGCCGAGCGAAGCATCCGGCCCCCAGTCCTCCACGGGCAGCCACGCGCGTCGGGTCGGGTGCCAAAACTCCAGCATCTCCGGTGGCACGGGCACGGTCACGTAGAAACTACAGGGGACGTCCCGGTCGCCCAGCGGGTCGACGAAGACGTCGTAGCCGTCGACGAGGGCGTCCTCGTCAACGCGGAGCAAGACGACTACGCGCCCGTCGGGCTCCTCGTCGTAGTCGCTGGCGTGGTACTCCAGCATGTCCTCGACCTTGCCGAACCACGCGAGCGCGGCGTCCCGCCCCTTTGCGAAGAAGACCTTGCCTTGGCTGTGCTCTCCGTACCCTCCGTGGGAGAACATGCCGCCCCCGCGCCGGGGCACCAAGCCTTCCGACGCGATGTTTGCGACCGCCTCGTAGGAAGTCGCGTGAAAGAAGGGGCCGGGGCAAACGCGGAGTTCGCTCACCTCCCGCTCCACGCGCGGATCCGAGCGTTCACCGAGGGCCAGTACACGATGTCAAAGAACCGCTCAAGGTACGCCTTCCGATTCGTGCCGTACTGGCAGTAGTAGGCGTGCTCCCACAGGTCGGAGACGAGGACGGGGAACTGCCCGCTCGCGCGCTGGGGGAGGACGGCGTCAGGGAGCGCCTCGATGAAGGCGCGGCCCTGTCGGTCGAGCGTGAGCCACACCCAGCCCGAGCCGAAGAGCGCCGTTCCCGCCTCGACCCACTTCTTCTTGAAAGCCTCGTAGCCGCCGAACTGCGCCACGATGGCGGCGGCGTCCCCCGTGGGCAGCCGCCCGCCGACCGGAGAGGGCCGCATGCCCTCCCACCACATGTTGTGCGCCCAGAACTGCGCCGCGTTGTTGTAGAGCGGCGAGCCGACCTCCGCGCTGGCGAGGATGTCGGCGAGGGTTTGGCCGGGGGCCTCCTTCGCCGACAGGTCGTTCAACTTCCGCGCGTAGCCCGCGTGGTTGTCCAAGTAGTGTCGACGCACGCCCTGCTCGTCAATAGCCGGAGAGAGCGCGTCGAACGCGTAGGGGAGAGGCGGTAGTTGGACGAGCACGGACTAGACCGCGAGGTCGATGGTCATTTGCTGCACGGTGAGGTTCGTGCCCGCGTTCGCAGCCGTGAACGCCACGTTGGCGGTGATCGTGTTCGCGACCGCTGCGTTGAGCGTGCCGTTTGCCGCCGTACTGGAGGCGGCGGAGACGTTGGCAGTCCCCTGCGCGCTTCCGAACACCTGTGCGACCGTGCTGTTCACGGTGCCCATGATGTCGAAGGCGAAGGGATACGCGCCCGGATTGACGCCGTTGATCGTGATGGACGAGAAGGTGTCCTTCGCGGCATTGGCCCACACGGCAAGCGTGACGTTCGTCGCGCCGACCGCGACGTTCAGCGTGCCCGCGATGCGCACGCGGACGGTGGAACCCGTCCTGTACGTGTTCGCCGGGACGGCGTAAGTGAGCGGAAGGTCGCCGTTCGCGGCGTTGTTCGCGACCACGGTGGGGGCCGAGTTGCTCAACACCGCGACCTGCTGGACGACGCTCGCACCCCCCGCCGTACCGCCGCCCGCGTAGAGGAGCGGGGTTACGGTGGAGGCGTTGACCTCCGGCTGCCAGCCACGCTCGCAGCGGAAGTTCGCGCTCGCCGTGGTGAGACCGTTGTTCACGAACACGACGTTCGTCGTGGTCACGCTCTGGACGGCGATGCCCGTGGGGCGATCAGGGAAGACGAGCGTCGGAGCAACGGCGGCGTTGTTGCTCTCCAGCCCGTGGGCGATGGTGACCGTCCCGCCAGCGGCGAGGTTGGTGACGGCGACGACGTTGACGAGAAGTTGGGCCATGAGATGCTCCGAGGAAGTGTCCTCAAGGCTACCCCGCCCGCGCCCTGCTGCCACGCTCGGGGCGAGAGTGGAGTGCTACGCGGAAGTGGCTCCCGAGCCCCGGCTCGAACGGGGGACACACGGATTAACAGTCCGTTGCACTACCAACTGTGCTACTCGGGAACGTGAGCGCGGCGTATCACGTTGACGAGGGTCTGGGCCACGGTGGCCTCCGAGAGCAAGGGTTAGAATACGTCAACCTCGACAACGAGGTCGGCAGCAGCGTTCGCGTTACCGACGCCCGTGACCTGCACCGCGAGGTAGTCGAACTGCGCGAAGTCCACGCTGGTCAGGTAGTTCGTGGCCGAGGTAGCGGCCCCCGTGATGGTTGCTGTCATGGCCGTGGGTACGCCGCTCCCGGCGACACCCGTCTTGGACAACAGGATGGTCACGACGACGGACTGCCCGACGCCGGGAGCGGTGCGGAGGGTAATGGACAACCCCTGCACGATGCTCCTCTGCTGGAAGCGGTAGAAGACCTGCGTTGGGTCGCCCGGACTAGCCAGCGTTCCGGGCCAAGCGTACCGAACCGTTCCGACTGCGCTCGACGCGATGCCCGCGTTGAGGCCGTAGATCAACGTGGAGGGAGTGATGTAGGTGGTGAAGGCGTGCGTTCCTGCCGTCCGCGTCACGAGGTCGGTGCCGGGGCCGATCTGGATGCCGTTTGTCCCAAAACCCGCCTGCGGGGCGTTCTGGAGGATGTCGCTCCCGGCGTACCGCTGGACGAAGGTCAGGGCGACCGCGCCGACGTTGCCGACCGTCGTACACTCCCACCCCGTGTGAACGTAGGTGCCGTTATTGACGAAAACGTAGGCTCCGAGAGCCGCCGTTCCCGCTTGGTAGTCAAGAGCGCGTGTCCACGCGGCTGCGGCGACGACGTAGATGCCGTTGTCGATGCCTGCTGCCTGCGCCGCGACGAGGACGCGATCCCCCACGACGAGGGGAACGCCTTGGATCACGGGGGTTCCGTTGAGCACCGTGTTCACGTCGGTGCGGACAACAACGGGCAACTTGGTCGATACGGCGGGGTACGGCGAACCCGCCACACTCGTCGTCCGCAACTGCACCTGCGAGTTCAGGTTGTCGGTGTAGATGCCGACGTAGAGGCCCGTACTCGTCGCGGTCGTGGGGGCCGCGATGTAGATGTTCATGTCGCGGGTGCTGATCTCCGACGCCGACGTGCTGGGCATGTAGATGCCGAACTTGTTGCCCGCTCCGTTGCTCTTCACGTTGAGGGTCGAACCCTTCAACATGTTGAAACTGAACGTCGCGGGGCCGAGGACACCCGCTCCGTTGCACAGGACGCCGTAGACGTTCGTCGTCGTTCCGACCGCGAGGCCGGAGTTGTCCACGGTGACGACGGACGTGCGGAGTTTGCTGTTGACCGAGGTCGTTCCCGGCGTGGCGATGCCGACGAGGTTCGTCGTCGCGTTCGTGGAGGTGAGCGTGAGGCTCAAGTCCTCGACGCGGGTATTCTCACCCATGGTGAGCATCGTCGCCGTCGCGCCGGGAGCCGTCGCGGCCCACGTCAGGCGCGTTGTCTGGAGCGACAGGCCGCGCAGGGAACAGGTCGCTGGGATGGTCAGGCCACCCGTGAGCGCGTAGGTGCCGGGAAGAATCCAGCACGTCACTCCGCCCGCAGGGAGGACGAGCGTCGCCATGTACGTCACGGCGGCGTTGACCGTCTGGAACGGAAGCCCGTTGACCTTCCCCGTCGCGTCGTTTCCGTTGATCTGGTCAACGACGATGGTGTTGCCCATAAGCGGAGACGCGGTGGTGCCCGCACCGCCGCTACTTCCGGGGAGGGTGTAGAAGGTCGTGTGGCTCACGGGCTACCTCCGGGGAAAATCAAGTCGCGGTGCCGGGGAGGGCCGACAGGCCGTCCTCACCCACGTGCGTCTCGCGCGGCGTCTCCGCGACGAGGTACACGCCGACGACCGTGTCCTGCTTCCCGCGAAGGTGGGAGCGGGTGAGCACCCCCGTCGCGCGGGAGCGTGCCGTCTCATCCAGCGTCTGCCCGTAGAGGTGGGCGCGGATCAGCCTGTCGGTGTCCTTGTCCCCCGTGAGCGGCGTGACGAAGGTCTTCCGGGTGCTGTCCTCGATGTAGATCGTGGGCGTCACGAACGCTGCGGCCTGCCGGATGTTCTCCAGCGCCGTGAGGCGACGGGCCTCGCGCTCCGCGCGGCCCTTCTGCCCGCGACCCGCGAAGGTGCGAGAGAAGCCCTCGGGCCCCGTGACGATCCAGCCACCTCCGCCCTCCATCTCCGAGGCCGCGAAGAAGAACGTCTTCTTCTTGGCCTCGGTCACGGTGAGCCCGCCGCCCGTGCTCTTCCACGCCAAGCCGGAGATGCAAGGCTCCGCTTCAAGGGTGTTCGGGGGGTCGAGCGGGCGCGCGTCGTGGCGATCCGCGTTCACGATCTTGCGGAAGCCCTCACGGGTGCCGACGAGTTCGGGAGGCGCGAACAAGTCCGTCGCGACCGGGAGACCGTAGCCGTAGGACGCCGTCTTGTCCTCGGCGGCGCTGGTGCCTCCGGCCTTCTTCTCCGACACGTAGAGCGCGCGGGTGTAGACCTCGCCGTCACGCTCCCTCACCATCTTGAGCCCCGCGAACACGACAGCAACACGCTGGCCCTTTCGGTAGAGCGCGTCGCGGATGTCCTCGAAGTTGGTGCCCGAGTACGAGAGGGTGAGGTCGTAGTTGGTGACGCCGTGCGCGACCGGGTCGCGAGTGTCCACCTTCGTGTAGTCGTAGAACTGGACGGGGAACGGGCGCTTCTTGCTCCCGAAGGTAGCGAGGAGGCGGGCGCGCTCCCGCGCTTCCTGCGCGCGGAACTTCGCGTCGGAGACCTCTTCCTCATCGGGGTTGCGCCTACGCTTCTTGACCTCGACCCCGCCTTCCTTGAACCACTTCGTCGGGGCATCGCCGTAGAGTTTGAACAGCCACGGAGCCATGACCTCCCACGGGATGTCCGAGAGGAGGTTCATCCGCACGAAGAACGGGACGCCGCGCCTGTAGGCGTCGAGGCCGTTGTTGTCGATGGCGTGGATGACGAGGCGGAGGTACGCGACGGGGTCAGCGACGAGCGCGAAGAGGCACGTCGCCTTCTTCCAGTCGTTCTGGAACGCGCTGGTGTTCTGCCCGGTATAGACGAGGCAGGTGCGCTTGCACATGTCCGAAGCGGAGGCGCACGTCGTGAACGCGGTGCGGTTCGGGAACGCCTTGACGAGGTTGTCTCGGTGCTCCTCGGAGAGCGTGAGCACAGTTCCGTCCGCGTTGAGGCCCGTGTTCGCGTGTCCCCTAACGAACCGGATCTCGACCTTCCGCTTGACGGACTCTCCGCCCTCTTCCACCTTCTCGACTTCCTTGCCGTACCTGTCGCGGCGAAGCGTCGTCTTGCCCATGGGCAGCGTGGTGACCACGGAGGGGAGCGCCTTGGTGTTCAGGATCGACGAGATGATCTGCGAGATGGGATGGTTGAACCCGAAGGGCTGCTCCTGCTCCTCGTTGTAGACCTCCGGGCACCCTGCGTCGACCCAGTTCTCGTGACGGGCCTCCGCCTGCAAGCCGTACGTGGAGATGAACTCCGTTGCCAACTTCGTCGCGGGGTAGAGGTTGAGCCCGATGAGGTCGCCGGACGCCTTGGTGCGGAGAGACGTCGCGTTGTCCGCGTTGAGCGTGTCCTTCACCAACTTCGCGTTGCGGCCCATCAACTCGTCTGCCCAGCGAAGCGCTCCGCTTGCTTGCACGAAGCCCGTCGGGCCGTAGACAGGCTGCCCGTTCTTGTCGAGCACGGCGCGGTTGACCTGCTTCATCAGCGGGTTCCCGTCCGCGTCGTACCTTTGGGAGCCGTCCTTGTTCCGGTCGGGCTCCATCACGGACTTGCGCTGCTCGGAGACCATGAAGGCGAAGAGGGGGCGGATGCGCTCGACGGCCTGCTCGGGCGTGAGGGACATCACCTCGCTCTTGGACACGGGGCGAAGCCCGGCCTTCGCGAGGGCCTTCTCGGGAGTGACATCGGAGTTGGTGCGAAACGAGGTTCCACGCCCAAGGGTGCCGATGTCGTCGGCGACGATGTTCCCCTCGACGCCCGACGAGCGGAGCGCGTCGATGGCGCTCTGCGCCGTGTCCTTTCCCTCGACGATGCTGCCGTCCGGGAGCATGCCAACGTACATCTGGCGGATCTTCATGTTCATCCCACGGGAGGAGAGGTGTCGAGGGTCTGGCCTTCGAGGTCGAGTTCCTCGGAGCCGTTTGCCGCGCGCTCGGCAAGGATGCGGTCGCGGCGAGCGCGGGCCTTCTCGGCCCGCTCCGTGTTGGACTTGAGAGAGGCGAGTGTTCCGCCGCCCCCCTTCATCGCTTGAAGGTTCGCGGCCCCGCTCCCTCGGACGTTGGAGAAGGCCTCCTTGACGCCCACCCCGACGCGGCGCTGGGCCCCGCCGTCGCCTCCGCTTCCTCGATTCTTGAGGAACCACCACGCCCCGCCCGCGAGGGACGCGACCGTGCTCACGACGAGGAAGATGGTCAGCCCCGAGGGGTTCTTGCGCAGCGCGCGCTTCTTTCGAGCCATGAGGCCTCCCGGCTCCTTTCTACCGCTACCCGCTCGCCCCGTCGATGTGTCCGAACAGGAGGAGAGCAGTCGGAGTGCTACACGTGTCCGCCACGACGGGTTTGAGCACCTTTGCGTGACGACGACACGCTCCATACCCCATACCTCCTCGACTGCTCAATAGGGCAAAAATATAAAGACGCCGACCGCGCGGGTGCTCGTTGTCGGACAATAGCCGCCTCAAGGTGGCGATAACTTCATCGGGCGCGCGATAGTGCCCAGCGGCTCCGTCTTGCGCACTTCATAACTTTTGGCCTCTGCACCTGTCGGACGAGTATGGAGATGTGCTTGCTCCATACCTTGTCCGACAGGTGCGGTTACCGGAGACGCGTACGGCGCCCCGCATCGGTAAACTCGGCGCCCGATAGTTTCGCGTCGGCGTAACGAGCGGTGACCATCACGTCGTTGCGCTCCGCGTGCGCGTTGACCACGCGTGCCTGCCGAGGAAAGGAAGGTTTACGTCCTGAAGGGACGTAACTTGGGCGTCAACAGGTGTCAAGGAGGGCCCTCGGACAGAAACTGTCCGTCTCCGCACTCATCTGTCTGCGGGCGTTTTGCCGTACAGGTTTTTGCGCCGTTTTTTTCGCGACTTTGCCCATACCTCCCTAACGGCTCCATAAGGTATGAGTATAAAGACGCGTCTTTATAACTTTTGGGTAGGGAGGGCTCAATAACCTAAAAGTATAACAGCGAAGAAACCGGCGCAAAAACGTACGAAAACGGGGGGTCGCGCGCGTCGACCGCCAAGGTGCTCGCATGTTCTGGTAGGGCGTACGCGGTGCGGAGACGCACGCCTCGCACACGCGTCGTCGCTAGAGCGTACTCGCGTAACGACGCTGAACCCTCGTCGGACGATATGTCGAGTACGTTGACGGAACTCGTCTAGTCGGATACGGTAATGGCTGGGAGCGAAACGTGTCCGACACCGACGAACTCGACGAACCACGTGAAGTGCTCGTCTTCGTGAGCGACGAAGGTCGCACCGTGGGCGTGGGTCGACGGGTGGACGACGTGTGCGTGGGGGTCTGCCTCGCGTACTTGGACGCTCCTGTTCCCCTTGGCACGTGGATCGCGTTGCTCCGCGATCACGACGACCCCGAACGCGCCGCCGACGTCCTCGTCGGTCAGGTCGGGGGGATTCGTCTTCGCCACGTCACCGTCCTGAAGTCCGCAACCATCTTGCCCCCGCTTGCCGGGGGCCCTGTAGGAGAAGCATGAGCGCCGCCATTCCCGTCCAGACCTCTACCCGCTGGGTGCGCGCCCCGCGCATCCCCACCGCGAGCCGCACGGACGGCTTGTCCGTCACCCTCGACAACGGGGGCTGGGTGGCGAGCCTCAACGGTGTCGCCAAGCACCTCGCGACGCCGGGGCTGGCGTCCTACTTGGAGCGCGCCCTCGTCGAGGCCGACGAGGCCCATCCTCCCGCCCCGTGGGCGTTCGCGGACGGTATCTGGACGTGCCATGTCTGGGAGATTCGCCCGAACGGTGACGGTACGTGGGGCATCTTCCGCACGCTTGACGGCGTGGTCGAGCAGGCCTCCCGGCAGCCCTTTACGTCGGCTGACCGTGCCCGCCGCTGGGCCGAGTTGCGCTTCGACCGGGGAGAGGCGCGGCTGCGTGGCCCGAAGCCCCGTGCTGGGAGCAAGGCCTCGCACAAGTTGCCCGACATCCGCGTGACCGAGGTCGAGAAGACGCGGATGCTCGACCTGCTCGGGCGCATGGGCATCGGCTACAGTGACTTCGTCCGCGCCGCTGCGGCGTGGGTCGAGGAGAACGTGGTCGAGGCCGCTGGCGAGGGCGATGCGCCCCGTGGCTGGCAGGTCGTCGAGAAGGAGAGCGGCGGCTTCGCTTTCGAGCCCATCGCCTAGACCTCGCGCCTAGCACAACGCCCCGGCACCGTGTCAAGCGGTGCCGGGGCGTCGTCGTTTCGGGCTCGGGAGCCTACTCCTCGTCGGTGTCGTCTTCGTCGCCCTCGGCGTCGTCCTCGTCCTCGTCGAGGTCTTCCTCGTAGGCTTCGTCGCCCTCGTCGCCCGCCTCGGCCTTGTCGAAGAAGGCGCAGAAGTCGGCGTAGTCGCGCGCCAGTTGGCGAGGGACGGGAAGCCCGTACTCGATGCAGACGGCGTGCAGGGCACGGGCGTGTGCGTACAGGCTGGCCTCCAGTCGCTCGGGGACGAGGTGGGGCGAGCCCTCGTCCACACGCAGGCGCTTGCCGTCCTCGACGAGGGTGAAGTAGGAACCGCCGCCCTGTTCGACCACGTGGGTGTCGAGGGCGTCGTAGATGGCGTCGAGCGCCTTGGGGTGGATGTCCTCGATCTTGAGGAGGACGGTCGTGACGGGGGTGTTGTCGTCAGGCGGGTTCACGGGGTCTCCTGTCGGCTGGCTGCGAGAATGGCGTAGGCTCGGGAACGCGACACGCCGACGGCACGGGCGGCCTCTGCGACCGTGTCCTCGGGGTGGGCTGCGACGTGGGCGAGGAGCGCGGCGCGCTTCGCCTCGGTGTCCGCGACGTAGGGGGAGACAGGGCACGCCTCCCCGAGAGCGGCGCGGCGCTTGGCAACTGCGCGCCGGGAGACGCCCGCTGCGCGAGCGATGCCACTGGTCGTGTCGTCGCACGCTGCGACGAGCGCGTCGACCTTGGCGCGGCGCACGTCGGTGAAGGCAGGGATGCCCGCTGCCTGTCGGTAGGCGCGGACGGTCGCGGTCGAGACACCGAACCTGCGGGCAGTATCGGGGTCGGGCTCGGTGCCGAGCGCAGCCCGGAAGGCACGTGTCTCGGTGATGGGGTTCTTGGCTGCCATGGGAATCCTCCAGATGCGAGGACGCCCCGGCACTGGGCCGGGGCGGGAGGAGAGCGGCTAGGCCGCCCTGCGGAAGTTGGCGTAGGGGTAGAGGTCGTTGGCCTTGACCTGTGCGGCTGCGCGGGTCGGTGCGCCGTGGGCACAGGACGAGACCGTGCGAAGGTCACCCATGATGAAGTCCCCGTGGTGCGCACGGTGTACGGGCGGGACAGGAGCGACGTACAGGTCGCCCTTCCGCCGTGCGACGATCCACCAACCGTCCCACGCGAGGTGGACGAGGTCTGGGCTCATTCATCGCCTCCCATCAGGTCAGCCATCTGCGCCTTGAGGTCGCTCGCCGCCTTGTCGAGGCTGGCGCGCAGGGCGGGCGGGAGGAAGTCTGCGACCATGACGCGGAAGCCCTCGTCGAGGTGGACACCTTCCTCGATGGTCTCCTCGTCCCGGCCGTCCATGGGCCCGTAGACGTCCTGCTCGACGTAGACCGCGCCACGGTGGTTGCGCGCCGTCTCGGCGGCCTCCAAGAGCGACCACACGGTGTGATCCCACGGGTAGGTGACGAGCACCTCCTCGTCCTCAAAGCCGACGCCCTCGTAGTACGCCGTGAGGACGAGGTGGGGGCGACCGTAGTGCATGTTCTCGGGGTCGAACGTGGCGATGTGGGGGTTGCCCACCTCGCCCGCGATGCGGTGCGCGTGGAGTTCCGCGCAGAGGGCCTCGACCGTGGGGACGGTCAGGCCACGGAAGGTGAAGGTGAGTTGGGTGTCGGTGGACAGGCTGACGGTGGGCATGGTGGGGTTCTCCACGAAGAGCGGGGAGCCGCTCGGGGGTTGAGGTTCGGTGACGAGGCGCAGGTAGGGTCGAGGGGGTCGCTGCATACGGCTAACTAGTCTTGTCTGGACGAACTGGCAACAGGCTTGTCGCACAGGACGGCTCGACCACGTAGGAGCGACCGTATGCCTTCCACCCCGTCGTGTAGCCACGGACGGGCTCGGGGAGGTGGACGTCGTAGACGGTGTCGAGGAAGTCGTCTCCCTCCTCGCGCCGTGCCCCGACGACCTTGGCGAAGACGGGCGCAGGTAGGCGCACGGGGCCCTTGTGGTCGAAGACCTTGGTGAGGCGCACAATCGCGCCGACGAGGACAGACGCATCCCGGTCAGCGAGCAGTGTCGCCACCACGGGGGTCGTGACCCGCAGGGTGAGGTTGCTCTGGGCGTCGAGGTCGCACAGGGCAGGCCCCTGCCCCGGCTTCGTCTTGAGCCGGATGCGTCCGACGACGCGAGGCTGGGGGCGGCTCATGCTTCCCCCACAACGCCGGGGAAGTCTTCCAGCAGGGGATCGTGTCCCCACTCGGCGCGGACGCTCGGATAGACCTCGCGCATCCCGGCCTCGACCTCCTCACGGCTGCCGCCCGTGTGGTGCGATGCGCCGTTGTCGTCGGGATCGACGAGCATACCGCACCAGCGGGCCTCGGGATGGGTCGCCTCGGGCTCCTCCCACACACGGCACGACCATCCGTCGTCCAGCACGGACGTCACGACAGGCGTGGCGAGGCCAACCATGTGCTGGCTCTCGGACGAGTAGTGGTCGAACGTGCGGCGGTCGACGGCGACCGTGATGCGGCGCTTGGCGCTGCGGTTCCACTGGACGAACAGGCCACGGGCCACCAGTGCGCGGACGAGGTCGCGACCGACCTGTGCCTGCGACCGTGCCCCGTCGGGCGGGCTCCCCTCGGGGGAGCCGTGGAAGCACAGGTAGATGACGCCGTCGGCGGCGGCATGGTCGGTGTCCTGCGCGTGGTAGAACGCGTAGCCCCTCGGGGCGACCTCGGGCTTGTCGAGCGCTGCCTGTCCGCAGGACGAGCAGCAGGAGAAGTCGCCCCGCAGGACGATCTCGGTCTCGGCCTCGACCTCGCGGAAGATGCGGTGGAGGTCACGACGTGTGGGGACGACGGGTGTCGTTTCGGGCTTCACAGGCATGCGCTGGGTGTCCTCGGGTAGGCGTGTTGGCGACCGTATGTCCACGCGCCGGGGGCGCGCTCGGCGTCCTCGACGTCACGGAACACGAAGTCGATGTAGAAGTCGGCGTAGTTCCACTGGCCGTCGTCGGTGGGGTGAGCCTCGACGTTCGTCACCAGCACCCGTGCAGGGCGGTCGAAGGTGACCGTGCCTTCCGGCACGTCGACGGTCTTGATGTAGACCTCGCGCCCCACCAGTGCGCGGTCGTCTGCGTCGGCGGCGGCCTCGGCGGCCTCTCGGTTCGGGTGCCGCACGACCTCCTCCCGCCAGTCGTCGAGGTGCATCCCGGCGTAGACGTCGTAGGCACGACGGCGACCGAGGTTGACGAGGAACTGGCCCTCACGTCCCTCGATGGTGACGTTGACGAACAGTTCGACCTCAAGACCTACCAAGGAGACGAGTCCGTCCCCGGCGCTGCCCTTGACGATGCGCGCTCGCGCCGGGGGGTCGAACCCGTGCTCGCGGAACCTGTCCGTGTCCAAGGCCTCGCTGACGTAGACCACGTCGTGGTTTGCCGTGAGCCAGTCGAAGTCTGCTAGCACGGCCGCCTTGGCGGCCTCGACGTCAACGCACCGGGAGAAGCCTCCCTGCCGCATCCACTTGTTGAGGTCGAGCACGGACACGGCAGGGAGGGTGAGGTGGGGCGCGGTCATGGGCAGGCCTTGAGATCGGGCTGGGTTGCGTCGTAGGTCGGGGCGAGAGCGTCGAGCGCATCGGCGTCGAAGCCTGCGTCGACGAGGTCGGCGCGCTCGCCCACGGTGAAGGCCTCGTACGCTTGCTGGCGTGCGTCGAGGTGCCACGATGTGACGAGGTAGCCCCCCAGTTCGGCGTGGCAGGCGCGGGCAGCGTCCTTGTCGAGGAAGGTGCGCATGTCAGTCCTCCCGCCCGCCCAGAATGACGGTGAACGGGCTGGGTTTTGGGATGGGAGAGGTGGAGACACGGTCGAGGGGCGGCGGCTCGACGGGGGTCGTCGCCATGCCCTGTCGCGCCTTCTGGTGCGCGGCGAGCGAGGCCGCCTTCTGGGCGGGGGTGCGTGCGTCCCCAGCCTCGTAGCCCTCGCGGACGACCCGGTGGAGCCCGTGGGCGATGTCGTCAGGACAGGCCGCCTTGAGTTCCTTCACGAAGCCGTGGACGACGTAGTTCGCGTTCGCGTCGAACAGGAACGACCCGAAAAACTCCAGCCAAAGGATCGACTTCTGGGAGGCCCGCGTCTCGCCCCACGGGGTCGAGTGATGGGCGACGACGTCCATGCAGTCGCGCACAACCTCCCACGCCCACTTGAGTTCGGGGACGCCCATGGACGTCACCCAGTCCTCGATGGGCTTCTTCGCGGCGGTCGGGTTGAAGGTGAGACCTTCCTTCTTCTCGGTGGTTGCCATGGGGGTGTCCTAGTCGGGGTTGGTGGGGGCGGGGAACCATTCGACGGGGCTCGGGTCGAAGGCGGCCTCGATGAGCGCTGGGGCGACGTCCGTGAGCCCGCACTGCCCACGCAGGTCGTGGAGCGCGTCCACGCGCTTCGTGAACGCGTCGAGATCGGCACGGGTCACAGTGCCCTTCGACATGCGCTCGGCCAGCGCACGGTTGTCCGCGCTGAACGCCTCGTAGTCGAGGGTCACCTTGAGCCCCCAGTAATACTGGGAGAGCGCCTTGATCGTGTCCTCCAACGTCGTGAGGACGTACGTGCGGTTCGCGCCGCCGTCCTCCTGCCACGCTGGGAGGAGGGAGAGGATCGCCTCGTGGGCGGCGTCCGCGCTCAAGTCGCTTTGCGCCGTGTCGAGCAGGAGGGTCGACCACGGGTTGCCCTTGGTATCGGGGGGCTGGGTGAGGTTGGTCAGGTTCAAGGTCTTGGGCACGGTGGCCTCCTAGTCGTTGTCGGTGACGGTGTGGCCGGGATCGCGAAGCGCCTCGGCGTTGTGGGCCTCGTCGTCCCAGTCGCCCATGCCCCCCTCGACCTCGTTGAGGGTCTGGGAGACGTCGAGGCGCAGGCTCTCGACCATGGGCTCGGGCTCGTCGCCGTCGATCCCGTCGAAGCCGATAGCGAGGAACGTCTCGGCCAAGCGGTAGGCGTCGGGCTCGTCGTCCACCACACGCAGGAGCAGTTCCCGCGTGCCGATGAAGGCGTCTGCGAGGGCGAGGGTGAGGAAGTACAGGGGCGGGATGCCGCCCTCCTGCTCAAGCAGACGACAGGCCTCGTCGCGCAGGAGGGTGACCTGTCGCATCATCTCGGCGGTCGGGTGCATGATGTTGCGGACGTCGGGCCCCGTCTCGGGTGTAACGATGACGGTGTGCTCGTCGAAGGTGACGCTGGGGTCGTCGAAGAGGGCGCGGGGGGCAGCCATGGG
>Ga0114967_10003094_pt1 | contig 13746 bp, 11 predicted proteins | sample M_130628_MF_Meta_FD_92639 | JGI IMG/M metagenome (GOLD analysis project Ga0114967, IMG submission 92639) | Freshwater microbial communities from Lake Montjoie, Canada to study carbon cycling - M_130628_MF_MetaG | ecosystem: Environmental > Aquatic > Freshwater > Lake | place: Lake Montjoie... | reverse complement strand
CCCTCGGAGAGGGTTACGATCCGCACGCCGGCAAACCGTGCCTGCTTGAAGAAGCCGGCAATGTGCTCCTGGTCGCGGGAAAAGCGGTCTAATGATTCGGCCAGGACGATATCGATCTGGCCGCGCCGGATTTGATCCAATAGTGCCTTGTACCCAGGCCGCAGCATCGAACTGCCGGAAATGGCAAAATCCGAGAAGACCTCGACCGCCTCCCAGCCCTCGCGCTCGGCCCTGGCGCGGCAGATGCGGACCTGATCCTCGATCGAAGCCTCGCGTTGATGGTCGGACGAATACCGGGCGTATATCGCAAGCCTAATGGTCATCGGGCCATATCCTCGGCAGGTAATGATTCGCGCCCAACATGGCCTCGAGCGGGTAATTCCGCCAGTGTGTCCTGCCAGGCACGAGCCGCACTAAGGCATTTGGCTTGGTTGTAATGGATTTCAGTGGTGGCCAGCGAGCTGTGACCGAGAACATGTTGGCTGTCTCGAACGTGGCGCGGTGTGTCGATGGCGATGCTGGTGGCTGCACAGTCGCGAAACAGATGCGGCGACAGGCTCTGGCCGAAAGCCAGCTTAGTATGCCGCTTGATGCGCACCGCAAGGGCGCCCGTCTCGAGATGCGTGCCGGCCTCGGAGATCCAGAGCCCATTGGTGGCAGAGGGCACACTCCCAGATTCGCCGGCGAGCAGCACGGGGCGGTGCAGATTGAGATAGGTGCGCAGGTTACTTTCCAGTGCCGCCGGCCAGGCAGCTTGGTAGGCTGCCTGGGTCTTTGTCTCGGCAGCGGCAAGGGTGAGAGTATGCCGGCCCTGCGCCTGAACCACGTGCTGGCCCAGCCGCAGTGCTGCGAAATTCTTGCGCCGCATCGGCCGATGCGCCAACAGCGCGATCATAAGCCCATCGCGATACCGCACCGCCTGGCGCAGCCTGGACCAGTTCGGATTGGCAGTGGCGCTTGCCATCAACTGCTCACCCAGCGCCGCCAGTTCCCCGGCCGGGCGCATGCGTTGGCGCTTGTCGCGGCTGGGGATGGCCCGCCCCTGTAGCGTGCACTGCAATTGCCGCAGCCAGCCCCAATCCTCGCCCGGAGCCAGCACGCGCAGCGCATCAGCCAACTCCTGGACCCGGCAGAACAACGTCATCGAGGACACCGAGCCGCGGAGGTCATCGACATAGGCCGCCACCCTATCACGGGTAACACGCTGGCCCGGTGGTAGCGCCTGGTCGCATAGGCCCTGACCCTGCAGCCAACTCAACCAGCGGCCATAACCCGATGCGGTTTTGCGCCGGCTGGCGGGTGACCACTCAGCGCCTGGCCCGAGATCGTCAAACAGCCCACCTCCACCCATGCTGGCCTGCCAGTGGCTGCGGTCCAACGCTGGCCATGCCACCACTGGCAGGCAGCGGCGCATCTTGTCACCCGGCATGGGCAGCCTCCCCATGCTGGCGGTAGCTGTCCATCAGCTGGTCGTAGCGGCGGAAGGCGTCGCTATCCTCAAGCCCACAATAGGCCCGCACTGTGGTGGCGAGGCTCTTATGGCCTAGCAGCAGCCGAACTGTCTCGTACTCACCTGGGTGCCTACGCAGGAACAGCATCGCGGCCAGGTGCCGAAAGGCATGCACGTTCAGGTCTAGCCCGGCATGCCGGGCGATGGCTTTCTTGAGTTGCACTGACAGCTGCGCCTCCGGCTTTGTGCCGCCACTGCGGGCCGGGAATAGAAAGCGAGATGGTCCGCCCGCCAGCACCGGCAAGGCGCGCCGGATGTAGGTGTGGATCAGCGCTAATACCTCGGGCGGCAGCGGGAATTCCAACGCAGCTTTGTTTTTGACCTCAGGGCCCGGCAGGACAAGGTGGGCCGAGCCACCTTCGCGGATTTGCACCAAATGCCGGTCGAGAGTGATGCTGGCCAAGTTCTTGATCCGCATCGGTGCGGCCAGCAGCACGGCGATGCCGACAGCGGATTGTAACTGGATCGCAGCCTCGTAGCCGAGCGGCTCATGGGTGGGCAGCGCACGCTCGATAGCGCGCGGTAGGCCGACCAACCGAGCCACGTTGGCGCCGTCGGTGAACTGGCGCAGCCTGGCGCGGTTGCGCGGGGTCATGCCGGTCTGACCAGGGTCGATCCGCTGGCGCATGGCCTGCAGTTGAGCCAGTTGCGCCGGTGGCACCTTGGCCCAGTGCTTGGCCAACTTGACCAGCAGCAGCCCGTAATGATGCAGGTGACCGGTCTTTTGCCGCCCCGCGCGCTCCCAAAAAAAGCTAAGCCCAGCCTTGGCGGCATCAATGGTGACGAAGTCGGCCAAGCTGCTGATGCTGGCAGGGGCGCGGCCTGTATGAACCAGGGCGGCGGCGAATTGCAGCGCCAGCCGGCGATTGGTGTGCAGCGTGGCCGGGCCGCAGGGCTTGCGGGCCGTCTCCCCGAACAGGTCCTCACCGCTGAGGTGATTCAGCCAGGCCTCAAGGTCGGCGACGAAGCTCAGCGGATAGGCCGTCAGTGGCAGGGCATAGGTGCGGCTGTGGTCAGGCACTGTCAGGTGCTGGCCGGGCCAGCCGGGGATGCTGTCGGCGCTACGGTTCCAGGCCAGGCAGGCATCACGGTGGACCTGCTTGGGCCGGTCGATGAGGGTGTTCTGGAGCAGTTCGGCCCCAAATACCGCGGATGTGTTGTCATCCACTTGGGCCGGTTCAATGCCGCGGGCGGCACAATGGCTGGCGAGGCGGGAGAGGCGGCTGCGCTCATACCGGTCGTTCACTCGGCCCATGAGGTCCGCCCAGGCAGGCGGCAGGCTGTCGCGCCTGCGGCGCACCACCGTGGCGCCAGTCATGTCGAGCGCGGCGCTGACCAAGGCCTTGATGTTGTGCCAGCGGCGCGGGGTGACGCCGGCGCCTGCTGGGGTGAATAGGGCCAATTGCTGGCGCAGCAGGGCGAGGTCAGTCGGAATGTTGCAAGGCGGCTGGCCGATCAGGCTGGCAAGTCGGCGGAGCGCGGAGCAGAGATCCTGGCGGCGCTGCGGCGCCAAGTGGTCCATGGCCTGGATGCGCTCGATGATCGCCTGCAGGGTTTCGGGCGGGGATAGTGATGCGGGCTTGGTGGACATGGCTGGCCTCCGGGTGACGCTAGTGGGCAGGTGGGACGGCATAGTGGGAATACAAGATTAAAATAGCAAGTCAACTTAAGAACAAACGATCACTATAGGATTTTAACGCTATTAAGGTCCATTAAAAAAGGAAAATTGGCAGGGCCATTAACTGACCAAATTTGGCCGCTCAGCCCCCGATCCGACGGCGGGCCAAGTAGGCCTCAAGGTCGCTGTCGGCCACCCGCAGCAGCCTGCCGAGCCGGTGGGCGGTGAGGTCTCCAGCGGCAATGGCGCGGCGCACGGACTTGGTCGACACACCCAGGCGGCGTGCGACACTGCCGACATCTCTCAGCTGCAGGTTGGCGTCAGGGGTGATGGTCTGCTTGGGATATTGGGGCATCGGTGGGTTCCTCGTTTAGGGCCGCCCGCGCCCCGGCAAATATTTCTGCCGCCGCCTGCCGGGCCAGCGCACGCACAAGAGCGCGCAGCTCCGTGTCGGCGGCTGGGGCGGCACCGGCGGGTTCTGGTATCAGCGGTTGATGGGTAGCGCTGGTCGGCATGGCCCATGGCCTAAGCCATTAATTGGCGCGCCGTTGGTCGAAACCCGTTGACAGGCAGGATGCGATAATTGGTCAGCGAGGCTTTTTAGTGCGCCGGCGCCTCTCGGCGGCAACTGACTGCCAGTAGCGCCGTAGTGCCGGTTCTGCGCTGACTTCCTTGTCCAACCAGCCGAAGACATGGTGGATCAGTTCGCCGAAGGGTTTGTCGTCACTGCGGCCGTGTGTCGGCGGCCTCGTCGTCCAGCAGCGGCTGAAGGTTGTCGCTGATGGTGGCGACGAGGCGCATCGAATCGCACTCCCGTGCAGCCAAGATTGCTTGCAGCAATAGCTGGAGTAGCGTCGAAGGTACCGCGAGCTGACATTCTTCCATGAATGGTCGAGTGGAAAACCAAGGTAATGCTCCACCTGCCCAGCGCCTGTCCTGACCAGGCCATCCTGCGGCTTGTGCTGGACCGCCTGCCGCGCCTGGTCATTTGAACCACGGGGCGGTGTCGCCCCGGCCGAGCCCTTCCACCGCAATCTCAAACCCCGCAATACGCACCATCGAACCGACGCCAGCGCCGGAACGACGATCCGCGCGGCCACAACCGTCCGGCGAGTGCCTCACCGGTAAAATTCATCAGCTGGGGGCGTCATGAATAATCCGGGCTAGCGCCACTTTATAGCCAGACCCCCGATCGGGGGCCTGGCTACAAGGCATCACGCAGAGAACGAGTGGCCTGCTTTTACTCCGCCACACTGGCCTGGAATTCGACCGGCGTTGACACGGCGACGTGATGCCGGGGCTGTACGAGGCCGGCGAGATTGGCCGCGTGTTCGGGCACATCTACATGTCCGGCGGGAACCTAGCGGAGAGTTTCGTGGGCGGGCGGATTGGCGGGGCGAACGCAGCGGCGGGGGCTCAGACGGCGCCGATCGCGGCCAGCCGGCGTTCCTCGTCGACGATGTAGTCGCGGATGACCGGCACGTCGTCGCGACGGGACGAGATGATGAGCTGGAAGACGAAGTTCGAACCGTTGAGGAAGCCGAGTTCGACGGCGGCGAGGTAGAAGTCCCACATGCGGCAAAAGCGCTCGCCCATCATGGCGACCGCCTCCGCGCGCCGGGCCTCGTAGGCGGTGCGCCAGTCGCGGATCGTCCAGTAGTAGTGCAGGCGCAGGCTTTCGCAGTCGGCACACCAAGTGGCGGTGCGTTCGAGGGCGGCGAATACCTCGGACAGGGCCGGGACGTAGCCGCCGGGGAAGATGTATTTGCGGATGAAGGGCGCGGTGGTGCCGGGCGGGGACATGCGGCCGATGCAGTGGACCAGCGCGAAGCCTTCCGGGCGGGTGAGACGCTTGATGCTGTTGAAGTAGGTATCGAACTCGGAGATTCCTATCGCCTCCATCATGGCGATGGAGACGACGCGGTCGTAGGTGCCTTCCATCGTCCGGTAGTCCTGCTCGATGAAGGTGACGAGATGGGCGACGCCTTCATCTTCGGCGCGCTGCTTTGCAACCGCGATCTGCTCCGGCGAGAGGGAGACGGAGGTGATGCGCACGCCGTAGTTGCGGGCCAGGAAGGTGGCGAGCGCCCCCCAGCCGGAGCCGATTTCGGCGACTTCCATCCCCGGTTCCAGGCGCAGCTTGGCTGCGATGTGGCGAAGCTTGTCAATCTGGGCCTGGTGGAGGCCGACATCGGGCGCGGTGTAGTAGGCGCAGGAGTAGGTCATCGTGGGATCGAGCCAGAGGCGGTAGAAATCCGGCGGGATGTCGTAGTGGTGGCGGATGTTCTGGGCGGCAAGGCCGAGGGGGTTGCGCTGCTGGCGGCGGCGCAGGGCGCGCCAGACCCGGCGCAGGGCCTGCTGCACGGGATGGGCGGCCAGGCCGGTGCGGTTGACGGAGAAGAGGTGCAGGAGATCGAAGATGGCCGAGCCGTCCTGCATCTGCAGCCGGCCGTCCATGTAGGCGTCGGCGGTTTTGAGTTCGGGGTTGAAGAAAATCTCGCGTTCCACCGCCCTGTCGGTGAAGCGCAGCGCGACCGCTGGGGTGGTGCCGGGGGCGCCGAAGCTGTGGACGGCACCTGCATGGTCCGTGATCCGCAGGTGACCGGTGCGGATGAAACGGCGCAACAGATGGGAGAGCAGGCGCATCGGGCGCGAACCTTCGGGGTATGGGAACGATTGCAATAAAGGAGGGACAGGGCCCGGGCGTCAATGGGCCGGGCATGGAGAGGGCGGGGACGACGGCCCCCAGCGCCGCGGCCAGCGGCAGCAGATCCTGCTCACTGCCGCCAGAGCCGTGCAGCAGCAGTGGGGCGGAAACGACGGGCCTGTCGATTAGGACGTGGGGGTGGGAGAGGCTGTCTCCGGGCGGGTCGGTCAATTCAGCCTCGATTTCGGCATCCACCTCCGCATGGCCACCGCCGCCACGCCGCGCGAACTCCGCAGCAAGCATTTGCCCGGCCGTCTCCGCCGCTGCGATGACGGGTGGGAGCAGGCCAGGAAGGTCAGTGAGCGTGATCATTATCGGTAAGCCTGCGCGAGAGAGGGCGGAGATGGGATTTCATGGTGGCTTCGGCGGTCACCGAAACCTATCGGAGAGAGAGGCGCGCGGCGCGGCGCGCAGGTCCCGCTCGGACCGCGACAATTTGTGGGAGGCCGCATATACCTCCTTGCGGGTCCTCTCATCCCATTCTTCGCCGACCCGGCGCTGCACCAGGATCAGTTCAGCCAGCAGGATGTCAGCACCCGGGATACCCCGCGCATAGGGCTCCATCCAACGCAACTCGCGCTCAAGAAAATGCCTCGCGGCCCGGCCATCGCCATCCCGGTTCATCCTCACGGCGCGGCGCAGCGCCTCGGCCTGCCATGCCTGCATGACAGAGAGGCTGCGGGCAGCGTCACGCGCCTGGCTGCTATTCTCGGCCCCGCGCACCAGGACCAACTCCGCCTCAACCGGGCCGGCCTCGATCGCATCTCCCCCATCCGGGGCTGCGCTACCGGCCGAAATGCCAAGCAGGATCGTGGTGCCAGGCGTGCCCGAGGGGCAATGCAGGCGAAACACGACGCGCTTGGTCTGCTCCGGCATCAGGCTGCCGACCATCACTTCGATCAAGCCCGGCAGGGCGGCATTCGCCCAGGGGCCAACCACCTCGGCCCGCAGATTGGCCGGGACCGTGACGCGCAGCGTCACACGCTCGACCAGGGCCGGTCATCGGACCCGGAACCAGCCCTGCAGCGTGCATCGCTCGGCGCAACTCCTGCGGATTGATGAATATAGCCCGGATTATTCACGACACCCATGGCGGCTGGATTTGCCAAGCGCCCTCGACCTTCATCATTTCGTCATCACCTCGTCTCAGATCCGCCACGGGCAACCGCTAACCATACTAACGATTTTGTAAGGTTTATGAAATGAGGCTCCTGCTCCGAATGCTGGCCCTGACAGTCGCGCTCGCAAGCGCGGCCGTTGCTCAGACCCCTGCCGCGACGCAGGATTGGCGGCAGCAATTCCGCAACATCACATTTGGCGTCGCCTCGGGCGAGAACCAGCAGGATGGTAACCTCCGCTGGGCCGCCATGGCACCGTACCTGAAGCGCTGCTTGGGCATTGAGAACGTCACCATCCGCGTGAGCAATGACTACTCCGCGATGATTGAGGCTATGGTGCAGGGCGATGTTCACCTCGCCTGGTATGGGCCGTCTCAGTACGCGATCCTATGGGACCTTACGCGCGGCGACGTGGTGCCAGTGGCCGTCGATGTCTCGCCGCAGGGCGACATGGGCTACCGCTGGAACATCATCGTGCGCGCCGATAGCCCTATTCGCACGCTGGAAGATCTGCGCGGCAAGACGCTCGGCTGGGCAACGCCGACCTCGACCTCCGGCTATGTGCTGCCGATGCAATTTTTCCGAGAACGCGGCTGGGTGGATGAGCGCGGCCAGAGCAATTTCTTCGGCCGCCTCGTACAGACTGGCTCACATGACAACGGCATGGTCTCGGTTGTGCAGGGGCGTCTTGATGCAACGACCGGATGGTACTACTCGCCGCAGTCTGGCGCGCATGTCCGCGCCGCGGGCGCTGGTACGATCCGGCTGGAGGATATCCGCTTCATCCATGAAAGCGCGCAAATCCCTAACGCGCCTTTCACCACGCGCCTCAGCTACCCGGCGCCGATGCGTGCGAAGATGAGCGAGTGCCTGATAAATATGCGCTGGGCTGATCCGCAGGCCTGGGAGACGGTGAGCCGCAACGTGTTCGGCGGTTTCGGCCTGATCTCGCATGAGGCTTATGAGCCTTTCATCGCGCTGCGGCAGGCCGAACGCCGCCGGCGCTAAGCGCGTGTTGGAGCTGCGAGCACTCACGCGCCGCTTCGGCAACGCCACCGCCGTGGATCGCGTATCCATGGCAGTTGGGGATGGCGAGATGGTGGCGGTGCTGGGGCGTTCGGGCGCCGGAAAATCTACCTTGCTGAATATGATCAATCGCTTGATCGACCCGAGCGAGGGGGAGATCCTCTATCATGGGCGTGATATTTCCCGGCTGAGTGGGGCTGAACTGCTCGCCTGGCGCCGGCAGAGCGCGATGATCTTCCAGCGCTTCAACCTGGTCGCGCGGCTGTCGGTATTGACCAACGTGCTGACCGGGCGGCTCAATCACAAGCCGCGCCTGCCCAAGCTGTTTGGCGTGTTTAACGACCAGGAGCGTGACATCGCGATAGACGCGCTGGCCTCGCTCGGCATGGATGAGCATGCGCTCAAGCGCGCCGACCAGCTTTCGGGCGGGCAACAGCAGCGGGTGGCAATTGCCCGCGCCCTGGTGCAGGAGCCGCGGCTGATTCTTGCGGATGAGCCGGTGGCGAGCCTCGACCCCGTCAATTCTCAGGCGGTCATGGAGGCCCTGCGTCGCATCAACCAGGAACGCGGGATCACCGTACTGTGCAATTTGCATTCGGTTCCGCTTGCCCGCGCCTGGTGCGACCGCGCCATCGCTCTGTCGGAGGGGCGGGTGATCTATGACGGGCCGGTCGGCGGGCTCGACGAACCGACCCTGCTCGCCATCTATGGCAGCGCGGCCGCGCTGACCGAGGCACATTGAGTATGACGGACGGCACGCTTGGCGTGCGCCCGCTTCACCACCCGCAACCGCGCGCGCAGTTCGCCCGGGCGTGGGCTGCCCAAAAGCGCGCCCATCGTCTGCAATGGCTGAGCGCTGCCGTGCTTATGATGCTGCTCATCGCTATTTCAGCCTGGTTGGGCGAGGTAAAGCCTGCCCTCCTCTGGGACAGGCTGCCACGGTTCGGGTCCTATTTCGGGCGCATGGTGCCCGAGCTTGCCTTGGCGACGCTGGGGGAAGATCTCGCCTATTGGTACTGGAACGGCTGGCAGTGGCTGGCGTCGCTTTGGCAAACGGTGCTGATCGCTATCTATGCGACGCTGTTCGGAGCCATTCTCGCCTATGTCTTCTCCTTTCTCGCAGCGCGCAACCTGACCCCCGCGCCCTGGGTCGGGGTGGCCGCGCGCCGAACGCTGGAACTGGCACGCACTGTCCCCGAACTCGTCTTCGCCGTATTATTCGTTTTCGCGTTCGGCATAGGCCCGCTCGCCGGCGTATTGGCGATCGGCCTGCATTCCTTCGGCGCGCTCGGCAAGCTGTTCGGCGACGTAGCCGAGAATGCCGACCCGGAGCCACTGCGGGGCGTGCGCGCCACTGGAGCAAGCTGGGCGCAGACCATGGTCTATGGCGCGACGCCACAGCTCATGCCCGATTATTTGTCTTACGGGCTGATGCGACTGGAGATCAACGTGCGCGCTGCGTCGATCCTCGGTTTCGTCGGTGCAGGCGGAATCGGGCAGGAACTCTATCGCGCCATCAAGAACTTCGACCACACCGATATCTCTGCGATCGCGCTCATGCTGATTGCGGCGGTCATGCTGATCGACGCGCTCTGCGGCTGGCTGCGCGGGCGGGTCATCGGCCGCGAGGGGTTGCGCGCGCTGTGAGCGGCCGGCCCCTCACGCGCTGGCGCGAATGCCGGCCGGAATTATATCCACCGAGGGGTCTCGCCCTGTGGCGGCGCGCGGCGGCGGTTCTGCTTGGGCTCGGTCTGTTTCTGTGGGGCCTGGATGCGCTTGAGGTGACGCCCGGCCGCCTGATCGATGGCATCGGCCAACTCGGCCATGTCTTCATGTTGATGATGCCGCCTGCTGTTACCGAGCATGTCTGGGACTATGTGCGGGCTATCGGCGAGACACTGGCGATGGCCTTTCTCGGCACCTTGGTGGCCTCGTTACTGTCCGTGCCGCTGGCGCTGATGGGCGCGCGCAACATCATGCCCTTCGGCCCGGTCCGCTTGCTCGTGCGTCGGTCGAGCGACGTGGTGCGCGGCATCGACAGCCTGGTTTGGGCGATCTTCTTTGTGAGTGTGGTCGGGCTCGGGCCGTTTGCCGGCATCCTGGCCATTGCGATGAATGACACCGGCGTATTGACCAAACTATACGCCGAAGCGATCGAGAACACCGACCGCGAGCAGGTGAAGGGCGTGCGGGCTACCGGTGCCGGCCGCATGCAGACGATAGGGTTCGGCGTGCTGCCGCAGGTCATGCCGGTGCTGCTGGGCAACAGCCTCTACTTTCTCGAATCCAACTTGCGTTCGGCGACGATCCTTGGCGTGGTTGGGGCCGGAGGCATTGGCTTTTTCCTGATGGACCGCCTGATGATCAGTGCTTGGCGGGAGGTGTCACTCATCGTCATCATGGTGCTGGTAACCGTCGTCTGCATCGACGCGCTCTCCCGCGTGCTCCGTGGACGGCTGATTGGACCGGTCGGACGGTGAGAGCTGGCTCGGGAAATTCGGACAGATCGATAACTGGCTTTCCTGCCTGACATCGGCAACGTGGCCGCCTATCGGGGACCACACCGCTCACACAAGCGCTGCACGCAGTGGCGCAGCGGCTGGATCGGGTAAAGCTGCCTCCAACGTCCTTCAGCGAGGCCCCCCGGTCGCCGCCGGCAATGGCGATCGCTGCGGCGTCCGGCCCGTCGACCATCCAGGAGGACGAGCTCGTCATGCCCAGCAAGATCAAATCGCCGCCTAGGTGCTGTGGACTCTTGGGATTCCCGGATCTGACTTGATGTGATTCAAGGCTACCTTTCGGGAGGTGACCTTGGCGGGCAGCAACTGCGGCTGTTCAACGCCTATGACGACGAATACGGCTTCCAGCCGATCGTCGTGTTCGACTGCGAGGGACTGCCGCCGCGGCCAGGCCGATCTACCTCGGCCGCATCATCGAGCGGAATGAGAGCGAGGCGCTGTTTCGCGAGCCACGCTACCCCTATCCGCGCGCATTGCTCGCCAGCGTGCTGACGCCCGAGCCCGGGTTGGGCGTGCCCGATGTGGCATGGGTGACATCATGCCCGATCCGGCCAATATCCCGTCAGGCTGCCGCTTTCATCCGCACTGCCCGGAGGCCTTCGCGCGCTGCCCGCTGGAGGCGCCAAAGACCGCACTGACGGCGGCCGGTTTGGTCGAGTGCCATCTGGCCGAGGCCGCCGCGTGAAAGGCCGGCCGCACGAGGCGGCCGGCGCCCTGGCTACTTCCACTTCGCCAGGTAGAAGCGCGGCAACTCGTCCGGGAAGGCCTTGAATTCGAGCTGGCGCGAGAAGGCGTAGGTGTTCACATAGGTGTGCAGCGGCAGGAAATAGGCCTGCTCCGTCACGCGCCGGATCACAGCCGAATAGGCGCGCTTGCGCACCGCCTCATCCGCCGAGGAACCGCCCTCAGCCAGCAGCCGCTGCACCTCCGCATCACGCGAGTAATCCTCATTGCCGCCGCCGAACCACTGCGGCATGAAGGCTGAGACGTCGTTGATGGAATAGCTGCCCCAGCTGCCCATCGCCATCGCGAGTTCACCGCGCTGCGAGCGCTGAATCTGCGCCGCCACCTGCAGGAGGTTGATCCGCGCGCGAATGCCCACCGCATTGAGGTAGTTCTGCACCGCCTCGGACCAATGGCGCGGCTGCACATAGCTGGTCAGCTCGATGTCGAAGCCATTGGGGAAGCCGGCCTCTGCCAGAAGCTGGCGCGCCTTGGCGGGGTTGTAGTCGTACTCCACCGCGGCCGTCGCATCGCAGCCGAATTGCGAAGGATAGCAGGGCGCGGGCGGCACGCGGGAGCCACCGGTGACCAGGCGCTCGGCCATCGCCTTGCGATCAATGGCGTGCCAGACGGCCTGGCGCACCTTCAGATTCGTCATCGGGTTCGGCCCGCTGCGCCCGGCGGCGTCAAGCGAGAGATAGCCCACGCGCATGGATTCCTGCTGCAGGGATTGCAGCATGGGCAGGCGATTCACGTTGGCGATCTGGTCCGGATTCATGTTCCAGATCCAGTCCACGCGCTGCGAGAGCAGTTCCGTCAGCTCCGTCGCGGCATCCGTGACGAAGCGCGCGACGATGCGCCGGATCGCGGGCTGGCCCTTGGGGCCGCCCTGGTAATAGCCATCGAAGCGCTCGTATTCGACGACGCTGGCACTGTCCACGCGAGTGATGCGATAGGGCCCCGTGCCGATCGGCGCGCGGGAATAGCCATCCGCGCCCACACGCTCGCGATAGGCCATGGGCCAGATCGGCGTGACGAGGGCGAAATACTCCAGCGCCGCGGGCGTCGGCACCTTCATGTGCAGGCGAACGGAGAGGTTCCCGGTCTTCTCCACCCGATCAATCCAGGAATAATTGCTGGGCGTTGAAACCCGCGCATCGGGGCTGGAAACGGTGTTGATGGTGTAGACCACGTCATCGGCCGTGAAGTCGCTGCTATCATGGAACTTGACGCCGGGCCGCAGTGTGAAATCGATCGTCTTGGTATCAAGCCAGCGCCATTCGGTGGCCAGCGCGGGCACGATGCGGAAGGTTTCCGGATCGCGATGCACCAGGCCATCCCAAGCCTGATGGCCCAGGATCAGGCCGGTGCGCTGGCTGTTGAAATAGGGGTCGATATTCGGCACGGCATCGCGAAAGACGATGCGCAGTGTGTCGGAGGCGCGCTGCGCCTGAGCCTGCGCCGCAGTCAGGGCCAAGCCGCCGACAGCGGCGATGCCTTGCCCCAATGTACGGCGCCCCATGTCTCTGCGCTCGGTCGTCATCCTCGCTCTCCTTCTTTGTGGGAAGAGGCTAGGGGCGCAGTCATCCTGTCCGCAAGGGCGTTTGATTGGCACTGCCCCGTCGGATTCCGCGACAAAGATTTTTCGGAGGAAAAGTGACCCACCCGGCAATCCGTACCAGAGTGTTCGCTCTCGAAATACGGATTTCGTGCAAGTGGGGTTCGAACCGGGGCAAGTGCCGACCGCGCTGAAACCGGCCTTTTACATAGGTTTTTGAGTTCCGTACTAAAATGCCCAAGTCAGGAGGTCCGGAGAGAATTGGCCTCTGGAGAGCGATTTTCGGGCTTCTCTGCGTCGGGCCAGTCAACAGGTTTGCGCCGAAAACCCCAGGAAACCTGCCACTCAGCGCGGTGCTCGATCAGGCGGAGAGCATGTCTCGCATGCGAACTGGCGGAGCAACCGGGATTCGAACCGAGACTACGCCGAAGATTTGAGACGAAGACCTGTTCGCCATAAGCCGAACCCTGTCCCCGCATCCCTCTTAACCGAACTCAAGAACGCCTCGGGAACTTCGGCACCGCCGGCACGCAGCATCGCGGCTAGGTTGCCCAGTAGCTCGGTCCTTGGTTCGGTCCGGCCATCCCCGGCGGGATGGATTTCCACCCTTGCAATGAGAGCGCTCAGCGCCTCCCGGATCTCCGGCGAGGCGCTTTTTTGTATGGCGTCGTGCAGGCCCTGGACTCGGACGCGATAGGTCTCAGCCAGGTTGGGGTGCAGCATTGGCGCAGTGTTGTCGGCCATGCTGGTCGCGATCTCTGCCCGGAGCTCAGCCTGCCTTGCCTCCAACCCCTCCAACTTCTCCCGCAATCCTGCGGTGCGCAGCCCATCAGCGATCGCGTCGATCAGGCCTGCACCGGAGCTAGCTTCCGACACCGTTAGAGCTAGATGGGTTGCTGTGGTTCACGTGAGGCTTTGGATCACCAGCAGGTTGCAGAAAGACAACCTGTGTGCTGCCATCTTCATG
>Ga0114967_10003092_pt1 | contig 13754 bp, 16 predicted proteins | sample M_130628_MF_Meta_FD_92639 | JGI IMG/M metagenome (GOLD analysis project Ga0114967, IMG submission 92639) | Freshwater microbial communities from Lake Montjoie, Canada to study carbon cycling - M_130628_MF_MetaG | ecosystem: Environmental > Aquatic > Freshwater > Lake | place: Lake Montjoie... | reverse complement strand
GTTTGCGTGATCTTGAGCCCTTGGCCTGGCAGTTTGTGCATGATTTTGCGCACGACAATCAGCTTAAAACGCAAGCTGACTTGCCCGAAGATCCCTTAGCTCGACACGCTTCTTAGCCCGACTCTCGTATGGACAAGACGCACAAGGACGAGTGTTTGCGCCCTGGTGTTCTTGACTTGACGCGCACCTGGATCGTGAAGACGACTAAATGGCCAGCGGCGTAACTAGCTTGCCGTGCGTAAACATGCTGTGCAGATTGTCGAGTACGCAGTCGGTCATGGCACGACGTGTTTCGTGCGTGGCACTTGCAACGTGTGGCATCAATACGACATTGTTGAGTGTTTTGAGCTGATCTGGCACTTTGGGTTCGTGTTCAAACACGTCAAGCCCCGCACCGCCGAGTTCGCCAGAGGCCAATAGGCGCACCATCGCAGGCTCGTCAATCACCGAACCACGCGCGATATTAATCAGGCGGCCTGAGGGCCCAAGTGCGCGCATGATCTCTTCGTTGATCAGGTGCTTAGTGCTGGCGCCGCCAACAGTGGCAAGCACCAGAAAGTCGCTTTCACGCGCAAGCTCAAGCAACGAAGATTGATAGGTGTAAGGCACATCAGAGCGTGGCTTACGGTTGTGGTACGACACGGTCATATCAAACCCCAGACCGCGGCGTGCGATTGCTTCGCCGATACGGCCTAAGCCCACGACGCCCAACTTTTTGCCGCTCACGCGTGCGCCAAGAGGAAGAATGCTGGTTTTGTTTTCCCAGTGGTTTTCGCGTACGAAGCGATCACCCCAGCCAATATTGCGTGCGCAGGCGAGCAGCAGACCCCAGGCGATATCGGCCACACAATCATTGAGAACATCAGGTGTCGTGCTGACTTGAATCTTGCGAGCAGCGGCGCTGTCAAGATCGATTTTGTCGTAACCGACCCCCCAGGTGCAAATGGCACGCAGCTTGGGCAGTGCGGCGATAATTTCAGTGCTGCAACCAAAGTTGGCGGTTGTTGCAATGACCTCAATGCGGTTCGCATGCTCGCGTAAGAAGGCGCCTTTGTCTGTTGCTTTCCAGTATTCAAGCACTTCATAGCGCTCTGCGAGCTCGCCGTCGGCGGGCGCATGGCCGTTGAAGGATCCAATTTGTAAAATCAGCGGTTTAGTCATGAGGGCGAACCTATTGTTTGAGATTGAAGCGTGAGCAGTGCGACATGTTCAGGCGTGCAAGCAAACTAGGCACGACAGTCAGCGCGTCAGCAGTCAGTGGGTGAAGTAGAACAGGCAGAGCATCAATGTGTAAAGAGATTCGAATCGCAGCACCAGAATAAAAAACAAAACAGCCCGTAGGGGCTGCATGTGTAAATCATTTAGTAAAGTCTGGCGGTCTGGATCACTGCAGGGTTGCGCACTAGCTTAGGCGTTTTTGTGTGCCTGATGAAGCTGGGTAAAGCATCAGTCAGCAACTTGTATCAACACGCTGATTGAAACCCCAGCTAGCTGAAACCACTGCCAGCGCTGCCAACCGATACGTTACTTAACGTGACCGGTCAGTGTGGAGATATTAGGCCAGTGCTTTTACTGCAGCAGACAAACGGCTTTTATGGCGAGCGGCTTTGTTTTTGTGGATGATGTTTTTATCAGCCACGCGATCAATGACGCTGGTTGCTTTTTGCAAGATGTCAGCGGCAGCTGACTTGTCGCCGGTTTCGATCGCGGTACGAACGCGCTTGATAGCAGTGCGCAGCATTGAGCGCAGGCTTGAATTGTGCTTGTTCAGCGCAACAGATTGGCGTGCGCGTTTGCGGGCTTGGGCGGTATTGGCCATGTTCTAAATTCTTTGAAAGAGTGAAAGTTGCAGCAAAGTCCACAATTCTAGCACTAAGCCTCTGTTTTGCCAACTGTATTTGCACTCGGCACACGTCTAAAGTGCCGTGGGCGCAGTCCAGCAGCCGCTAAGACAGCAAAATACACCAGGCCGCCCACTAAAAACACCGCACTGAGGGCAGCAATACGCATCAAAGGCGTCTGCTGCAAGCCCAGCCAGTCAATGTGACGGGCTGCCCACCAAAGCGGCACTGCCAACCCAGCCAGCCCTAAACCTTGCTGCACAAAAAAACGTAGCCAGCCTCGGGCTGGTTGGTAGATGCCTTTGCGGCGTAAGCCAATCAGCAGGGCCAGTGCGTTGAGGCAAGCTCCTAGGGCAATTGCCAGTGCCAAGCCTGCGTGTGCAAGCCAAGGGACTAAAAACACGTTAAGTACTTGAGTGAAGAGCAGCACCGCGATGGCAATTTTGACTGGGCTACGAATATCTTGCTTAGCGTAAAAGCCGGGCGCGAGGATCTTGATGCTGAGCAAGCCGACTAGGCCGAGTGCGTAGGCCATGACGGCTAGACGGGTTTGTTGGACATCGGCTGCTGAAAAGGCACCGTAGTGAAACAAGGTCGCGACCAAGGCGTCGGCAAGCATGATCATGCACACAGCAGCGGGCAAGCCAAGCAACAGCATCAGACGCAGGCCCCAGTCGAGCAGGGCACTGTAGCGTTCGGTGTCATGGTCGGCGTGCGCCCGAGTCAGACTGGGCAGTAATACGGTACCGAGCGCCACCCCCACCAGTGCCGTCGGAAACTCCATCAGACGATCGGCAAACGAGAGCCAGGTGACGCTTCCGGCAACCAACCAAGTCGCAATGTTGGTGTTAATCAGCAACGAGATTTGCGCGACCGACACACCTAGCGTCGCCGGTAGCATCTGTCGCATGATTCGGCGCACGAGGGGATCTTGTAAGGCAGGCCCGACAGGACCGAGTAAACGGGGGCGCAGGCTCAGACGCGAGAGTGCCCACCACTGCACGGCGAACTGTGCCACCCCGCCAATCATGACGCCCGCAGCCAGGGCGTAAATGGGGCGACTAAAAAAACCTGATAAAAATAGGCTCGCGCCGATCATGGACAGGTTCAGCAGGGCAGGGGTGATGGCTGGTATAGCAAAGCGACGCCAAGTGTTTAATACCCCCGAGGCAAAGGCCACCAAGGACATGCAGATAATGTATGGAAACATTAGTCTGGTCATCCAAACAGCAGCCTCAAAGTCGCTAGCACGCGAAGCGCCAGTCAAGCCACTGGCCATCGCTGCAACCACCAACGGGGCGCCCAACACGCCCAGCAAGGTCACCGCGCAAAGCGCTAGAAATAATGTGCGGGCGACTCGATCAAGCAACTGTTTGACGGCCGGCGCCTCGTGCTCATTGCGTGCTTGTCCTAAGATCGGCACGAAGGCCTGTGCGAAAGCCCCTTCGGCGAACAGGCGCCGTAAAAGATTGGGGATTCTAAAGGCGACCCAGAACGCATCGGTCAGTGCGCTTGCCCCAAAAGCGCGGGCAATCATGACATCGCGCACCAAGCCTGTAATACGCGATAAAAGGGTCAGGCTGCTGACTGTGGCAGCGGCCCGCAATAGGCTCATTTTGGTGGCATGCGAATCGCACCGTCTAAGCGAATCGTCTCACCGTTCAACATGTCATTTGTCACAATCTGATGGATAAGTTTGGCGTAGTCTTCTGGGCGACCCAGTCTTGACGGAAAGGGGATGCTGGCGGCTAAAGAGTCTTGCACGGCCTGGGGCATCCCAAACATCATCGGGGTGCCGAAGATGCCAGGAGCGATGGTGCAACAGCGAATCCCCTGAGGGGCCAGATCGCGAGCGATCGGTAAGGTCATGCCGACCACGCCAGCCTTTGAAGCGGCGTAGGCAACTTGACCGATTTGACCGTCATAGGCTGCCACTGAGGCCGTATTGATCAGGACGCCGCGTTCACCGGTCGACTCGGGGTCGTTTTTGCACATCGCTTCGGCAGCCACGCGAATCATGTTGAAGCTGCCAATCAAGTTGATACTGATGACTTTTTGAAACATATCGAGCGGATGTGCGCCTTGCTTGCCAACGGTTCGGGCAGCTGGAGCGATACCCGCGCAATTGATTAGGCCAAACAGCTTACCGGCTGATAGAGCCAGAGCCACTGCAGCGCGGGCGTCTTGCTCTTGTGTCACGTCGCAGTGGATGTAGAGTTGGCCGAGCTCGGCAGCTAACGCCTGACCAGCCTCGTCTTGCACATCGGCCAACACAACCCGAGCACCGTGCTGAGTCAGCATCTTGGCGGTACCGGCGCCTAAACCTGAGGCGCCACCTGTGACGATAAAAACTTTATTTGCGATATCCATGATTTGACTTTAAGCAAAGTGAATCCGACGTTGCGCCGCAGCGCTTCGTCGTAAAAATTATTGAAGGGCGGCTGAGATGCGCGCTTGAATGTCTTGAACCGAACCTAGGCCATGGACTTTGCGATAGCGTGGCGCCTTGTCATCTGCTGCGGCCCAGACTGAGTAGTAGTCGACCAGAGGGCGTGTTTGCTTTTGGTAGACGGTCAGGCGATGGCGCACGGTCTCTTCTTTGTCGTCATCGCGCTGCACTAAGGGCTCGCCGGTTAAGTCGTCACATTCAGCGACCTTTGGCGGATTAAAGGTGAGGTGATAGCTGCGCCCGCTTGCGGGGTGCACACGCCTGCCACTCATCCGCTCGATGATGTCCTGCTCGGGCACTTCAATTTCGATCACGAAATCTAAGGCAACCTTTGCATGCTTAAGTGCATCTGCCTGTGGAATCGTGCGCGGAAAACCGTCAAACAGATAGCCCTTGCTACAGTCTGGCTGTTGCAGGCGGTCTTTTACGAGGCCGATAATGAGTTCGTCTGACACGAGGCCGCCGCTATCCATGATCTTTTTGGCTTCGAGCCCGAGCGGGGTGCCGGCTTTGACCGCCGCACGCAGCATGTCACCCGTTGAAATTTGCGGGATGCCGTAGTGCTGGGTAATGAAAGTCGCTTGTGTGCCTTTACCGGCGCCTGGTGGGCCAAGCAGAATAAGCCGCATGAGAACTCCTGGTGTCGTAGGTGAGTCGTAAAACTGCCGTCATTATGCCGCATCGTAGCTGACCGTGCCCTGCATCCGGTTTAAGACTTACCCTCACGCGTCGGCATGCCCGCTGAATAGGCGCCTGACTCTGAGGAGGTCTTCGGGTGTGTCGACACCTGCGCCCGGATGCGAAGCAATTTTCAAGACCGAGATGCCATAGCCGTGTTCGAGTGCCCGCAATTGCTCGAGCATTTCAAGGCGTTCAAGCACCCCGGCACTTAGCGCAGGAAAACGCTTCAAAAATTCGACGCGGTAGGCATACAGACCGATATGGTGCAGTGCCGGAAAGTCGCGCGTGAGTGTGCGTTGTTCTGTTTGAAAGCCGTCGCGATCCCAGGGGATTGGTGCACGAGAAAAATACAGCGCACGCTCGCGTTGGTCGCAGACAACTTTGACGATGTTAGGGTTAAACAGGCTTGTCACTTCGGTGAGCGGGCTCGCACAGGTGGCGATCGCGGCCCCGGTGTCTAGCGTTAACCGTTGAGCCACGCGATTAATCAGTTGCGGATCGATCAGTGGCTCGTCGCCCTGAACGTTGACCACAATGGTTTGGTCTGTCAGCCCAAGTTGTGCGGCAGCCTCGGCCAGACGATCAGTGCCCGAGACATGATCGACCCGCGTCATTAGTGTGTCGATACCGGCCGCGCGCGTGGCTTGTGCAATGTCTGCGTGGTCTGTTGCGATCACGACACGCGTGGCCATTGAAGCCAGTGCCTGCTCGGCTACTCGCACGACCATGGGTTTTCCGCCGAGGTCAGCCAGCATTTTTCCGGGCAAGCGCGTCGAGGCTTGCCGCGCTGGAATCACAACAATAAACGAGTTTGGCGCAACAATTTCGGTGACAGCTCGAGGGTTCACGGCAGCGTTGCCTTGTCGTTAGCGAGAAAGATTACCAGAGGCGGGTGGCGGTTCGACGTCTGACTCACTTTGAGAGATTGAGTGTGAGTCATCGTCTGCGCCTAGGCTGCGTGCTTGCGCTTCAAGCATGACCGGTACCCCATCGCGAACAGGGAAGGCTAAACGATCACCCCGACAAGTTAATTCTGTATGGCCGGCGTTCGGGTAAAGGCGGCCTTTACACAGGGGGCACACCAGCAGGTCTAGTAAGCGAGTTTCCATGTTGGTATTGTAATCACTCGCGTTGCGATCTTGCGCGGTGTGTCAGTTGTTTTGTGAGTGCAGTCGCCCAAAGTGGATCAGAAAATACGGCTGTCGTCTCGATGACCCACACCCTTGGGTCATGCAGCGCTCGACATTTGACAGCATCTTTGGTGGTGATGAGTAGCAAATCAGCCTGTTGGGCATTAAAAAACGCTAAATCAAGAGGATGGTGATCGGGTAGCCCGATACTATCCTGATACAGAATGGCTGTTTGATCTAAAGACTTAAAAAATCGATCCGGTTCACTTATTGCAGCAATGGCGCAGGATCTCTTATTTTTTTGAAATTGTATAAATTCATATACGGATAGGTTTATTTTTTTATCTAGAGAATGAACAGCTGTGATTCGCAGCCACACAGATAGTTTGGTTGGTTGTGAGGCAGCCTGTCGTATCAGGGGCCGCTCGGGGGCGCAGGCCGGCTCTTGCGGTGAGGTATTTGGCTCAGTCAGTTGCGGCTGAGTCGGCGGCTTTGGTGCTTGTTGTGCGCCGTGTTGCGGTGGGGTCGCCTGGCGCGTGATGACAAGGTCAACGGTGCTCAGCCGGCTAGGTGGCTCGCGCAAAGGCCCTGCGGGCAGCAACCAACCGTTACCGCTCAGACGTTCGTCTTGGACGAGGATCTCAAGGTCGCGGGCGAGCGCCAGGTGTTGCAAGCCATCATCTGACACGATGATATCGACCTCTGGATAGGCTGTTAACAAGGCCTGACAGGCTAGGCGACGGTTCGGATGCACGCTTACAGGTGCATTGGTTTGTTCGCTGATCAACGCCGGTTCGTCGCCCAGGCTGGCGGCATCGAGTTCGCCTCGGCCAACGCGCGGAGCAGGCCCAAGTTTGACCCCGTAGCCACGACTGATCACGCCGGGTTTCCAGCCTAAGGCCACGAGTTGTTGCACCAAGGCGATCACAACCGGTGTTTTGCCGACCCCGCCCACGTAAACATTGCCCACAACGACGACCGGTGCGGGGGCGCGGTAAACCCGCTTGGAGGCTTGTTGATACCAACGACGTTTAGCAAACACGTAGACCAGTGCCAGGCAAGACACGGGCCACAGTAAGCATGCCCACACGCCGCGCTTTTGCCATTGCTGATGCAACCAACGGGCCGCTGCGCTTTGTAGGCTAACCGTTTTCACTCGCTCGCCTGCGTGGCGAAATGAACGCGCGCAATCCCCGCCTGACGCGCTGCCTGCATGCCCGTAATCACCAGTTGATGCGTGGCATTGGCGGCGGCCCGGATCAAGACGGTTGGCTCTTGTTGCCCTTCGCTGGCTTTTTGTAACGCGGCGGTGAGCGAGGCCACACTCGGATTGTCGAGTAACACTGCGTTGACAGCGAAGCGCCCTGACTCGTGAATGCTGAGTTCAATCGCTTGAGTCGGTTGCGTCTGGGCGCTAGCTTGGGGGAGCGTGATGGTTAAGGCTTGGTGGCGCATGAAGGTGGTCGTCGCCGCTAAAAAAATCAGCATGACCAACAGGACATCAATCAACGGAATCAGATTGATTTCGAGGGGTTCGTGATCGGGGGTGCGAAAGCGCATCGGTCTGGGCCTTCAGTCGCGAAGGCTTTCACGCAAGCGCCGGGCCGACTGCTCAAGGCGCAGCAAGAGACCCTCGACGTGTGATTTCAAATAGCGGTGCGCAATCAGGCAAGGGACAGCAATCAAAATGCCTAGGCCCGTGTTGTAAAGCGCAATGGAGATGCCTCGCGCGAGTTCTGTCGGATCAGAGCCATCGGGGCGATAGGCAGCAAAAATTTCGATCATGCCAACGACGGTACCAAACAGCCCCATCAGCGGCGCGACTGTGGCAATCATGGCCAAACTCGGAAGGTAACGGTTCAGTGAATAAGCGACGTCTTGGGCGACGTCTTCGACGCTGCGCCTGAGTTCGGCATCGGGAAGATCTCTGTGCACCAGAAGTTGCGCCAGTATTCGCCCGAGCGCCGACGAGGCTTTGAGCTTAGCGATGGCCTGAGCGTCATCGGCTTGGGCGCGAACCAACTGTATCACCTGTGTTGTGAGTTCTGGAGGGACGATTCTGCGTGTTTGCAGGCTGAGCAGGCGTTCGATGATGATGGCAAGCGCTGCCACAGAAAGAGCTAAAAGAGGCCAAATTGGCCAACCGGCCTGAGTAACGATCGATAACAAAACAAACCTCGCGAGTGGAGGGGGCAGAATACACGATGACTGGGCAGTCATTGCCGGTTCCCGAGGTATCATCGTACGAGCCATTTATGGAGCTTGGCAAGTCGATTTAGGCCGGATAAAACTATCCACAGGAGTTGTGGATAATTCTGTGTGCATCTTCCAAGAACGTGGAAAATACTAGCGTTAAACGATTTGCTCAAAAAACGATCATCATTTTGTCATATTTAAAAATTTACTTTTAAAACAATGGGTTGAAAAAAAATATTGACCTAAATCCGCACCTGTTTAAATAAATTGTTATTTCACAATGACTTAAATTGAATTTACGTGCGCTGTGGATAGAAACCAAGCCGGAAGCCTTATGACAATTAGAAGTCAAGACACAAATGCCGCAATGACGAGAGATATCCTGACGGTAGCGCAGTTAAACCAAGCGGTGAGCCATTTGCTTGAAGACAGCTTCGATGCCTGTTGGGTTCGGGGCGAAATCTCTAATTTCACCAACGCCTCGTCTGGACATTGGTACTTCACACTTAAGGATGACGCAGCTTCGGTGCGGGCCGTGATGTTTCGCAGTCGGGCTGCGACGACTGGGTTTACCCCCAAGGCAGGCGATTCGGTCGAACTCAAGGCCCGCGTGACCCTCTACGAAGCTCGGGGTGAATATCAACTGCAAGTTGAGCAATTGCGCCGGGCAGGCTTAGGTACGTTGTTTGAAGCGTTTGTGGCGTTGAAAAACAAGCTATCCGCTGAGGGGTTGTTTGACGCTGAAAACAAACGCCCGCTCGTGCCCTACCCAAGGGCCATTGGGGTCATAACATCCTTGGGGGCGGCTGCTTTGCACGACGTCTTAACGGCCTTGGCGCGCCGTGCGCCACACGTGCCTGTGGTGATTTATCCGTCGCTGGTGCAGGGTGCGGGCGCAGCATTGCAGCTGCGCCAGGCGCTCGCGCTGGCCAACGAGCGCCAAGAGGTTGATACCTTGTTGCTGGTGCGAGGCGGCGGCAGTCTTGAAGATCTGTTTAGTTTCAATGACGAAGCTTTAGCGCGCGATATCGCGGCCAGTGTGATCCCGGTGGTGTCGGGCGTCGGGCATGAAACCGACTTCACCATTGCTGATTTTGTAGCCGACGTGCGTGCGCCCACGCCCACCGCGGCGGCTGAACTAGTGTGTGCGACGCGTCAGTCGCAGCTCGAACGTGTGTTGGGGGCGGCGCAGTGGGCAGAGCAGTTGCTGCTGCGTCAACTCGAACGCTTGGCACAACGGGTAGACCGAGCCACTATTGCTTTAGTCCCGCCAAGCCAGCGCGTCGCGCATCAGCTTGAAAAGGTCGCTGGTTTGGGGCACCGCGTGGCGGCGGCATTCGATAAACAGTTTCAACGCAGCCGTGCAAGGCACGCTCAGACGCATGTGCGCTGCAAGAGCTTACTGCCAGATTTGAGCGCGTTGCGCGCACGACTGGTGCACGCCGATGCCGAACTGCTGGCGGGTCAACGCCGTATGTTGGTGCGCCAGCAAACACGACTTGAGAGCGTGGGCGCACAGCTAAGAGCCTTGAGCCCCGAGCACACACTCGCGCGCGGCTATGCCATCGTGCGTACCGAGGATAAAAAAATCTTAAGAAAATCTGTTGACGCGCAGGTTGGGCAAACACTTGAGGTGACGTTGGCCGAGGGCGTGCTCAACGCAACAGTGACCCAAAGAGGCCTTTAACCCTGCTCCTGACAAGGCTTGACTTGCCCCTCGCTGAGCGTTCGATACAATAACGGTTGTTAGTTGTCTGACCCACATACAAAAGGATTTTGCAGCAATGGCCCATACGCTCCCAGCTTTGCCCTATGCCCTCGACGCTTTGGCACCCACCATTTCGAAAGAAACGCTTGAGTTTCACTATGGTAAGCATCATCAAACCTATGTGACGAACCTGAATAATCTGATCCCAGGCACAGAGTTTGAAACCGCTTCACTCGAAGAGATCGTCAAAAAATCTTCAGGTGGCGTGTTTAACAACGCTGCTCAAATCTGGAACCACACCTTTTACTGGAACTCTCTGGCACCAGCCTCAGGTGCTGAGCCAACCGGTAAGCTTGCTGACGCGATCAATGCAAAGTGGGGCAGTGTTGCCGCTTTTAAAGAGGCCTTTAACAAGTCAGCCGCCGGCAACTTTGGTTCAGGTTGGACATGGCTGGTTAAAAAGCCTGACGGTTCGCTCGACATCGTCAACACCAGCAACGCTGCAACGCCTCTCACAACGACTGACGTGCCTTTGCTGACCTGTGACGTATGGGAGCACGCCTACTACATCGATTACCGTAATGCGCGCCCTAAGTACCTTGAAAGTTTTTGGACTCTGGCCAACTGGACCTTTGCGGCTAAAAACTTGGGCTAAGTTCAGCCGAGCCTAAAGAAACCGGCCTGAGGGTCGGTTTTTTTTGGGCTAAAGTAGCGGTTACGACAATCAACCGAACACACTCATACAAGGATTTTCGCCATGGCTAACCAAGCCTTTATTTGTGACGCGTTACGCACGCCTTTTGGTCGTTATGCCGGCTCGCTCGCTCCGGTGCGCCCCGATGATTTGTTGGCGGTGCCTATTCGTGCGTTGGCTGAGCGCAATGCCAATATCAACTGGGCTGAGCTCGACGATGCGCTAATGGGCTGCGCTAATCAGGCGGGTGAAGATAACCGTAACGTGGCGCGCATGGCTACCTTGTTGGCGGGCCTGCCTGTGGCGGTGCCAGGTGGCACGATCAATCGCCTGTGCGGCTCGGGCATGGACGCCGTTGGCACTGCTGCGCGCGCGATCCGCTCAGGTGACGCGTCGTTGATGCTGGCGGGCGGCGTCGAAAGCATGTCGCGTGCTCCGTTTGTGATGGGTAAAGCCGATACGGCTTTTTCCCGTAATGCTGCGATCTATGACACCACCATTGGCTGGCGCTTTGTGAATCGTTTGATGAAAGCCAAGTATGGCGTTGACTCAATGCCAGAAACCGCCGAGAACGTCGCCGATCAGTTCAAGGTATCACGCGAAGATCAAGATCTCTTTGCGATGGCGAGTCAAGAAAAAACGGCCGCCGCGCAAAAAGCAGGCTTTTTTGACAAAGAAATCGCGGTGGTCTCAATCGCACAAAAGAAAGGTGATCCGCTTTTAGTCAATCGCGATGAGCATCCTCGCCAAACGAGTCTTGAGGCCTTAGCAAAATTGAAAGGCGTTGTGCGTGAAGGCGGTTCGGTGACTGCGGGCAATGCTTCGGGTGTGAATGACGGCGCTGTGGCCATGTTGTTGGCTAACGAAGCCGCAGCCAAGCGTCATGGCTTAACCCCACGTGCCCGTGTCGTTGTAATGGCCACTGCAGGCGTTGAGCCGCGCATTATGGGTATCGGGCCAGCTCCGGCCACGCAAAAAGTGTTGGCTTTGGCTGGGCTGACCATTGACCAGATGGATGTCATCGAATTGAACGAGGCTTTCGCGGCGCAAGGTCTGGCAGTGACCCGTATGCTCGGGATCGCGGATAACGATCCTCGTGTCAATCCAAACGGTGGCGCCATTGCCTTGGGGCATCCACTGGGTGCGAGTGGCGCTCGTCTGGTGATGACAGCAGTGCATCAGCTGGAGGCCATTGGCGGGCGCTACGCCTTATGCACGATGTGTATCGGTGTGGGGCAGGGGATTGCAATGATCGTTGAGCGCGTCTAAGCCTTGCTCAAACACGTGATGGGCAAGAATTGCCCGTCACGCTACTGAATACCCGTGATTTTTTTGCCGGCAGTGATGCCGCGCTTCGCAAACCAGCCTTGTTCCATCTCGAGGGTGTAGCGCACAGGTGCAGTCGAGCAATGAGAGTTTTCGGTCATGGGCGCCATGTCGGCGATGTTCGTGATGGTGCCGTCATCCAGAATAAAAGCGATCGATAACGGCAAGGGTGTGTTGCGCATCCAAAAGCATTGCACGTTGGCTTGCTCAAAGACAAAGAGCATGCCGTGGTTAGGTGCAAGCTCTTTGCGAAACATCAGCCCACGAGAGCGACTCGAGTCTGTGGCGGCAACTTCGGCTTGAATTCTGTGCATGCCTGCACCAAGTGTTTTAACTGGCAAGCTTGGGCCGATAGGTGCCGTCTGACAAGCAGACTCGGGCGAGTAGGCTAGCATGCTGAAGAGAAAAACAAACAGCGCAGCCATAAGACTGCGCTGCTTAAAAAGCATGAGCATCTTTCGCATCTCTACTATCCAAGGGGTTATTCACCCCGATAGTTTAAGCCGCGGTTATATTTGTCGCTTGTTTGCCCTTTGGGCCCTGTGTGACTTGAAACGCCACTTTTTGGCCTTCTTTCAGGGTTTTAAAGCCGTTCATCTCAATGGCTGAAAAATGAGCAAAAAGATCTTCGCCGCCGTCGTCTGGTGTGACAAAGCCGAAGCCTTTTGCATCGTTAAACCATTTAACTGTACCAGTGACCTTAGGGCCGTTGTTTGTAGCTGAATCCGACATTCCGCCTGCCTCTTTATGCAATGTATAAACTGAACCGAAGAACTATGATTTTTTGACTTATTATCATGTTTCTTTCGGCGTTTCTATACCCAAAGATTCTTGAGTATGGCGAGATATTGAGCAGATTTGCGCAAGTCGTCAAGCCTTCAAGCACAAACCAAGGGTAATACAGGATACGAAAGTGCCTGAGATGTCACAAAAATGAATGTTTTAGCCAGGATGTTGCTTTCTGATTATGCCGACTCGTACTTCGCTACCCCCAGATCTCGTCGTTGAGAAACTCACTGCAAAGACGGCACCGCCGCCTATGTTCAAGGTTATTTTGCTCAATGATGATTACACCCCCATGGAATTCGTGGTGCATATTCTCGAAAAGTTCTTTGGTAAGTCTTCCGAAGATGCCTTCAGAGTGATGTTGCAAGTTCACCACGAAGGCAAAGGGGTGTGCGGCGTTTACCCTCACGACATTGCCTCGAGTCGTGTGGCTCAGGTTGCCCAGTACGCAAGGGCGCGCCAGCACCCACTGCAGTGCGTCCTTGAGCCGGCAGACGATGCTTGAGGGTACTCAGACATGAGCAAAAAAAATACAGTTTGAAAAGGTTTTTTACTAGTTGTAACGCTTAGGCCGTGGAAAGCATAGAATATGAATCAACGGTGTCACTGACGAAAGAAGGACGGAGGAATTGTGATTTCGCAAGAGCTTGAAGTAAGCCTACATATGGCGTTTGTCGAGGCACGCTCAGCTCGCCACGAATTTATTACGGTTGAACATTTACTGTTGTCGCTGCTTGATAACGCAGCGGCCATTGAAGTGCTCAAAGCCTGTGTGGCCAATCTAGACGAACTGCGCAGTCATTTGCGTAAGTTTGTGACCGATAACACGCCTGTGATCCCAGCGGGTACCGAGGTGGATACGCAGCCGACTCTTGGCTTTCAGCGCGTGATCCAGCGAGCGATCATGCATGTGTCAGCGGGCGGTGCCTCTAAAAAGCCTGTG
>Ga0114967_10003087_pt1 | contig 13758 bp, 29 predicted proteins | sample M_130628_MF_Meta_FD_92639 | JGI IMG/M metagenome (GOLD analysis project Ga0114967, IMG submission 92639) | Freshwater microbial communities from Lake Montjoie, Canada to study carbon cycling - M_130628_MF_MetaG | ecosystem: Environmental > Aquatic > Freshwater > Lake | place: Lake Montjoie... | reverse complement strand
GTCGCGAAACACCCGCGGCCGAGGCCCCAGGAAGGACCCATGACCCCGGGGGGGGGTAGGGGGGCAGAGGGGGGCTCAGCGTTGCCCCAGCTTGCGCGCCACCTCGGCCGCGAAGGCGCGCTTGACCTCGACGGGCCAGGCCTGGCCGAAGGCCTTGCTGAGGATCTCCTGGACGGGGAAGACGGGGCGCCTGGTCTTCGGGTTGGGGTCGATGGTGAAGACCCTGCGCGTGGTCTTGCCGCCGCGGCCAGCACGGGCGAACACGGCCTGGGTGGGGCTGCCTGGCTTGACCGGGGCGATGAAGTATTTGCCGCCGCCCTGTCGGGCTGACCCGAGCACCTTGGCGTAGGCACTGATCGTGTAGTTGCCTGCTGCCGTCTTGCGCAGCGGGCTGTTGCGGGCCGGGACCAAGACAGCGCCGGATGAGACGCCAGCGATCTTGGTGGCCGAGAGGTCAGCGCCTTTGATCTTTGGCGTGGTGCCTTCGACGATGGGGCGCAGGTAGCGACCAGCAGCATTGCCGCGGCCCTGCTTGTCGGAGCGGATGCCGATGGTGGTCTCGAGGTTGTTGGCCTTGGCGTACTGGACGAAGGTCGAGCCAAGGGTCCAGCGGGTGGGTTGATCGATAAAGCGCGGCATCGCTTCCTTGAGGCCGGACTGTGCAGCCTTGGCTGACTCGGTGAGGGCACGTGCTGCGACGAAGCGCAGGTTCTGATCGGTGAGCAGCCGCACCCGGCCATCGAGGCGCGAGAGCGCCTGGGTGTCGAAGTCGATGCGGATGGTCGTCATGGGTCAAGGGTAGGGGCCACGCCGGGTGGTCCGCCATCGCAAAAGCGGGCCAAATCGGGCCATCCACGGCCTTGCCGACCTGCTGACCTGCCTACCTTCGCCTTAGGAGCTAGGAAACCCCCTATCCCCCCCCTACTGCTACTATTATTATTACTATAAATAAAAGGTTAGAAGGTTAGAAAGGTAGGAAAACCGGCTGCCGCGCAAAGGGTTGGGCCTTGCCAACCATCAAACCTGAGGTTGGAAGAACACCCACTTCTGGCCCCCGTCGATGGTTTGCCGTCTCTTCCTGAATCCCAGGTCTCTCAAGATGGACGCCACCTGCATCTGGTCGCTTCGGGTCTGCCGTTCGATGGGTTTGAGGATCGCTTCGTTCAGCAGCAGCTCGCTGGTGATCGGTCGGTTGTAGTTGCCCGGCTTGCTCAGCCAGTGCTGGATGGGAGCGGACCAAGGTGACTCGACCAGGTAGTTGGTGTTCTCGGCCTCAACGGCCATTAGATCGGTGACGGCCAACTCGTTGCCTTCGCCGGCCTTGTAGGCGGCGACCGCAGCGGACCAGATCGCATCGCGCTCGAGGAGGAGGTTGGGCACGTCGATCGGGTTCTTGAGGGTGCAGGTGACGGGGATGACCCAGAAGCGGCGGTTGCCGGTTTCATCAACCAGGAAGCCGCTGTCGCGATTGGTCGAGCCGACGATGATGCAGCGGCGTGGGAAGGCCTCGGTGGCCTTGCCATAGGGCACGCGAAACATGTCGGTGCACTGGGAAAGGAACGCTTTCACCTGGCCAGCGTGCTTCTTGCTGGTGACGTGATCGAGCTCGGCCCACTCCATGATCCAGCTGCGATGCAGGACCATGAGGTCGTCCTTGGAGCTGATGTCGCGCAGGGCATCGGAGAAGAAGGGACCACCAAGCGCTCCCCAAAAAGATGACTTGCGGGCGCCTTGATCACCCATCAGCACACAGGCGTAGTCGTGCTTGCAGCCAGGCTCGAAGATGCGCCGGACTGCTCCGATGAGCGTCTTCTTGATCATTTGGTCGTAGAGCGTGGGCTCGCTGTGTGCGGCGTCTTCAGGCCGTAGGTAGGTGGATGCGAGCCGGTCGATGTAGGTGGGCGGCACCTGGGCGGCGACGTGCTCGAGGTAAAGCTGCACCGGGTCGTAGGGGTGTTCGTGGGCCACCTCGACCAGGCAATCGAGCGCCATCTCCTTGCTGGCCTTGTAGCCCATCTGTGCGAGCTGGAGGTAAAAGCGCTCGACGCCTTCGGCGACCTCGCCGCGGATCTCGATCTGCTGGGTGAAGACGTTGTAGCGGAACCGGGGTGAGCGGTCCTGATCGAGCACGCGGAGCATGTCGAGGAGCTCCTTAGCCTCGAGCTTTTGGGGTTTGTCCCCTGCGGGCTGAGCTGTGGGTGCGTCAGATGGTGCCTGCTGCTTGCGGGCTGGCTTGGTGGCTGGTGGAAGCTGGCGCTGCTTGGGCTGCCATCCGTCGTCCTTGGCGAGGTTGCAAAGGTGCCTGATGTCGCGGTTGCCGCTGGGCTTGAAACTGCGCCAGTGGCGCTCGCAGACGCCGGGCTCATATTTGGGCGACTGACGGGACCAGGCCTCCCAGTCGGAGAGCATGTGATCGCCAACGCTCTGCAGGCATTGGCCAACCTCAATCCAGTCGTCGTAATCGTCAGCGCGGGAGGAGCGAAGGGCATCGACCCAGATGCGCGCCCATTCTTCATCGGTGCGATCGCCAGTGGTGCGTGGCGCTGGCGGCGGCAGCAGTGGAAGCGGCTCAACGGGCTGCTGGGGCAGCATCTGCTCGATCAGCGCGAGGGGCGCATCGGCAATGGGAAGATCGGCGGGTGTGCGGCCTTTGAGCCAGCGATAGGCGCCGGTGGTCGGGTGCGCGCCGGCGACGACGGATTGGCAACCGGTCCAGCGCAGCTCAAGCTGCTCCTGCTTGCCTTCTTCGTCGTGCTTGCCGGTCTTGAACTTCCGGGTGCGGATGTCGGCCCAAAACTCCTCAGGGACGCGATAGATGATCTGAAGGCGGCCGGTACGGCCTGAGGTGACGGCCCAGGACTTGGGAAGGTCACGAAGCGGCACGCCGATCTTGTCGAGGATCTCACCGGCTGAGATGCCGTCGTGATCGACGAAGAGAAGGCCGCCTGATGCGGGGCCGGCGATCACGCCGATGGCCACGGCTCGACCGGCTGTGATCTCAGCAGTGAGCGCGGGCTTGTCGAGGGGGTTGTTTTGCCATTCGGTCTGGTAGGGGCGCTTGCCGTGGCCGACGGCGACGAAGGCCCACGAAGGTGGGAGCTGCTCAAGCTGAGCAACGAGCGGGTGGAGGGTCATGCATGGACCTGTGAGCCTTGAGATTGTGCCGGATGGTTAGCAAGGTTGGCAGGCGCTAGTCACAATTCGCAACGCATCCCCCACCGATCGGGCGACGCCAGCGATGCCACCGGCCTGGTGCACGGCATCGAGCCAGTGGCGCTGCTGAGGCGTGAGGCGGCCTGTGGGGGTCTTGACCTCGATGCTGCAGAAGACGGCCAGGCGGGCGCCCACCATGTCCGGGGTGACCGTGATGGTGCGCCAGCCGATGAGGTCAGCGGAACCGCGAGCCAGGCCAAAGGTGACCAGCCGGCCGGTGCGGGGGTCGGGCAAGGAGCCGACCTGGTTGCGGAACACCCGGGCATCGGGGTGGGTGCCAAGCGCCAGGCGGATGCGCTGCTGCAGGTCGGTCTCTTGGTTAGCCATGCTTGGCCTGCCGCGCGAAGTGCACGTGCTTGGCCCAGGCGACGGGGTTCTTCATGCCGCGAGCTTGTCCGATGTGGATCAGCTCCTGCAGGGTACGGGCCTGAGCCTGATGGCGCCGATCGCGATGGCGGGCACGTTCGACAGCTTCGCGAGCCAGCTGCTGCAACTCGCCTTCCTGCTGCTTGAGCTCACGGGTGCTGAGCTTGCTGGGGGTGCCGCAGACCGGGCAGATCGGCTGTGGTGCAAATGCAGCAAAACAGCTCTCGCAGGTGCGAACGCACGGCGCCGGTGGGCCGCCCTTACTGGTGCGTTTCCGGGCATCATCCAGCGACCATGGCCGTACATCGTCCGGGAAGCCATGGCGGTGGACGTTGCCGACGTGATCGAGGATCAGCGCGTGATCCTTACCTGGTGCGGGGCGCAGCACGCGGCCGACCTGCTGGAGGTAAAGGCCTTCGGACTGCGTGGGGCGCAGCAGGATGGCAGCCCCGACCGATGGCACGTCGGTGCCCTCGCTGATCACGTCCACCGATACCAGCACCTGCAAAGCGCCGGAGCCAAGATCAGCAATTAGCTGCTCGCGCTGCTCAACGGGAGTAGTACCTAGGACGACGTGCGACCGGATGCCGCAGTCACGAAATTGTCGCGCGACGTGCTCAGCGTGAGCTGTGGTGCAGCAAAAGGCGATGGCTGAACAGCCGCGGCCAAGGCGTTGATAGTGCTCAATCGCGTCGCCTGTGATGGTCGGCTTGTCCAGCTCAGCCGCGGCTTCTTCCGGTGCGTAATCCCCTGATCTGATTTGTATTTTTGCCAGTTGCAGAGTTGAAGCTGGCGCGTAAATTTTTGCCGGTGTTAGGAACCCTTGGATGGTGAGGTCCTGCACGGAGGGACCAAGTACCAAGCGATCGAACACTTTCCCCAGGCCGCGGCCATCACGGCGCACTGGGGTGGCTGTCACGCCCAAGCGGTAGGCCTCTGGCCAATGACTGAGCACGCTCCCCCACGTGCCGGCGATGGCGTGGTGCGCTTCATCAATAACGATGAGATCGGGCTGCCAGTGTTGGCGCTCGAGGCGACGGGCCAGGGTCTGGACCGACGCGACTTGCACCGAATGATCTGATGGCTCGAAGCCTGCGGCGATGATGCCGTGGGTGACGCCGGCCTGCGTGAGCTTCGCGCTGGCCTGTCGGATCAGCTCGCGCCGGTGCACCAGGATCAAAACGCGACGACCACGCTCGACGGCGCCAGCGGTGATGGCGGCGAAACAGACGGTTTTGCCCATACCGCATGGCGCCACAAGCAAAGGAGAGCGCGCGCCTGAGCGGTAAGCCGCGCGCAGATCGTCGATCGCGCGGGACTGATAGTCGCGAAGGATGAGACTCATGGGACTTGACCTGAGCTGCCGGGAAGAAATACCAAGGGCAGCGGCCGGATGCTAGCCGGACGGGAAGGAAATACTTAGAACTACTGGGGGAAGCGATGAACGGACGGGAACTTGTAGTAAGTTCTGGGGGTTGTCAGCAGGGACTGCCCATGAAGATCGGCGACTACCACGCCATGACCAACGTGGTGAGCAAGAGCCACCTTGACCAGATTGCTCGCAGCCCGCTCCACTACTGGGCGGCCTACCTCGATCCGAACCGCCAGCCACGGGAAGCGACGCCGGCTATGGCGATCGGTTCTGCCGTGCACACCCATGTGCTCGAGCTGTCCACGTGGGATGAGCGCTACGTGATGGCCCCGGAAGGGATCGATCGGCGCACCAAGGCCGGCAAGGAGCTGTGGGCAGCCTTCGAGGCCGATGCCGCCAGCCGCACCGTGCTGAGCCGCAGCGATGCCGAGCTGGTGATGCAGATGGGCCGCGCCGTCTGGTCCCACCCTGCTGCAGCGTTTCTGCTGGGGCGGCCCGGGCAGGCTGAGCAGACCTACCTGTGGACCGATGAGGCGACGGGGCTTGAGTGCAAATGCCGGCCGGACTGGATGACCTCCGACGGGCAGCTGATCGTGGACCTGAAGACGACTGAGGATGCCAGCTTGGCGGGCTTCCGCAAGTCGATCGGCAACTTCCGGTACCACGTGCAGGCCGCCTGGTATCTCGACGGCATCGAGCGCGCCACGGGCCGCCGGCCGGATCAGTTCATTTTTGTTTGCGTCGAGAAGAAGCCGCCGCACGCCGTGGCGGTCTATGCCGCCAGCGCAGAGATGGTGGCCACTGGTGCGATCACCGCCGAGGCTGATCTGGCCAGGCTGGCGATGTGCCGCGAGGCGAGCGAGTGGCCCGGCTACTCGAACCAAATCGAGACGATCGACCTGCCGCCTTGGATGCGGCCGCGGCCTGATGGTCAGCCGGCGATGGGCGTTGCTCCAGAGATCGAGGTCTACTGATGGACCAGATCGCCAACCTCATCTTGATTGCGATCACCACCTGGTGCGGCGCGGTCTTCATCCAACACTTCACCGATGCGCCACTGACCACAGCGGCGTTCGGTTCCTTCTTCATCCTGATGGCCCTCAAATCATGACTGAACAATCCACAGCACTGACCACCAGCTCGGGGGGCAGCGTGTTCTCCGGCATCCAGGCCTTCGAGGATGCGCAACGCATCGCCAAGGCGCTCGCCAGCAGCACGCTGATTCCGCCACAGTTCCAGGGGCAGCAGGGCTTTGCCAACTGCTTGGTGGCGCTAGAGATCGCCAGCCGGATGCGGATGAGCCCGTTCCAGGTGATGCAGAATCTGCACATCATCCACGGCCGACCAAGCTGGTCGAGCCAGTTCATCATCGGCCTGGTGAACGGCTGCGGCCGCTTCAGTCCGCTGCGGTACGAGATGACCGGCAACGGCGACAGCCTGGCTTGCTACTGCGTCGCCACCGAGCTCAGCAGCGGATCGGACCTCAAGGGGCCGACCGTGAGCATGGCGATGGCAAAGAAGGAAGGCTGGGCCACCAAGGCCGGCAGCAAGTGGCAGACGATGCCCGAACTGATGATCCGCTACCGGGCCGCGGCCTTCTGGGGCCGGCTCTACATCCCCGAGCTGCTGGTCGGCATCCAGACTGAGGAGGAGGTGGTGGACGTGCAGCCGGTGACGGTGCGCGCGGCTGAACCTGAGCTGCCGAAGGCGAGCCTCGAAGACCTGAATCAGCAGATTGCCCAGCCGGCCAAACTGGCTCCGGTGGTGATCACCCCAAAGCCCGCTAAGGAGGCGGCGACCGATGACCACGAGATCTTCTGAGTATCTGACGCCGGATGAAGTGGTCGCCCGGTGGCGGGGGTTGATCTCGAAGTCAACGCTCGACAACTGGCGATCAAGTCAAAACCGGGGGCCGCGCTTCGTGAAGATCGGCGGCCGCGTCCTTTATCCGTTGGATGAGGTCGTGGCCTACGAGCTCCGCAACCTGCGCGGCTTGCCCAACAATCCACCTTCCCAACCAAGAGCATGACCTTCAAAGCAAACGGCGCACTGTTCAGGAACACCGAGGAGAAGCTGCGCGCGCGGTTCAAGGATCGCTATGACGCGAGCAAGAGCTACCCGATGTTTGACGGCGTGATCAACGTGCCGGCCGATCAGGCGTATGCGATGGCTGAGTACCTGATGAACGCGCAGCCTGATGAACGGGGCACGATCCTGATGCGGATCAGCGGTTGGCGGAAGGAGCCACAGGGCGGTGGCGATCCCTATGTGTCGATGGCGATCGAGCCCGACTACAAGACGCAGAAGGCGATCGAGGAGGCCAAGGCGACCGCGGTGCCTGCTGCTGCGGCCAGCCTGGCTGCGGCAACCAGCGGCGTGGTGGTTCAGGCCGACGTGTTCTGACGCATCAGCAACAGCTCCAGGCGCGCGATCTCATGGACCGCAGCCTGGAGCATCTCCTGCTGCCGGTAGGTCTGCCGAAGAAGCTGGGCAGCAAGCTGTCCGGCTTTACCGTTGGCCTCAAGCGCGCGGCAGTCGGCCTCGAGCTTGAACAGCTTTTCAGGTGGGATCTCCACCTGCAGCCATTTCCCAAAATCCATCCGCTAGGGGCAGCTGCCCCATGTTGCCCATGAAGTGTCCGAAGTGCACTAGCAGCAAGATTCAAGCCGCAATCACGAACAACAGGTTCGATTCGCAGACGGTGCGGAAGCGCCGGTGCGCTGACTGCGGCCACAACTGGTTCACGGTCGAGCTGCAGGTGAGCCGCTACCTGATCGGCTGGAGCAAGCAGCATCAGCAGAAGCCGGTGCTGCGGCGGCCGACCACGTTGGAGCCGTGGGTGACGCCGTGGGAGCCCGCCGATGTGCCAGATGAAGAAATGTGACAAGCCCCTAGGCAGTGCACCGCCCGTGGTGCCATCATTAGGGGACCGGAGGCGAACGGCCCTCCACTCGGCAGCCCAGAGGCTGCGCTGAACATGCAGGCTCAGATCCTGGCCCTGATCGCTCAGTTCACCGCTGAAGCTGACCAAATCGCTCAAGAGCTGCGCGGTTTTCTGCCCCACAGCGACCCCGGTCGCTACCTGGAGCTGACCCGTCGCCATGGCGACCTGCAGCGCTGGATTCGCACCTGCGAGGCGCACGCTGCCTGAGCCCTTCGGGGCTCCTTGCCCTTTACCTCTTCACCCCATGCTCACCTTCACAGCCCTGGTGATCTGGAAGCTGCTCTTGCCGCTGCTGGTCCTGATCGCCGTGATCGACTGGCTCACCGCTTCCGACGATCGCCGCATCCGCATCCTGCGCCGCACCGGCCTCACCCAGCGCCAGATTGCTGATCGCCTCACCCTCACCCGTTACCGCGTCCGCAAGGCGCTCGCATGATGATCACCAACACCTGGATCAACCGCGCTGCTGCCTTGGTGCTGCTGCTGGCCGTCTATGCCCTCGCCTACGACAACGCCAAGCAGGAGGTTGCCCAAGCGCACCACAATCACCCGGCTGCTCATCTGCCGCTGAAGCCATGACCACGCCCCGCCAGTTCTACTTCCAGATCCGTTCGGCCAGCGTGATCGAGTCGATCACGGCGCACACCATGACCGAGGCCAAACAGATCGCCGAGCAGTCCGGCTGGCTGCCGTGGTGGGATGAAATCGAATGGCTCAACCCGGAAACCGTTACCGACCCAAGCATCCATGACTAAAACGACAGGAGCAATGCTGCCCTGGCAGTGGAGCGAAGAACTGCCCACCAGCAAGCATGGGGAAGGCGTGAGCCGACCTCGACCTGGCAGTCGAACCCGAGAGTATCGAGTGCTGGTTTTCAAGCCCGGCGCTCGGCCGATGATCTGGATCACTTACGCGGAATCGAAGCGCCACGCGATCCGCTATGCCCAGGCCCGCTGGCCCGGCGCTGAAGTGGAGGTGTCGTGATGGGTGACCACATCCGCGCAAAGCTGGAAGCCCTGATCAGCGATTCCGGCATGTTTAATGCGGGACAGCAGGATGAACGGTTGCGGCTTTGCCGGCTGATCGACATCCGACTGGATCAGCTTCGCCAGCTGGCCAGCCATGCGCACGTCTCGGCCCGCCGGGAAGAACTGCTCAGCATCCGCCAAGCACTACGAGACCACCCATGAAGCAATTTCAACTAGATAATTGCCGCCACGAAATGATGGAGGCGCTGTACGTCAAAAGCGGGAGAGCGGATCTGCCCAAGGGCCATCCGCTGCGCTCCACCTACACCGGACTGTGGCAGGAGTTTTGCCAGGACCTCGGCCCCAACTTTCGGGACACCGACTACGACCAGTTGCACGCTGACGTGTGCCAGGCGATGGATGACACCGGCTCAGTGATGACCGCCAAGCAAGCGCATCAGGCAATCGCCACCTGCCGCCGTCACCTGCTGGGGAAGTGGGCATGAGCATCTATGCAGCCAACAAGGCCGTCATGGACCTCCTAGGTCTTCCCTTTGATCATCCAGTGGTAAAGATCGAGATCACGGCCACCCCAGAGGATTATCCCCGGGTGATCGTCACTCAACTACTCACTGACCCGGCGGACACAACAGAGGCCCGCCTGTTTTACCTTGTCCCCCGCAACGAAAAACCTTGCGACGTCTCTTGATTTTGCTGGCCATGCTCACCGCACCAGTTCAGGCCAGGACTGTCACGGCCACGGTCTATCACCCTGATTTCAACGGCCAGCCCGACTACTGCTCGGGCCGTCCCTACCAGCACTGGGGCGTGTCGGCGGCCCATCCTTGGCTCCGCTGCGGCACGTTGGTGACCGTCACCCACCGCGGCCGCTCGCTGGTGGTGCCCATTCGGGACCGCTGCGACTGCAACAGCATCGACTTATCCGCTGGGGCGGCCTATCGGTTGGGCATACCTCTTGATGGGATAGGAACCGTGAGCATCAGCTACTGATGGCGCCGGATGTCTTCACCGCCGGCGGACTTCGCGTCGAGCGCCGTCACGATCGCTGGAACGGCACCAGCTACATGGCCTGGCGGCCCCACGTTTCGATGCTGTTTACCGACACCAAAGAGCTGCTGCGTTTTATCGGGTGGCCTCGGAAGACCCCGACAGGCGACGCGCTGCGCGCCTGGCTGGATGTCAAACCTGCCGAGCCGGCGCTAGCAGAGCCAGCAGCTGAGGCCAGCGGCTTTGGCCCTGACCCTGAAGATCCCAACTACCAGACCCGCACCGTTATCTGATCGAAACGCCAATGCCTGACATCGATTTGGTCAACCAGCCACCGCACTACCGCCAGGGTGAGATCGAGTGCATTGACGCGATCGAGGCCGCGCTGACGCCCGAGGAGTTCCGCGGCTACTGCAAGGGGAACGCGATCAAGTACATCTGGCGCGAGCGGCACAAAGGCTGCGTCGAGTCCTTAAAGAAGGCGCAGTGGTATCTCGCCCGGCTGCTCGGCAAACTGGAGCCATGAACGGATCACACTTGGCAAGCCTGAGCTTCTGGGAGCGGCTGGCGGTTGCGCTGCTGGTGCGCAGCCCCCGGACCAGCCTGCTGGTGGTAAAGGAGCGTGACACCTCGATCGTGTTTGTGTCGGCCGATCAGTCCGATCCGGTGGCGGCCTATGTTGTCTCGGGCCTTGACGAAGACGAACCCGCCAGCATGATCCTGGAGCGGCTTTACCACTCGCCAAGTTACGGCGAGGTCGAATGATCAGTCTCTACGGCGGCCGGTTGCTTCTCTTCTGCGATCGTGCCGACCGTAACTGGCACGCTCGCGTCGTGCTGGGGCCAAAGCCTGAACACCAGCTCGAGGCCAACACCGGCACGATCCGGCTGCAAGATGCGATGCTGCGCGCGCAGTCGATCTTTCAGATGGCGCGGGCCAAGATCCGGCCGGTCGGTGCGCCGACGATGTGCTGGGACTGCGTGCAATGGGAGACGATGCGCAAGCGCTGCAATCTTGATTTCCCAGAAGCGCGCCAGAGCGGCGGCCGTTTTGCCGCACGATGTGAGCTATTCGTGCCCGATCGGCCATGAGTGAACCGGTGGTGATGAGCCGCATGGATCGCGACGGCGGATGGATCGAGACGCTTGAGCCCGCCGGTGGTGGTGAGCTGTACTACCGCAGCTGCGCCCATGGGGGGTGCCGCTACTCGAGCGACCTATGGCAGGCGGAGCTCTATCTCAACCACCTGCTGACGCGCTAGGTCTCACCTGCCACCCACCGAGCGATTGCCCACTCGCCGATGGATGACCAGAACGGCTGCTGGCGATACCAGTCCACCCATGGCTTGTGACCCTTCTGGCTGTTGCACATGAGGCAGCAGCTGACCAGGTTCTCGCGGACGGTCAGGCCGCCGTGCACCTTGGGCACCACGTGATCGAGCGTTGGGCTGCGGCCGAGCGGGTCGTCGCAATAGGCGCAGCGATAGTTCCATGCCAGGTGGATCTGGTCGCGGGCCGATCGCCGGGTGACCAGGCGGGTGCCGTCAATGTGTGCTTTGTCCACCAAGATCGAGCGGCAGGGGCAAGGCCTCGACTGAAAGCTCGAGGATGTCGTCGTCGTTGCCGATGTGCTCTGTGATGCGGCTGTAGAGATCAGCCGGCAGCTCGTCTGGATCGGTGTCTGAGCGGTAGATCACCTTGGCGGTGATCTCGATCAGGAAAGCCTGCATGGGATGACCGCCGCTGGGCCAACGGTAACGGACGCGACCTGATCGGCTGGAGTGTGACGGATTGTGAACGGGCTGGCCTTGATCGAGGAGGGGCACCGTCGGCGGTGTATAGTTAGTTCATCGGGGGCACGGCTCCCACCGCTTTCCAAGCCATGGCTAAGACCACCCTGACCGCAACCCTTCCCAACGGCGAGATCGCCAAGCGCACCACCGAACGCACCTACACCCATGCCGTGTGCTTCGACACCAAGGCGCTGAGCTGGTGCGGGTCCTTCGCCCTAGCTCAGAAGCGCATCGCAGCCATCAGCTGCCCCAAAGTGCGGGCGATGCTGCAGATCGTGCCGGTCAACGCCTAACCCTTACCGGGCCGCTTCGGCGGCCCTTACCTTTCCACCCATGACCTACGCCATCGAGATCGGCCCCTGGCTGGACGGACCGTTCCCCACGCACATCGCCGCGCAGTATTGGGCCGAAAGCCACGGCGTCGATGACTGGCGCCTATGCGAGATGGATGATCCCGCCGAAGCGCCCGGCAAGCTGGCCAGGATGCGGCAAGCTGATCGCAGCAACTCTCCCACCGCTGAAAATCACACTGCCTGCCGACCTGCACCAGCAGGCGATTGCTGTGGCCGATGCGCGCCGAGGCAATCGCCGTCGAGCTGGATCCTTCGATCATTCCGGCGGCCAGACATGCCCCGCCACTGACGTACCAGGCGCCATCGCAGAGGTGGCTCTGCACCTGTTCTTCGATCTGCCGATCGACTGGGAGTTTCTGGCCACTGATGCCGGCTTCTGCGAGCCCGATGTGGGCGGCCTCTGGGAGGTGCGCGCCACCGTGCGGCCAGGCAACCGGCTCTATTTGTTTGAACGCGAGATCACGCCGCAGAAGCTCGCCGCACCTTTCGCCTGGATCCTGGTCGATGGCGCCACCTGCCACCTGCGGGGCTGGGCGATGGGGCGGGAGATCATCAGTCGCGGAATCCGGCAGCAAATCCAGCGTGCTCCGAGCTACTTCCTAGCCAACGATCGGCTGCGACCGTTTGTCTCACCGAGGGTCACGTGGTGGGCTGCGGGCTTCTGCGCGAATAGTGCGCAAACGGCCTCGGCGAGCTCCTGCAGCCCGTCTGAGCTGTTCGTCTAAGTGGCTGATCTTGCTGCGGTTTTTGGTGCCCAGGGGCGGAATCGAACCACCGACACTGCGATTTTCAGCTTCGTTCGCAGCCTTCACGTTGGTTCACGGATCTTCACTATCGCTCTGATCCATCACGCCTTTTCTGATTGACCCGTTCACGGTCGTTCGCGCAAGATCCCGGCCGTTCGCGCAAATCTGCGCGAATAGTGCGCGAATGGGAGAGCGTGAAAATGAAGCGCGAATGGCAGCCCGATCGGAAGATCTCCGGCCTTGGTTTGATGATCCTGCCGACTGGCGTGCGCACCTACTACGTTCGCTATCGCGAGCCCAGCGGCAAGCAGCAGACGCACAAGATCGGCCGCGCCGAAGTGGTCAGCCTGACCATGGCGCGCGAGGAGGCGATCAAGATCCTCGCGGCGGTTGCCAAGGGTGAAGCACCGGGCACCGACAAGCAGCTGCTGCGCCAGGGCAAGACGATCACCGAGCTCGCCGAGCTGGTGAAGGACAAGCACTATGCCAAGCACGTCCGGGCCTCCACAGCGACCGGCTACGAAGTGCTCTGGCGGCGGCACATCCTGCCGCAGATCGGCGCGGAAAAGGTTGCCACGCTGCAGGCCATGCAGGTGATGGACATGATCGAGGAGCTGCCCCGCGGCCAGCAGAACCGCGCGCTGGCGGTGCTGCGCAAGGCCATGAACCTTGCCGAGCTCTGGGGCATCCGCGCCAAGGGCACCAACCCATGCAAGGGGATCCAGGCCAACACCGAACGCAAGCGCCGGCGCTACCTGACCCGGGACGAGCTGAAGCGGCTGCTGGCGGCGCTGGACACGTTCGCCGAGGCCGGTGTGCGGTGGCGGTTTGCGCAGCTGGTGCGGCTGCTGCTGGTCACCGGCTGCCGCATCCGCGAGCTGATGTGCGCGCGGTGGCAGTGGATCGACCTCGAGCTGGCGGTGCTGAAGGTGCCGGCCGAGGCGCACAAGACCGGGCAGGATGGCGACGAGCGGAAGGTGCATCTGCCGCCGGCGG
>Ga0114967_10003086_pt1 | contig 13760 bp, 5 predicted proteins | sample M_130628_MF_Meta_FD_92639 | JGI IMG/M metagenome (GOLD analysis project Ga0114967, IMG submission 92639) | Freshwater microbial communities from Lake Montjoie, Canada to study carbon cycling - M_130628_MF_MetaG | ecosystem: Environmental > Aquatic > Freshwater > Lake | place: Lake Montjoie... | reverse complement strand
GAATTAAGCTCAAACTTAAAAATATAGAACAGGTCATTCACCTGATAAGAAGGCAAAACCAACATTATTATTTTTCCGATAACTCTTTTAGGAGTGAGGTTTCAGCATGTGCTTAGTTCCTGTAATAAGAAGCTCTGCTGTGGCAAATTGATTAGTTTCTAAAGCAATAAAAAGTAATGAATGACCATTACTAGAAACTGTATTAGGCCAGATAGTAGCACTAGTAATTAAATAATCGAGAAGGTCTAAATTTTCATTTGCTATAAGATTCATTATTAAATGATCAGCGATATTTTTTTCAGGGTAGATTAATAATCGAGTTCTGCGTTCAATTAGGTAGCGTACAATTGAAAAATAGGTTTTGTCGGTAAAAGCTGTAATAAGCATAGTATATAAAAGGCTTTTTCCTTTAACTGAAAAAATATTAAAATTTATAGTGCTTTTTTGTTTTTCACAAAAAGATATGAGTAATTTTACTAATTCAAAATTTTCAAGAGAGCAAGCCTTGTCCAATGCTTTTTCAGTAACGATAGCTCCATAGTTTAATAAATCATAAACTAGATCATCATTTTTTATAAAAATTGCTTCTTCTAATGGGGTTCTGAAGTGTCCTGCTTCAAAATTAGGATCTGCTCCAAAAGCAAGCATGATTTTTGCAATTTGAGCATATTCTTTTATCGCTATTAGCAAAGGAGTAAAGTCTTCAGGGGCGGGGATATTTAATGTTGATGGTTTAAAAATTATTCCATAAAGATCTTGTTTAGCGATATTGGATTGCTCAGAAATAATTTTTTGAAAGGTACTATTCTCTAATAGATGAATAATTTTTTTGGCTTTAATTATGAAAGAAGCGTGGGAGCTATTTACTTCTGATTCTACTGCTGCTTGGATAATAATTTTTTCATAATAAGAGACCTCTAAATTGAATCCTGGGTCCAAGCTTAATCCTGCCTCAAAGTTGAATCCTGCCTGATTGGGAGTAAAAGAAACTTTTCTTACGGTCGCACCATTATCATCTTTTAGTTCAAATGCTCTTGCTAATGTTTCAAAAGAATCGGCATGTATTCCGAAGATATAGTTTACTAGAGCAACTAAATTCTTAGGACCAGCACTTGCACTAATTTCGTAAGCGTCTTTGCCGCGGCCCTTTTTGTAGATAACTCCATCAAGTCCAGAAACTAAATCAAGCCATTCTTTAAGAGAATTTCCATAATAATTTGCTACGGTCGGATCAGGGTATTTTTCAATAAAATCCTTAAATTTGGCATTCACTCTTATTGTTGGTGGAAGCATGGCCATATCCAGTTTTCCTGTTCTTGGGTTATATAAAATAGAATTCATAATTGATCGAACGGTTGCTTCAGCACAATAGGCAAAAGTTTTTTCAGGAGAATAACTGTAGCGGCCAGAAGGAGTTTCTAAGAAAGCAACATCGCCAGCAACAAAATGGGCCAAGTAAGCTGATGTATCTTCAATTCCTTTAACGTCTTTGCTAATACTATGAGTAGTATCTTTCCCTAAAAGTGCTTTTCCTATTTCATCTAGTTCTTCCGTTGTGTACTGTTCGGTTTCAAAAGGTTTGCCAAGCAATGTTGTGTAGTATTCTTTGAGTGCCTCAGATTCGCCCGTAGCTTTTTGCTTATGGTCTTTTAGGTATAAAAAAGTCATTAACATTTTTGAAAGTTTTTCTTTTTGTTTATGTGCTTGTTCAGGATCAGTTAGTGCTTCAGCAGCAAGTTCTTTAAGAATTTCTATAAAAGGGAGATCTTCTTGAGAATCAATTTTTTGAGGGTTTCCCAGTATTTTAGCTATAAACTTACTTTTTTGAGTGAAAACTCCTTTTACTCGACTGGATCGGTATGATTCCCACCATTCATCAAGTAATGAAAGTTCTTCTGGTTCTGTGGGGGTTCTTTTTCTTTTTTTGCCGCGAGTTTCTTTCGTTGAAGGAATTGGTCTTTCTAGTGAATCTATTAAGCCTTGTACCCCATATTTTTTAAGAATAATCATCATTTTTGCAATTATTATTCCATTGAGCCCTACAAAAGGATTGCTTGCTAAGGCTGTAGGACGAAGCTTTCCATCAAGAAAATCAAACATTGAGCGCGCACTTTTATTTAAAGCGGTGTCAGTATCAAAAAGCTTCATGGTTCGCCCAGGTTTTTTAGGATCTGGTTGTGTGGTAAAGGTTCCATACATATGAAGTTGCACATCTACTTCTGAAATTATTCCTAATAAAGCTGATTGCAAAAGGGCTTCTTCAATGGTTAAATCGGGGAATGTTTCCATAATAGATGAAAAGAGATTTTTTACTGCATAGGTGGCATTAACTATTGTTCCACTCCTTGCTAAAGGATCTGGCAGTCGGTGGGCTGTAGGTTCTTGGTCCATTGCATTAGCGCATTTGGTAAGTGCAGGGCCTGATAAAAGTGTGAGTAATAAAGTGAGTCGTATTGTTTGTAACAATAGTTTCTTCATATTCATAGCGTTACGCCGGCTAATTTCAATGATTGCTCTGTGTATGCATCTTGAAGCATGTCAACGATTGCAGATTTTCCTAATTTTGCAGCAGATTTAATATTTTTTTGAGTAACAATGGCTCCTCTCTGGAGAAGTAATTTTATAACAGAAGAATTTATTGAGCCTAATAAATTTGGGGTGAGGGCATTGTCTAACAAAGAAATTCTTTCTTCATTGAGAGCGTTAATATCTGCTCCTTTATCAAGAAAGAGCGTAATCATGTCTATGAATTCGGCTTTGATTGCTATTCTTAATAATTGGTTGTAATTAGGATTTTCAAGGCGAGAGAGCAGTAACGTAATAAGTTTTTTATCATCTGTTCTTAGGACTCGTTCAAAATTTTCTTCGGTAGCATATGCTCCTCTTTGGAGAAGTAATTTTATAATAGAAGGATTTATTGAGTCGAAGAGAGTTGTGGTGGTGAGGGCCCCGTCTAAGAGAGAAGTTCCTTCCTCGTTGCGAGCGTTAATATCTGCTTTTTTATCAAGAAAAAATGTAATCATTTTAATCGATTGAGCTTTGATTGCTATTTTTAATAATTGGTTGTAATTAGGATTTTCAAAGTGAGCGAGTAGTAAGGTAACAACTATTTCATCTTTTAATTGTACGGCTGTTTCAAGATTTTCTTCAGTAACAATCGCTCCTTTTTCAAGAAGAAATTCTATAATGGAATAAAAATGTAATGGTGAAGCATTCAGGTTGTTATACTCTTGAAGAGCTTTATCTAAAGGAGTGATGTTCTTTTGATCAGGATTTTGTACGCTTGCGCCTTTTTCTTCAACAAAGAACCTTACAAGATCAATTGATCCTGCAAAAATAGCCTCGCTTAAAAGTTGCTGATAGTTGGGACTGGGTACGAGAGAAAGAAGGAGGTGAGTAAGCTCAAGGTTTCCTGTTTTAGTAACATCTTCTAAATTTTCTTCAGTGACAATAGCGCCATTTTTTATTAAAAACTCAATCACTTCGCAGTATCCTGCTTTGCTTTCAACATCAGTTCTACGTATTCCGCCGCGGTCACCTTTATTAAAAAACGTTGAATATGTAGAGATAGCTGTATCTAGTAGTGTCCATCTCGATAGGGGATGTTTCTTCATAAGATCTCCTCGACCTTTATCAAGAAAGAACCTTAGGAGTTTTAAAGATCCTAACGAGGCCGAAAGTCTTAGTAATTCATCATAATCAGGGCGAGCTACATGACGAAGAAGGAATTCAACAAGCCTAGTATTGTCAGAAGTTGATTTTGCTGCACATTCTAATAATCGATTGTAATCGGGATTATGGACTTGAGATAGAAAGAGTTTTACAGCTTCCATATTTCCTGCAAAGGCAGCATGAGGTAGTAGTAATATGTAATCAGGGCTTTTTATAAGGGTTAAAAGGTATTTAACTGTTTCAATGGATGCTGAGCTTCTGATAGCTATGAATAATAATTCTTTATAGTTGACTGGTTTTGTTTCATACAGGAGCATTACTCTTAGCGCATCAGTGAGTCCATTTTTTGCAGCAAATTCTAAGGGTGGTAGTTGATCTTGTGTTCGAGTGGAATGTAATGTTTTTTCGGTGAAACAGATTCTAAAGAGATCAAATGTTCCATCAAGAGATCGATTCATTTCTTGAACGAGCGGTACAAAATCTTTACTTGCTATAAGATCGTACAGCCCTCCGTTTTGAATCAGAAATGCGCCATGGTTTACGTTTTCTTGTGAGAGCAAGGTTCCTTGGGCAATAATGCCAGTTTTATCGGTTACTTGCATAAGGTATCCTGTTGGGGCCATTACAAATGAGATTTTTCGACCATCGCGATCTTGTGATGACAACGTTATTCCAAGTTCTTCAAAAGAAGGCGCAGAGGTTCCTAAAAGATGGTTGAGTACAGCTAAGATATTTTTAGGTCCTCCTCCAATTTCAAATCCACCTTGCGGGCCATCTTGTATATAGCGAACTCCTTGAATACCTGAGACTAAGGGTAGCCACTTTTTGGCACTGTCCTCATAATAAGTACTTATTGAAGGATCATTATGATGTTCGAGGAATATTTTTAACTGAGGATGTATAGTTGGAGGGAGCAGTTCTGGGTTTAGATTCCCCGTTGCAGGGTCATAAGCAGCAAGGTTTACTATTGATCGTATCGCAGATTCATTACAGTCGGTGAACTCTTTGCCATCAAATCTATGTGAGGGATCTGTCAGAGGGGTGCTTTTGAATGGGCGGTAGGGGGTTTCTAATACTTTAGTGCCGCCATATATTTTGTCTTCCAAGTAGAAAGCTGCTTTTTCTACTCCTTCGCTATGTGGTTCTAAAGAAATAGCAGCTGGTTCTCCTTTAAAAAGCTTATCAAGTTCTTTTAATTCAGCTCGGGTGTAATGTTCACCGGTAAAATCATCGCTACCAAGTGCATTGAAGTAAGTTTGTATGCTGTAGTCCGGATTAGCTGCACCTTCATTTTGATCTTTTAAAAAGAGAGAGGTCATGAATAATTTTGAGAGGGTTTCTATGTTTTTAGCGTTGTCTTCAGGGGTGATTGCTTGTGAGTTAAGAGCTGCAAGCTGAGGTATAAATTGATCTCGTATCGCTTTTTTAAATCTACCAAAATTGGTTAGTTTTTCGGATTTTTGAATTAATTTGTAAGTGTCATACCATTGTTTAACGATATCATCGGTTGGTGTTGAAGATACTGCTGGCTGAGGAGTCCCCCCTTTTTTGGGGGTAGTGGGTTTTTGTTCAACTTCACACTGCGTTTGTAATGTTTTTATTAATCCCTCTATTCCTTCGCTATGAACAATTTTTACAAAGGAAGCGATTGTTTGAGCATTTAATCCTAAAAAAGGATTACTTGGTTGTTCTGTTGGTCGAATAACTCCATCAGTAACATTAAAAAGCATTCGCGTTATAGTATTGAGAGGCGTTTCTGTAAAAAAAGTTGTTATCAAACGACCTTCTTTTCCAGGAGTTGTGTCTGGAGTTACGGTAAAATCGCCATAAGATTTTAGCATCCAGTCTCTATTCATTTCTGCTAATAGAGGTGATTGTAAAAGGGCTTTTTTAATAGTCATGCCTGGGTATAAATCCATAATAGCTTTAAGCATATTTTTTAGTGCATAGCCTTTGACTAATGGTTCTGAAGGTTGATCCATTTCTGGTAATGGCAGTGCATGATCAGGAGGCATTGCATCAGCGCACCAGGTAAGTGCAGGGCCTGATAAAAGTGTGAGTAATAAACTGAGCTGTAGTGTTTGTAAGAATAGTTTTTTCATTATAAGAATACCTCGCTTTCTTGTTCGAGCATTTCTTGTTCATGAGCTAAATTTTGTTCAACATCTTCTGCCAATTCTATTGCAGCTTCAGCCGCTTCTGCTTTTTCTGGTTCAATATCAGACATTGTTGTTGGCATAGCAGCCTTTTTCGCTTCTTCTTTTTGAATTATTTCTAATGCAATAGCTCTTTTTTCTTGATCTAGTAACAATAGTTCTTGTTCTGTTATGGTTGCTCCATGTTTTATAAGAAGCTCTGCTGTAGAAAATTGACTAGCTTCTATCGCCATAAATAGTAAAGAAAAACAATATCCTATTGTAGAAACAAGATTAGGGGGAATGATATTGTTCGTAATCAAATAATCGAGAATGTCTAAATTTTCATTTTTTATAAGAGTAAGCATTAAAATATAGATACTTTTTTCACGATCGTTTAATACAGCGCCATGTTCTATTAGATAGCGTACAATTGAAAAATAGGTTTTGTCTGTAAAAGCTGTAGTAATCATAGTGTACAAAATGCTTTTTTCATTAAAAAGGATAGTATTAAAGTCTATGCTGACATTTTGTTCTTCAATAAGCAGCAAGAGTTTTTTTACTAATACAAGACTTGTAGAATTACAGGCATATCGTAAAGCTTTTTCGGTAACAATAGCGCCATGATTTAATAAATCATAAGTTAACGCATCATTTTTTTTAAAAATTGCTAGTTCTAGTGGGGTCTTTATGTAGCCTGCTTTAAAATTAGGATCTGCTCCAAGAGCAATCATGATTTTTGCTATTTCTGGATAATCTATTATTGCTATTAGCAAAGGGCTATGGAATTCAAAATTGATTTCGGTATCTAAAGTTGATGAAAAAAAGATCATTTCGTAAAGGTTTTGGTGAGAAAAAATTGAAATCTCAGAGATCGTTCTAAGGAAAATAAGATTTTCTAAATCGATACCATTGGTCTTAATAGCAAAAGACGCATGGCCAGTATCTACTTTTGAAGCTACTTTAGCATTAATAATCAGTTCTTGACGATCAGTAACTTTTAGATTGAAACCGCTCTCATTAGGAGTAAAAGAGACCCCTCTTATTACTGCGCCATTATCATCTTTTACTTCAAGAGCTGTTCCTAATGTTTCAAAAGAATCGGCATGTGTTCCGAAGACATGATTTACTACAGCAATTAGATTCTTAGGACCAGCGCTTGCACTAATTTCGTAAGCATCTTTGCCTGCTTCGTGCTTGTAGACAACTCCATCAAGCCCAGAAACTAAATCAAGCCATTCTTTAAGAGAATTTCCATAATAATTTTCTACAGTAGGGTCAGGGTATTTTTCAATAAAATCCTGAAATTTTGCATTCATCGGTATTGTTGGTGGAAGCATGTCGACATCAAGTTTTCCAATTACAGGATTGTATAAAAGAGAGTTCATAATTGATCGAACTGTAGCTTCAGCGCAATAAGGGAAACTTTTTTCAGGAGACCGATAGTTTCCAAAAGGAGTTTCTAAGAAAGCAACATTACTAGTTTTAGAATAGGCTAGATAAACAATAGTATCTTCAAGCCCTTTAGCATCTTTATTCATTATATGAGTAGGAGAATCTTGGCCTAAAAGAATTTTTTCTATTTCCTCTAGTTCTTCTCTTGTGTACTGTTCGGTTTCAAAATATTTGCCAAGCAAAGCTGTGTAATAATCTTTTACTGCATGACTTTCACCAATCGCTTTTTCTTTTTGATCTTTTAGGTATAAAAAAGTCATTAAAATTTTTGAAAGCTCTTCTTTTTGTTTATATGCTTGTACTTGATCAATTGTGCCAGCTTCTATTACTGCTTCAGCAGCAAATTCTTTAAGAAGTTCTATAAAGGGGTGAGAATCTTCTTTATCTTGAGAATCATCTTTTGTGCGCCTTCCAAGTATTTTAGCGACAAATTTACTTTTTTGAGTAAAAACTCCTTTTACTCCACTGGATCGGTAAGATTCCCACCATTCATCAAGCAATGAACGCTCTTCTAGTTCATGGGGAGCTTTTTGTCCCTTTTTACCGCGAGTTTTTTTCTTGGAAGGGGTTGGTTTTTCTAGTGCATCTATTAAGCCTTGTACGCCATCTTTTCTAAGAATGAGCATCATTTTTGCAAGTATATTTCCATCAAGCCCTACAAAAGGATTGCTTGCTAAGGCAGTAGGACGAAGCTTTCCATCAAGAAAATCAAACATTGAGCGCGCTGTTTTATTTAAAGCCGTATTAGTATCAAAAACTCTCATGGTTCGGCCTGGAATATTTGGATCAGGTTCTATTGCAAAGCTTCCATACATGCGAAACTGTACATCGGTTTCTGCGATTATTCCTAGTAAGGCTGACTTGCCAAAGGCTTCTTGAATGCTTAAATCAGGAAATGTTTCCATAATAGATGAAAGGAGATTTTTTACTGCATACGTAGCATCGATGCCAGAGCTTGAGGCCGATTCGGGTTCTTGTGATGGCATTACTACTGGCTCAACAACAGGATGGAGTGTTTCTGATGGTTGATCCATTGGTTGCAATGGCAGTGTATGAGCTGCTGGTTCTTGGAGCATTACATCAGCGCACTTGGTAAGTGCAGGGCCTGATAAAAGTGTGAGTAAAAATCCAGCATGAACGCTTTGTAGGAAAATTTTCTTCATATTCATATTACATAGCCTCTGTGACACATTCAGTAATACATCTTTGTTCTTGGGTCGTCAGATTTAATCCAAAGGATTGTTCTGAGTATGCATTTTGAAGTATTTCAGTGAGTTCTTTATTTCTTAACTTTATAGCGGAGTCAAGATTTTTTTGAGTAACAATGGCTCCTCTTTCAAGAAGTAATTTTATAAAAGAACAATCTATTGAGCGGATGTATTTTTCGGTGAGGGCATTGAGGGCATTGTCTAAGAGAGAAATTCCTTCTTCATTGCGAGTATTAATATCTGCTCCGTCATTAAGAAGGAGCGTAATCGTGCCTATGGATCCAGTTTTGATTGTTATTTTTAATAATTGGTTGTAATTAGGATATTCAGAGTAATAAGAAGTATCTTTAGGGTAAGAGAGCAGTAAGGTAATAAGTTTTTCATCATTTAATTGTGCAGCTCGTTCAAGATTTTTTTGAGTAATAACCGCTCCTTTTTCAATAAGAAATTCTATAATGTCATCAATCTTTAATCGTAAATGCCATTTATTATACTCTTGAAGAGCTTTATCTAAAGGAGTGATGTTCTCTTGATCAGAATTTTGTACGTTTGCACCTTTTTTTTCAACAAAGAACTTTACAAGATCAAGGGACCCTGAAGAAATAGCATCGTTTAATAGTTGCTGATAGTTGGGACTGGCTACGCGAGAAAGAAAGAAGTCAGTAAGCTCAATATTGCCTGTACTAACCACTTTTGTTAATAATTGCGGATAGTCGGGACTGGCTATGCGAGAAATAAAGAAGCGAGTAAGTTCAAGACTGCCTGTCTTAACAGCATCTTCTAAAATTTGTTGATTAACGGTAGCACCATACTTTACTAGTTCATAAACTAGATCATTATTTCTTTTTCCGATAGCTTCTTCTAATGGGGTCTTGTCGTAGTTTCCTTTAAAATTAGGATCTGCTCCAAAAGTAAGCATGATTTTTGCAATTTCCGGATAACGACTTATCGCTAGTAGCAAAGGAGTAGACCCATCGCATGCTCTATTTAATGTTGATGGTTTAAAGATGAGTCCATAAAGGTTTTGTTTGGCAAGATCTGACAACTTAGAGATTATTGTATGGAAAGCTCTATCCTTTAATAAATCAATAATCGAATGGCTTTTAATGGTAAAAGTTGCATGCCCTGTATCTACCTCTGACCCTACTATACCCTCAATAATAGTTCTTTCATGATAAGAGACTTCCAGATCAAAGCCTGTTTTTATTGGAGTAAAAGAAATTTCTCTTACTACCGCGTTATCTTTATCTTTTACTTCAAGAGCTGTTGCTAATGATTCAAAAGAATCGGCATCTGTTCCGAAGATATGATTTAATACAGCAACTAAATTCTTAGGACCAGCACTTGCGCTAATTTCGTATGCGTCTTTGTCGGTTTCATTCTTGTAGACAACTCCATCAAGTCCAGAAACAAGTTTCAGCCAATCTTCAAGAGAATTCCCATAATAATTTATTGCGGTTGGGTCCGGATATTTTTCAATGAATGTTAAAAATTTTTTATTTGTTTTCATCTTTTTTTGGAGGTTAAGTGGAAGCATGCCGACATCAAGCTTTCCAGTTTCAGGATTGTATAAAATAGAGTTCATAATTGATCGAACTGTTGCTTCAGCACAATAAGCGAAGCTTTTTTCAGGAGAAGTGTAACGGCCAAAAGGAGCTTCCAAAGGGGCGAGATCACTCCCTTGAAAATGAGCCAAGCAGGCAGTAGTATCTTCGAGGCCTTTAGCATCTTCATCAATTCTATGTTTATAATCTTCATCTAAAAGTGTTTTTATGATCTGTTCTAGTTCTTGAGTAGTGTAATGTTCGTTCTCAAAAGGCTCACCAAGCAATGTGGTATAGTATTCTTTTATAGCGTGAGATTCGCCAGTAGCTTTTTGTTTTTGATCTTTTACAGCAAGAAAAGTCATGAAAATTTTTGAAAGTTCACTTATATTTTTTTCTTTTTCTGAGGTTGTTTTTGCTTCTTTGTTTAAAGCTTCCAATAGTTTTACAAAATCTTTGATTTTCTCTTTAAATTCTGAAAGAGAATATTTTTTTTTTGGATCTTTTTGAACATAAGTTCCATCGTCATTTCTAGGATTTACTTGTTCGTCCCAATCATTTGACCAGGCGGTAATTAATGTTGGATTTTTTAGCAGCTTTGCTAATTTATCAATTCCATCTTCTCCTGTTATGAGGGTTTGCATGATTTGTGCAATGATCGCACCTTCAAGTGCGCAAAAAGGGTTACTTTCTTGAACAGTTGAACGTAGTTTACCATCAAGAACATCAAGCATTGAACGGGCTATTTTATTGATCAGTGTAGTTGAGTGAGTGGTGTCAGTATCAAAAATTCTCATGGTACGGCCTGGTTTTTTAGGATCAGGTTTTGTAGTGAAGGTTCCATACATATGAAGTTGCACATCTGTTTCTGAAATTATTCCAAGCAAAGCAGATTGTGAAAGCGCTTCTTGAACGGTTAAATGAGGAAATGTTTCCATAATAGATGAAAGGAGATTTTTTACTGCATACGTAGCATCGATGCCAGAGCTTGAGGCCGATTCGGGTTCTTGTGATGGGATTACTACTGGCTCAACAACAGGATGGAGTGTTTCTGATGGTTGATCTATTACTGGCAGTAGTGTGTGATCAGGTTCTTGGAGCATTACATCAGCGCACTTGGTAAGTGCAGGGCCTGATAAAAGTGTGAGTAAAAATCCAGCGAAAGCAGTTTTTAGGAATAATTTTTTCATAACTTTGACCTTGTTTTACGTTTTCGCCCTTCATTTATTTATTTCTAATATAGATAATAATAGTAAGTTGGATAAAAAAACAAGAGTTGGAAATAGCTTACAAGAGCTGAATGACCGTAAATGAGCCTATAAAAAAAGCCCGAGCGTTTTTAGTGCTAGGGCCTTAATGTTTTTATCTTGTTAGGCTTAAAGTGAATAAGTCTTTAAATCAGCTATAACTTGGTTGCGTTTTGCATCATAGAGTTCACCCGTCCAACGTTTAAGCTCTTTGCCAGTTGTTGGTTCGATGATAAGAATGGTTGGAACACCTTGGATATCGTAGCGATCACGTAATGTTTTATACGGCTCTTCTGTGCTGTTAGATGCGTCAATTGCAACAAGCACATAAAGATCGGTCAGAACTTTTGAAATTTCTTTGTCTTGTAAAACTTTTTTGGTGATAGCGCTGCAGATAGAGCAATAAGGAGTTGAAAAATCGATAAACAGTTTTTTGTTTTTTGTTTGTGCTGCGGCAGCTGCTTCTTCGTAATTTGTGTACCAAGGGAGTGTAACGATGGTTTCTTTTTCAGGGTAAAACGTTTCATGAATTGCTTGGATTGCCACAAAAGCAGAAAGTATGATGCATAGAAAACCAATGCAATTTTTTATTAAACGCCAAAAGTAACTGGTTGTTTTTTTGTGAAGATAATAAAAACCTATAATTAAGAAAAATACTGTGAGCATAGAAAGAATAAGATATAAAGGGGTAATTGCAGAAAGGTAATAGAGGCACATGCTAAGGAGCATAAAACCAAATATCTTTTGTACTTCCATCATCCACATGCCAGCGCGTGGAAGCATAGTAATAGAGCTTGAAAAAGTTCCAATAATAATTAAAGGAACGCTCAGACCAAGTCCAAAGCAGAATAATAAAAGAAGTCCTGCTATTTTGTTTGCCATGGCAGCCACCAGTGCAAGGATCAGTGCAAGGCCTGGTGATAGACAAGGGGAAGCGAATGTTCCGCTTGCCATACCAAATAAGAAAATCGAAAAAGCAGACCCTGATTTTGAATAGGAACCTTTGTTTTGCATAAAGCGTGGAATATAAAGGTTATAAAAACCGAATAAAGAAAATGCAAAATAACAAAGCAATGCAACAATGCAAAGAACAAAAATAGGATTTCCTAGAAGGTGGCCAAATGCTTGTCCTGAACTTGCGGCTAAAAGACCCATTAATGAAAAGGTAGTGCCAAGCCCGACAGCATAACAGAGTGAAAGTAAAAAATTACGCAGTAATGAAGATGTTCCTTGTGTTTGTAAAATTCCTACTGTGATAGGAATCATTGGGTAGATGCAAGGAGTAAGGCTTAAAAGAATTCCAAGAAGAAGTGCAAAAAGAAGGCGAAGCGACCATGATTCAGTGGCGATAATTTTGTCTTTTAATGATTGTGATAATTCTTGCCAACTTCTCTCTTTTGTTGGTGTTACTTCTTTAGAATCAGAATGAGAGCTTTGTAATACAGGAGCTTCAGTTGTTGAATCGCTAGGTGCTGGCGCAATAAAAGAAACAGAAAAAAGCTTTTCTTGAGGAGACGGTTGTTGATTTGAAGCAAGTATTACATGAACGGTTATTGGTTCTTCTGAAATTTCATTTTTAGAAGCTTCAGCTTCAATAGTAAAATTCTTATCAAATACTGCACGTTGTTCTTTAAATTGCGGGTCATAGGTTGTAGAGGGTTTAATTTCACTATTCCAAGGAGAAAGCTTTACGTGGGGATTGTTGATAGAAAGAAGTATTTCTTTTTCATAGATTACTTCATGGGGCTTTAACGTTACATAGATAAAAAGTGAAGTATGTGTAGCGTCATTATATTTTTCTCTGAATGCAAGATCATATGCAGTGCAAGAAAAATGAGCGAGCGCACATATAAAACCTATAAAATATTTTTTCATGATGATCCTTTTTCCTAAAGAGGGTTGCTTTTTATCATTGATAAATTACACTTACTATACTTTTTTCTTTATAAGAGACAAGAAAAATAAGTTGGGGCCGTAGCTCAGTTGGTAGAGCGCATGGATGGCATTCATGAGGCCACCGGTTCGACCCCGGTCGGCTCCACCAGTTATTTCGTCAGAAATAAATAAAGGCAGCAGTAAAAGACTGCCAGATGAATAGTTTAGAAATAATACATGATACGTTAGATTCTAGATTTTCTAGAAAAATTTGAGTCATTCGATTCAAAAAATCTGTAGTTTATAGCTCTATGGTTTAAAGACCATTATTTAAAAAGTATCGTTTAATAAAAGCCTATTCTTCGTCATCAGAAATGTTTATAAAATCTTCTTCTTCTGCTGAGGGTGGAAATTCTTGGTGTTCGGTTAAGAAGAATACGTTTGCTTTCGCTGGAATTCTCAATGTTGTTTGATGCATATCTACTATTCCACTAAGATCAACAGGCCAAGTCTAAAATGAAGTGCGACAACTTTCTGATAGAATTAATTTCGATGAAAAAATTCTGTCTAAAAAAAAGTTGTCGCTATGGTTTATTATACCCAACTAAAAGAAACTGATCGAGT